>Ga0181612_126542_pt1 | contig 13676 bp, 8 predicted proteins | sample HoacroProtozoa21_FD_119630 | JGI IMG/M metagenome (GOLD analysis project Ga0181612, IMG submission 119630) | Hoatzin crop microbial communities from Cojedes, Venezuel. Combined Assembly of Gp0051906, Gp0051904, Gp0051908 | reverse complement strand
GGACAAGGTCCTGTGGAGCCTTGTGTAGGTAACCCTGCTTCGGCAGGGGGGGTGGACTATGTGACCCACAGAGGTCCCTTCCAACCCCTACTATTCTGTGATTCTGTGATTCTGTGATTCTGTGACAATGCCTTCATTAGTGTTTATGAAGTATTTTGATGTCCTCAGTGAGACAGGGTATATTTGCCATTAAAGAAAACCAACCTTGTTTAAACTGAATACTTTAGAACATATTATAATTAAAACAATAATAGTCCCATTGTTCTTGGAATCCCATAAAGTTTTGGTAAAATTATGTGACTAAGTTGTCCCACATGGAAGTGCACTCTGTGCTTAAATTAAACCCTTTCAGCTGCCTGCACCATACGAATCCCCAAATGCATTCCTGCCCCAAATGCAGAAGGTGTTAACACGGCAAAGCTTAGAAGTGCCATTTAAACAAGGCAGGGGAGGGAGAAAGGACACATTTTTCTTCCCTGAACTACCCAACTCCTCTCCATTTATTCCAAAGCTTGCTACTGACAGCAGAAAACCTTGTCATATTGCTCGCTCCAGTCTCAGCACAGACAGCCCCTCGCTGGCCTTTTGAGGCTTGCCAGCTTCACAAGGTCGTACATTTCCCATTCAATCCAACAGCACTTTATTATCTGTAAGGCTACGACGCTGTACTACTGTGCATCACAGCTTTCATTTCTGCCAGTAGTCCAAAGATCAGACGACACTGTCAACACGCAAAGCAACACTCACCCCAGAGAGCCATAAAGATGGAGAAGAAGACTGTGGCGGGGTTGTCAAACAAGTGGCTAGCTCGAGCAGTAACACACGCAGAGCTGAGGTTCCAGTAGTCACAGAACTTGTCACACAGGGGGCACATGATGAAGGCATTGCGTTGATCGCACATTTCTTTACTATGAACGACAAGTGCACACTTCTTAGGGCATCACTGCTCAGAAAAGGGGATACACAGCAGCAATATTCAGCAGCACCTCACAGCTATTACAAGGTATTTGCAACAGAAGTGGCTTGAAGTTGCAGAAAACAGTAGCTATGTGTCTCTTCAAGGTACATTGCCATGCACTGGAATATTAAAATACTTATAGGCAGCTTACCAACAGAAAAACAGTGCAACACAGCAACCAATCTAATCTCTGCACTGTATTAGCAAATTGGTGAAGACTGCATGACTGAAAACTGGGGTTAACCACACTAAAAGAAAATAATTAAAACACAAAGTGGAATTTGCTATCTCTACACTCAGTTACATGATTTGACACAGATCAGATCTAAATTCATAAAAAAGAATTCTGAAGTGGCTGAAAGGAAATTCTGTGCCCTTGACAAAACACACATTTTTAACATAGTGGCACAAAAATCCATGTCATATACCGTGCTATTTTGTGTATCGGGACTTGTCATAGAAGTCTGCATAAAAGCCAGAATCTGCACCTAGGCATGTTGGTTGGTCTGTGTCACAGACAAAATAAATCTGCAACGTCACTGGCAAGATACACCAGGTCTTGCTACAAACTGACGTATGTGCACTGAATTTAAAAGACTTACAGCAGCCAAGACTCTTGTTCTTAGCAAGGATGTTATATTGCAAAATATTTACTTTGAGATTCACTTCTACCCTGCATTTTATTTGTGAGGTATTTATAAAAGCAACGGTTGTTTTCCCAGCATACAATTTAACAACAATTCTCATCTGTACCACCATCTGCTATAAAGTTTTGTCTAAGTTCTTCCAAGTGTGAGCTGTTGTTTTAGGCACCTATGCTAATATGTTTTAAGGGTGTTCAGATATTTTGCGCACTGTGGCTTCAGGAAATCAGATACCTTTACATTTCAGGGTTCTCAAGTCTGAATGCTGAATATGGATGTGGTATTCTTGGTCTCCATAGTTCCCTGTTTTTCTAGTACAGAGTGCTAACCTAATTTTCAAAAAATAAAAAAAATAGGAAAAATGCCCCCCCAGAAGTAAAACTTCTAAAAACTAGAAAGCTTCCACTTCTGCCTCATATGTTCAGATATTATGTTGTATTTCCTTTCCCTCATTTTACAGCATTTGTTCGGCTGTCCTCTGGAAAATGTGAGGTAAGAGACTTTCTTACAGATTTTTAAATCTTCACCTTAAAGTTGCTACTTTAATTCTTAGTCTTATTCGCTATGCATTTACTCAGGTTCTAAAAATCTTTAAAAAATTATTATCACTATCTCTTTAACAAGCCAAACCCTACTTGACACTGCTGAGTAGGCTTTCAGTTTTTTTCATAAGGTTTGTATGCAAAAGACCTTCATACCTTCACAGTCTTACTCAGGTGGAACGAGTAGTGCACAGCTCAAGTTTCCTTGCCAGGAGTGTGCGCTAAGGAAACACTTGCAACATTGCTTCACTGATAGCTGGCTTCTTGTGATTATGATTGTTCCTATACTGATCATAATTAAATAGCGTTTTTCTATGACTTCAAATGAAAAAAGAACTATTCAAACTGCAGTATCAATATGTTTAATATTATATCATTTGAAAGGCATACAGCTGTTGCCAGCTACCTTTAAAGTAATGCTATCTTCTACTTCAAAAGGCAGTAGAGGGTGCTGCAGATACATCTTAGCCATAAATCTCACTTCAGCTTAAATGTTAGCACAAGCTTTCCCACAGACAAGCACAGCCCATCAAGATTCATTCAGAGCAAGCTAAGAAAACAAATCCAGACTCAGATGTGTTGTTATTCAACATTTACCTATCAGTAAAAATGTCCTACTGTAGTTATCCACTTTAAAAGTTGCCAGTTTGTTTGAGAGAATACCGGGACTGCCTCAACGAGTCTGACCAGCAGAACTAGTGATCCAGTATCCTGTCTCCACCAGCAATCAGACACAGATAACACAGAGGAAGTGTCCTTTTTTCACTGAGAAGCAGACATTAACATCACTGTGTCAGTTTGGCAGGTTTTCTTTAGTACAACACCCTCAGGACACACAGCACAAAACTCAACACTTATTTGTAACTGTCAAAAAGGAGAATGTTGTGGATACCAAATAGGCTAAATCTGCTAATTGTCGTTCGTCTTGTGCAAATAGCTTGATTTTCAAAGTAATCCAAGAGCACCGGACAATATATTTGCATCAACTTCAGTGGGTCCTGCATGATTTCTTGCTGGGTGAGTGTGGAGATATGTGCATTCATAAAAAGCAAAAGGATGTCATAAAAAAGAACTTACAATAATGCAGTAGACTCACTGAACATTTCTGCGTCAGGAGCTGCAGTACTGAACAGCCAAATAAATGTGTGTCATTCAAATGTCTTATCTACTCAATACATGCATATTTCTAATGCTCACAGGGTTTTTAATGATACATCACTGCTCTTCAGGTATGTTAAGAGCAAATATTCTTACTAAGGATTACGAACAAAAGGCACAATATTATAATTTTCCAGTAACTAATTATTGATCACAGAGAAGCTTACCTAGGAATGTCACTCTCAATGGTTATACATCCATAAAGAAATACAATAATCCCGACTACTGAAGATGGAATGAGGAATTCTGTATACAAACCCAGCCATGCAAAATAAAGTCCTATCTTTTCTCCAAAATACTTTCTGAAAAAGAAGAGAGAAAAAATGCATGCGTCAATGGTATAATTTTCAAATGTATTTTACAGCTTCTTAACAATCCCTGAAAACTAAAATACTAATTGTCAAAGACATGGATGAAAACCCAGAGTATCTTGAAGTCAGAATCACCAAATGAAGGGAGTGATTTGGGTAGTTTGGGGTTCTACTTTCTGAGAAGATAAAGACAGTCTTGTATCATTATAATACACACTTACTATCTGCTCAGGGAAGACTGTAGCTTGTGCACCTCTTAAATATGTCAATGAAATATTCCTCACTTCCATCAAGAGTAGCAGAATTTCAACCAAATATTTAGCAGAAAACATGGGAGAGGATTCAGCTCTTCAAAAGAGTATTTAGATATGCCATTCTTTGCCTCTGTAGTCCTCCTGGATTCAGTTGCTAAAAGTCATGGAAATTACGTCTATGGGAATATACTGACAACATCCTCTGATACCTTAAAAGAACAGTAATCTTGAATTTCTTTTAAACCAGGAAGGTTTACTTGCACACTTAGCACTGGCTTTTCAGAAAGCATAAATATTTTTGACAGGTTAACAGTCTCTGGACAGCTGGTTTGAAAAAACAGTTTCTGCTCTGAGGAACAGTTTCATTGTAGATGTTGATAAATATGCACTAGTACTCAGCCCGACATCTTCATGAATCACACTGCAAGGAGTAAACTAAACATAGATGAAACTCACTGAGCATTCCAAAGTACTGTTAGGAATGATTACAAATATTGCAAAACACCAAGAGCTTCAGAGAGCTCAGGAACTCACCATCATTAAAATGAGACTAGATTTAGATAGAGTGCTATATGGTTAGAAACACTCCACAAGCCAGAGGAGATGGAGGAATGCTGGACAGAGAGCAGCTATACAGAGAGAACTGGGGGCATGACATAGTACTTGAATCAGTGAGACATACATTCACGCTGCGGTGGTAGAAAGAACAAAAACAATTTCAGGATAACGTGTCTAATAAAAGAAAGACAGGATTTGTTTCTCATAAAGTCTGAGCACAATCCCGCTCTGAGATTGGTTCTGAACTCACTCACACTAGGAAGGTTTTACCCAAGCTTAGCACCCCAGATTTAAACTATTCCTAATGAAAATGGTTAAATGAGATTTTTGGATGCCCAGTATTTCTTTTAAAGATATAATTGTATTCTGACAGAATTTAATGACAAATCTTTATGTCTGTAGAGCTGAGCTCAAGTCCTTTCGGCAGCATAAGCAAAACTGAAATTTTCCACTCCAGAAACTAGGTCTCAGGGCCAGGCTGTGCCTGTCATAGGAGAGACGGGGGTAGGAGTGCAGCCAAGGCAGACAGCCATGGGACAACAAGACAAGCCTCCACAGTCAAGTTTCCTTGTCAGATGAAAGGAGTAAGGGTAGCAACAGTGGGTTTTTTATTACTACAGATTCTGCTGTTCTCACACTATCACAGCTGCAGCTACCTTCACATTCCTAGGCTCTTACACAGGAAAGCTGGCAGTGCAGTCACACTTACTTCAGTGTTGCCTTGTATGAGTGCCTATATTCAATTATGTCTAACCAACCTCACTTATCCTTTAGGAAGGGCACGTGCAATCATAAAAGTGAAAACAGAATAAAAGCACTTTAAGGTGATGCACAGGCAACATTATCTTCAGTATCACGGGATGCCATAACTTGGAGAACCAGCACAAAAGTGAGGGAAATCTCAGGATTCTTCTGGGAAAGGAATACAGACCCTACAGCTGACATTTGCAGGGCTATCACAAGCAACAGACTGTGTGAAGTACCAAACACCACAAGTGGAATCGTGACAGAGGGACTCGAATGACAATAACTTAATTAGATGTATGATTCTCTTTCATTTCAGAAAGACAACTTGCACAAGTCAGAATGGGAATACTATTTGCAGCGACCAGTCTTTAAATAACATATATCAGATTAGTGACTCTATACTCACACAGCATAGTTTTTAAGAACCTTGGGACAATGGATTATCACATTTGTAGAGAATATAAGGAAATATGATATAGATGACAAACTTAAATGTTCATTTTGTAAATATAATCCCAACACTGTGGGACTACCCTGTAACCTGGCTTATGCCAGGTAATTTTAGACACAATTCTTGGGAAGTGGTTTTTCTTTATTTTCATCTTTGTTGTTTTTTGAATATTTTTTTTAAATACAAAGTGAGGGAGGAAAAACTTGATTAAAATATAGAAATAATCAGATGGCCCGTAGCTTTTCTTCAGGTCTCCTGTGTGAGTCAACAAACAGCAGCAATGGCCTTGGAGCAGCACAGGAAGAGAGGGAGATTCAATTATCTCTCAAGGTTCCTCCTGATTGGGAAGTGACACACCTTGCATCTGACAGTAAGGCAGACATCACTGAACACATCCTAACAACATGGAACAAGAAGGAGGAGAGGGGAATTATTCTGGTTATCTGTCTTCTCACTCCTTCCTTATTTGCAGAGTTGGGAAACATGCAGAGCTAGTACAGCGCTCCAAAGAGGTCAAAGAAGACATGAAAAACAGACCACAATCTGAGCTGTTCTAAACCATCTATTGTTTTGACAAAGGGCCACAAATTAGCACATACAGTGTTCAGATCCTAGAAGCATTAAAGACCAGCTGACCAGAGTCAATGGAGTTGAAGCTTATAGTTCATGAGGCTTCCTCTAGAATTTTTAAGCCTTCCAGTGACAAATGCTATCTGTAACCTATAAAGCACAGGGTTGCTATTTGCATCCATGCCACGAGAAAGTGAGAAGAGCTCAAAAATGTCCTGGCAGTATGGAAAAAAGCAGTCGCCAAGAGGAAAACTGCACAATGTTCTGTGGCTTGACTCTTTTTGAAAAAGAAAAATAATTAGGACCATCAGCTCGGTCCATCAATGTGCCAGAAAATGAAATAATCTAAGGACAAGCAATGACAGTGCTTGGAAGCATGACGACAAATTTAAATCCGAGTTTATCAAGCTAGCAAAACAGGATGTGGACATGCTTCTTCATTTTTTGATGTGTCCCAAGACATGTTCTCCCATTGCTCTGAACAGGAGTCAAGCTTCTGAAAACACCTGTGACAACATCTACTGCAGCCACAGCTGGATTCAGTGATTTTTGGCTCAAATCTTAAAAATAACATGAGGTAGGTTTCTTTCTAGCACCCTTCTAAAAATCTCCAAAGAAAGGCACGCTGGCATAATTTTACAAGATTTGAAATCATTCCACCCCTACTCAAGTCAATAGTTCCATGCTAGCAAATCGCAAGGTTATTTCACTTTGAAAGCAGAATGATAAATTTTCTCAAATGTGGACATACTAGCCCCTCTAGTTTCACACTGAAAGGAAAAAAAATTAGAAAGATTGCAGTGAATGACAAGTAAAAAAAACGTATTCTTCAAGGGTAGAGTAAAATGTACGTCAAGAAAAGGATTTTTTACGAGTTTTTGTATATTTACAACAAGAACTTGGCATCTTCTCTTAATCACGTTCAATAAAACCAGTCTTATTTTCTTATACACAAGGAATTACTCATGATTTATGCTGGCATGGAAAAAGAGAACTGAGATGAGAGTTTTGCCCTATCTCAGCAGCTAACTCCCAGCCAGTTCATGTATATCCAGACAAAGCTAAAGACTAATCCTTTACAAAACATGCTCATGGATGGCCCACTGCAGACTGCCACAAAAACAGTATGCCCCCTGCATCGTGCGAGCTTTATTTCCACATTAGCTGTATGCTAATGTAGAGAAATGACCCTTTATATACACACATGCAATGAGGACATCAGTTCTCATCCAAACCAATGGGCAAATGGTTTTGATAATAAATGTGTGCTGCTCCTATTAGAATCAGCAGCCAAGCATTTTGTTCTGCGTGTTGTTAAAGTCTAAGGCTTTATTCTGCGCCTTTCACTTCGGAAGAATTTCTGAATGCTGGTTCAAAGGCCACCTACCAAGCACTAAGTTCTCTTCAGTAAGAATCATGTCTCTAAGGAAAGATTTGGCCAAGTCATCCATAAATTCTTCAGAAGCTGAAAAAAAGTCACAGTTTCTCATAACTTCCCAAGATCAAAAAAATTATCAGAAACAGCATTAAAAAACAACAACAACATCAAAAACCACCTGTAGAAAGTATATTCCCTCTCATGACAGAGTTAGAGTAAGAAGTACTGGGAAGGCCACAGTGAAAATGTTTACTCAATTCCCTCCGCTTCACCCATATAACACTTGAACCAGACATCTGCAATGCACTTCTGTCTGTCAGGTTGCCAAACCGAGATCAAAAAGAATAACTGATAATTATACTCTATGCTTGCACGTTGGTCACAGTGCTTCCATGCCAAGTCGTGCAATTTATAAATAGACTAAGATTTGGGGAAGAGGGGAGAAAGAGAAAACAAAAAAAACTCCTTAGCTTTCGACTCTGTGAAAATAAGTGTGGGATACCTGGAATGCAAAGAAAGCATGTGGTGCATGACACACGCTGGAAAGAACTCTGGAGTTGTTCAGGAACAAAGTTAAAAAAGCGAGGAAAAGACGCTGTGGACACTGAGTCACCTAACTGGGAAATCTGTTCAAAACTCTTCATTTTTTTCATTTCCAAAGCCCATTCTAGCCCAGCTGTTATTTCACGTTTGGCACAACTCATTCCACCACTCCTATGGTGGTGGAATAGTTTCTATTAAAAAAAAAACCCGATTTACAGCTACTTATTTGGTATGCTTTCCCCTGTGCAAATGGTCAAACAAGTCATGTGTATTACTTACGTCTTTAAAATAAATGTATTTGCACAGTCTGTGGACAAAATTATGGTGTTTCTACTGTTAAGGGAAAGGACAACTAGTCCTCTCAAAGCGTAGTTTCATGTCAAAACATCTCTGCTACCAAAGCTAGTTTAAAAACTGCTGAAGTATAGAGAAAACCTCAGACATTATAACAAAATCAGGAACAGGATGTAACATCTCTTTATACCACACCATTTCACTCCAGGTAGACTAGCCTATGTCCAAACTTTTATGGATTTGTCATTTTTTCTCCACTTGAAAATTTTCTCAGGGCAGAATTCAAGTATTTATTACAACCATCTGGGACACCTGGGTAGAATTACTGCTCAGCAGCAGCACTGAAGCTGCTACGCATCCAAAGATCCCAGAGATTTCTACCATGTTTGTGCCTGACAGCATATACGCACATATTCTATCCAGACAGTCCCAGGAAGAAACATATCAATGCTAAATCCAGATATACAGAGAGTGCACCAAATGGAGCAATACGGAAGCCAAGAAAGGTCCTGGCAGAAGACAACCCCCCTTGGAACAAGTTGCCAAGAGACTGAAAAACTTTTTTTATTAAAATTTTAAGAGGATAAAAAAACCCAACTACAGATACTCAGCTAAATTACAATGCAGCTGAGTCTGAGGAAGGAAAGAGAAAAGCCAACTGGTTCTGCATACAGAAAACAAAGAAAGGAGCCTCTGTCCAAGGTAAGAGCACATGGTTGTCCCTAAACTGGAGATAAAGATCAAGACCAAGCAGGAGAGATTGATTATGAGGGTGTTTGCTAAAATAGTTGATGCGCCAGTCCAAGAATCCTAAATCAAACCCTAAATGTTGAAAGCTAGCTCTAAGGTTCATCTTTGTGCCTGCATCTGCATATGTCCCTCATTCACTTTGGAAGACTTGGTACCAGATCAGTAAGACCTGGAAACAAGTTTGGAGCCACAGCCTATCTTTTAATTTCCAACAAAGTCTTCATACCCTGTGTAGTTTCTCTACCAAGTAATGCACGGAGTTATCTGCAGTGCTTCTGACTGAGACCTTTCACCAAAGACCAACAGAGAAACTGAGAATCTGACCCTTTTTTGCCTGAAAGTAGAACAAAGCAAGATGCCACAAGTGCCATTTAATGAAGCCCTTTTAGTTAAAGGTCTTGTTTCAAAATATTCGTTAACAAATATTTGCTGTCTCCTCCAGTGGTACCTGAAGTCTGGAGCCAAACCTGCCTAAATTACAGTTTATACCAGCCACCTATACGTTTTCTTCCAAGGTGCTGTGAAATACTACTTCTGATACATTACAGGACAAAAAACCACTGTCAAACTACTGCAGCTCCTCAGAGGACAGAAATTTTGAAATTCACTTAGCTGTGGAACTATGTTTTCCCCTAGTCTCTCGGCTCTTAACAAATAAGTACAATTCAACACAGTAACAGGTTACTATTTAGTGAGAAGACGATGTGTGTGGCGGAAGCGAATATCCAAATTCTCAAATTCTAATGTATTCACAAACCTTGGAAAAATGTCTAGAAGAAAACCCACAGAATTAGTGTGTTAACTGCCATTCAAAATAGCAAAAGATCAAACCTTACCCCACAAAGAAATAAAACCAGGACAAGCCACTTGCTGAGCTTCATAGATTCACAAACCTTACTGCTTCCATTCCAAGAAATTGTCAGAATACAACTGAAAGGGCATCGTTTGCGGTGACGGATTAGAAACTGAAAAAAGCCTTTGTTTACTGACTATAACACAAAAAATAGTAGAAGCATAATAAGTAGACCTGCAATGTGACTGAGAAAGAAATTAAGGCTAACTACCTAATAACTGTATAAGCAAGAAACGTGACACTGGTTAGTCAGAAGCACTCTAACTGCATTCTACTCTCTGTTATGGGAGAATACAAAGCTTCAGTGTTTCTAAAGAGTATTTTCAGATTTTTGCATGGTCTTTGTAAAGTGTCCAGATCCCCACGGTTAAAGAGATCTTGTATCAGAGAGCTAGACACGAAGACAATGTGATTTGCAGGAACATAAAAATAATAATGTACTTATACATAGCTCTTTAGGTGCAGTAATAGCAGTTCTTAACCTTCTGTAGTGTTTGAAGCATGAAGTGCCTGATTACATTATTCTGTTGGTGTCTGCTTTGCCTGTCCTGTTCTTAGCCTACAAAAGTTCTACTTGTCTCTGAGATTCCAGTAGCCATAGCACACCTTACTTACCAGACACATTCTCAGCAGGAGTAGTATTGCAGTGTTTGTCCCATCACTTCTAAGAACTCATGCATTAGACAACCTATGTACACTCAGTGTCCCTCTTTATCTTTCTTTACTTTATTCTTTAGCATACTTTAGCATTCAAAAATGTCAGTAACCCTCCAAACCTGGCAAACTAAAAATCCACAGCAAGTAGCCTGGCTACCTGAGGCTGAGTCAATACCACTGTAAGTCAATAGAGGTTACCTATGAGGAAGAAAATAGTTTCACTTCATAAATACTTCAGCACACCAAGTGACGCTTTGTATAAGAAACAAATCATTAATTCAGGTATACATACAATATTTTCTCTTATAATAAAATCTACAAGCTCCTACAAATACGGAGCAACCTATTTAATATGACACAGTGAATCAGCCATTCTTTTAGACTGGCAGGGAGGTCAGCTAATCTTTTTCTTCCTATTTTTTAACACCTAATATGACTTGCTTTTCTGGCTTTTCTTTACTTGCAAATGAGATGTTTGCCCAAGTTTTCACCTTGAACAAATGTGAGGGCACTGATATTTTATCGCTTTCTTAATCTTCAGTTTTCAAAAGATAATTTGCACGATTTTCATCATCCAGGTTTACAGAGTTTGAAGATTAAATACTGACTTCTTTTCATAAATAACTTTGATTTAAAATAACCAATATTTCATGAAAGACTTCTTGCTTTTCAAATTTATATAGCTAAGCCTTACTACAGAGTCTGGATTCATTTCACGTATTTGCTTTAGTAAGCACTTGCAGGTACTTGCACTGTATGACTACTGTCAGACAGGCACCATCTAGTGGCTGAGAAAGAGATGCGTAATTTCCAATAAAAGACATGTATAATAAATTCTTTTTTAGTCACATATTGAGATAGCAAGACTTGCCTCTTGGCATTTTGAGACAATAAAAGGGTTACAGAACTTTCTTCTTTAACTAAAATTTAAACTGTAAGTACTCAAGACTTCTGAGACTGCAATTAATGGACAAGTAATACACAACAGTAGCAATCATCTGCTCAATTATTGCATTAAAATGTTTGTTTTTCTGTTTTCTGTACTGACTGTAGAAGTTCAAAGATTTCTTATGTTGGAAACCTTCTTTATGCGGGTGTTTTCTGGGCATACTTGTTACATGGCGCCTGGTTCTTAATGTCTTCACTTGCCATCTTGGTTTTGTCCACTGTTGGAAACAGGTCACTGGATCAGACAAAGCTACAGTCTGTTCTAATGTAACTTTTGTACAGAGACAGACAGGATCCTCATACAAAGCATCTTAATATTGGGGTGGGGTATACCTTTAAACCAGATGTCAAGTGTTGGTCTTAATCCCTGATCAGCGCTCAGTGAGTCAGAAAAGCACCTCCTCTCACCCTAGCATGCCATAGCCAGAACTTCCTATTGAGTTTAAGATGTCAAGAGCAGTTTTACAAGAGTGACAAGCAGAACTGTAACCACACAAATGCAGTAACTGTTTTCTACTCCCTGCAGTTACGAGCCATATACACCTCTAGATGCCTACAAATATTTCTATGTGTGTATATAAAAATGTGCAGGACTTTCTCTTTTGTTTCAATGTGGTCTCGCACCTCTGGCTTTTGCTTCTCCAGTCTGAAACAACAAACTTTCATTTCTTATCAAAATACACTGATATCACCTCCAAAGATACCTGTTGGATTGGGACCTACCAACAGGCAGTACAGAACTTCGCCTGAGACAGTTCTGCAGGCAGATAAAACCAGACTTGAGCTGCCTGCAAAACTACACAATCCAAGGAGGAGGCATCAGGAAGCTGTGCAGAAGCAACCTCAATCTTCAGAGCCTTGGCTTTGCATAAGTCCTGAGGTAGATGTGCACATCCTTTGCTGGATCTAGCTTTTGAAAACCCCACCGAAGGAGTGAAGAATCTGGATGATAATGAGGATCGTAGTGCTCAGACAGTGACCCAAAGCATGGGAATTATGTTTAGCAGAAAGCAGGGATATGGTTTTCCTCAGCACTGCAATACAAGCCTACTGGTTTAAAATTCCATCTCTCATACAAGCACCAATAAATAAGACCAAGCTCGGGCCAAAACAGACAGAGAGCCACTTCCTACAGGACTGGCAAAGTCAGAGCTCTAAGTAAATCATCTCACTCCAGTCACAGTCCTGCATCCAGCAGAATAATTCAATACAAATTCTTCAGCGATTTATGCACCATCAGCAAAAACCCTCTGCTTTGCAATAAACACAGGCTGGAACACTTGCGGAAGCCCTGTGATTAGAAGTTCAAGAGGTGGAGGGGAAACTCCCTCTAATTGCAGATGAGAAGGTCTGTCCTAGCATCAAGCATCTAATATGCAGTCCATTCAGTGGACAAAAGCCTATTCATAAATAAACTGGGGTCGTGAGCGGTTATGATCTCACACAGACACAGGAAAGGGGAAGGAATTACAACGATGAAGAAAGCTTCTTTTCTCAACAGCTAGGACTCTGCTCCAGGGTCCCACCTGCTTCTGGCTTCCTTCAGGAACCTTCTGCTGTAAAAACTGGCACAAAGCACAACATCAAGGCTGAGTGGATGTTGGCATAGCACTTCCCACTGTACCTAGTGCTTTAATGATGATGAACTGTTAGTTGAACGTACCCCATAATGGGACTGAATTTTTGTTGTAGAGTTCCTTGGAACTATAAAAAGATGTTGGACTCAAATTGCAAAAGGGTTACAGTGAGAAGATATGCTCAGATTATTGCCTCAGGCACATTCTCAGCAGAGGTCTGGAAAGGAGCTAGATAGACTACCGCCAAAGTTACTGGTAGAGCTCATGGGCATTTTTCTACTTGATACTATGTTTGTTTGATTACTGCACTTTCCCAAGCTTAAAGCTGTTATCTCTTTTTCCTAATAAACAATTTCTTGCACCTTTGTGAAGCCTGAAGATATGCCTCCTAAAGACAGTCAGGGAAGAATTGCATCGTGTTCCCATGTTTCTGTATGGGAACTGAGTCATTAGTTCTTTACCAAGAAGTTGTTTTTTACTGTC
>Ga0181612_139015_pt1 | contig 13678 bp, 8 predicted proteins | sample HoacroProtozoa21_FD_119630 | JGI IMG/M metagenome (GOLD analysis project Ga0181612, IMG submission 119630) | Hoatzin crop microbial communities from Cojedes, Venezuel. Combined Assembly of Gp0051906, Gp0051904, Gp0051908 | reverse complement strand
TGGGGGGTTCCCCCCCGGGGGGGGAGAACACCCCCCTTATATTCCCGGGGGGGGAAAAAGGTTTCTTTACCAAAAAAAAAAAAAAAAAAAAAAAAAAAACAGCACAAAAACACCACCTCAAAAAAAACCAAACAAACGAAAAAAAGCCCAAACTCAGGAGGTAAAATCCATTGGAGATATTGGAAAGCTGCATAGTTGAAGTTGTGAATGAAAAGATTCTGTTCACTGGGCAACATGGGAACTCCCAGCTGGGACCAAGTTCCACGATTTTTCCCCTGTGGGCAGAAATTTTATGCTTCTGTCTTTGCCTGCCAAAAATAACAATTAAAAAAAAAAAAGTGGTCTTACTACGGCAGAAAGAGCCAAACATCTCCCTCGTGGGCTGTCTCACTGAACAGTTGTGAAAACACCAGATTTCATTGTAAAGGTGGGATTTCTCAATGGTGAGGAGCTGCAAATGAGGCATGTTGCAGGGTCCATATGGAGTTGCTGGTAGGAGCTCAACACCAGGCTCTTGGAAGGATTTCAGAAGAGGCTTTTGGGAAACAGCAGAAGAGCAGTTCAAAAGGTTGGCTTTCAGTAATACATAATGCTGTAAAAATAACATCTGAGCATCTTCTGTTACCTGGGCACTGGTACCTGGATCCTGTCGAGTGTTTTCTCTGGCATCCATTCTCCCTGCCTTGACTTTAGCAGGTTGTGCAGATTATTTTATGATCAATAAATATCCAGGCAGACGCTGTGAAATTCCAATCAGAAAAATTTACAACATTAAGGCAGATATTGTATAGCAGGATATAAATAAATAGAAATTGTCAGTCAAATTCCTGGCAGCTAGAGTCTGGTGTCAGTTGCAGTAAATTAAGTGTTTCTTCACAAATCACCTTTATGGTTTTGCCAAGTAAGTGTATCTGCGCAAAGGCTTTTTTCAACTTGCAATGGTAAATATGCTTTGGTCCCTGTAATTTCAGCATGAAGCCAGAGTCAAGAGGAAGCGAGTGACAGCAGTGGATTTTGCCATAATCCTGAGTCATATTCCCAGCCCCAAGATTTACTTGGGGGAGCTGAGTTTAGATGCTGAGCAATCCAGGCAATAACAAACCAGCCACAGGACAGGGAAGTGACTGGAACCTTTTAAGCCAAGGAGAGCTGTCTGCACTGTGGGAGGGTTGTTTGATGTAATGATGTGGAGACACATTGACTGCTGTTGTCTCTACCAGGATGAAGTGAGCTATGGTTGGTGTAGGCTGTACCTGGGGTTAGGTGGGAAGAATGAATCAGTCAATAGTGAGACCCTTATTTACTGCAGGTGGGACAACATTTTACCTACAGATTATTACCTTTTGTTGATGACCTTTACACTTGCTGGCCTGACCAACAATACACAAGTCGTAAAGCATCATCTGGAGGTTCCTGCACTGTTGAGATACCTGGGAACTGCATTAATTTTCAGCATAGACTTTTATGAGTTCAAGTATGTTCAGCATGGAAAAAACAAAGGAGAGGAGGACCTGCTAGTGGTAGTTTTGTACTTTATTTGAGAAGAGAGAGCTACATAAACTATGTCAGGAGGGTATAGGTCTACACACAGTTTCATCAATCAATAAATGGAGTTGTTAACATAACACTGAGGATGTGATACTCTGAAGAAGACATAGACACATGACCAAGGAGTATTTACAGCGCTAACATACAATATATTTATATTTGAGAGAGAGATTTGTGTGCATCTGTGCACACAGATACCACTGTGTACAGGTGGTGCACGCACACGTAAATAGGTATAAAAGGCTTTAAAAAAACCTTACATAATTCAAGAAATGAGTCTGCCTTTCATTTGCAGCAACTGACTATTTTTAAGGTGGAAATGGTTCTACTTTGTGGTTGTCTGGAGTGGAGGTTTCATTTGAAATCTCTGTTCTCCAATGGCCGTTGGCTGAACCTGAAGCAGGTTTCCGATGTGTGGTACGCTGTGGTGGGGTGGTGACAGAGGATGTGTGAGGTGGATGAAAGGGAGGGCAGTGGAGTTATGGGGAAAAGGGGATGCACAGCCTCTGGGGCTGGGGCAGTAACACAGAGATGAAAAAAATGACCTTTGGTGATGCCATTAAATCATCCTTTATACTAAACATAAATTATCGACACAGTTTTAAAAAAATAATTTTCTGTTTCATTTCAAGGCTGGGGAGAGAGGAAGGGACGAAATGGGGCAGGAAGGAAGGGAAGGTCTGGGGAGGGTAAATACCTCAGCACTTTAAAAAGTCCCTTGACCTCACTGCAAATCCTTAATTTAAAAAGTCTTCTTGTAAGTCTGACTAACACTGTATCAGTCGTCCCCTTCCAAGGTAGCAGCATGCTTGATGCACATGATGTGTTGGGGAGGGAAGAAGCAGGGACCCTCCTTTGGCCAATACCAAGATCAGGGTTACTCGTCTCCTGAGTTGGAGCCAGTGTAGGTGGGATGGGCAGGCAGAGATCACAACCACCTTGCTTTCACCAGGTTCTCCCTTAAGGGGTAACCTGGGGTGTTCCCAGCAGGGGAAAATGGTGAGTTGCAATTTGCAGAAGGGGAGACTGCAGGATGGAAAAGGTTGAGAACCGGCTATTCAGTTGCAAAATGGCAAATAGTGTTCAAGGGATGCAAAAGAAGCCCCAAACTAAGCAAACACATGGATCGGTGCATGGGGTAAAAAAAGTGCCAAAAAAAATCAATTCAGTAAATATCACCAGAGGGTTTGTTTGTTTTCTGCTCATGCAGATTTGCAGTGACATTAACTGAAGTTAAAATAAGCTGGTTTAAATAATAGTAACAACAAAAATGCCATCAAAATGTCTTTCCTCTGAGATGTAGCCCCATCCTCCTCTTAGTGTCAGCTCACCTGCCAGAGTGAGCTGTGGACCAGCACCTTCTGGGAGCCAAGCCTGCCTGTGTGGTTGAAGGGCAGTTCAGCTGGGAGTGGGAGCAGTTTCCTGGAACTGAAGTCTACCCTTGCAGATTTCTGGAGGCTGGGTGTTTCTCCTTGCAGCAGGAGTGCCAGCATGGGAAAACAGAGTGGTTTCTCTGTGGAGGTCATCACACTGCCACACAAGCCACTGATGGACAATAGTGGTTCAACACAGATGTGTTGCAGAAATCACTGGAGGCAAGTGCACAAAGCAGCCCCTAAATACCATCCCAAACCCAGCCTGGAGGCGCCAAGACAGCCTTCAAGCAAGAAGGCTGTGTATCCTCAGCCTTTACATGAGGAAACCTTGCCTCCTTGCCTGACTCAGAAGAGGCAGAGGAAGCTGTAACACTCACTGAAAGCTAAATAAATGGCAATCATTTGCCTGCACAAAAATCCTTCATTTCTATTAAAATAACTTATGTAAAATAGCATTTCATTAAGACAAGGTGGGGGAGGGGGATCTAATTTAATTTATTTATTTATTTATTTTTGTTCTGCTTTAAGCCTATCTATATGAAGCTCTCATGCAAGAAATTGCCTCCCAGTTTAGCTGAAAATTTAAAGGACACTTCTGAAAAAAAAAAGCAAGTCTCTTTCACACAGGGACTTGGCTGGGTGTTGGGGCTGAACAGGGGCAGTGAGAGGAACTAAAACAGCCTAGCCTGCTTGTACTGAAGCCAGAGCCATCAGAGGGCAGAATAAATGCAGTTACAATTTTGGTATTTATAAGGGTTTGAGGCAGAGAAAGTGTGCCTGGGAGAAGCCCAGCAAGGCTGAATGTTTGGAGAAACCCTCAGGACTCATTTAGATGAGCACACACCATTTTGTAGTGCCTGCTTCCTCATATCCATAGATCTTCCCTAACCAGGAGTCTCTTCTGCTTCGCCACACCTCACATCGGACTTTCACTACCCTCACAATCATTGATCCCTCACTAGGAAATAAGTCCTTGCTCATTTCCTTCCTCTCCTTGTGTCCCAGTAGGCTTCCTTGCCCCCTTCCCTTAGCACCATTTGTTCTCTCAGCTCTTTATTAAATTGTCTTTGTCATCCCCTGCAAGCTCATCCTTTCTGACTTCCAGATAGCCCTACGCATCAGAAGTCTGGCCTTAGTTTTTCATTTTCAGTATTATTAATTAGAAGTTTTGAGGTCCTGTGTCTCAGGCACTTCCCAGTCCTCACTGTCTCTCAGTGTCAGTCCAAATGTCCCAAAGTAGTAACTGCCAATCACAGCTGGGGAATATGTGGGAGATGGAATACAGAGGAAACTGCTTCTAGGAATGAGCATGTGTTGGAGGTGGGGGGAATAATCCAACTTTCTGGCCTGCTTTTCTTTCTCACACTAAGTTTTTCAGGGATGGAATGGGCCTACATGCTCCCGACCAATAGCTTCCCACCATGATGATGAGGTTCAGGAGATGTTCAGCCCTAATTTGAGGATATATCTTCATTCAGTATGATCCAGGAAAACAAGTGGATGAAATCCCAAGCATGCAGGCTTAACAAGCTGGATACTGAAGTACCTGCCTTTTTTGCATGTGAGATATGACTGCTTCTCCATCTGGAGCCTTGCCTGTTGATGCTTGCTTTTTCCTGCATGCTCTTCAGCTTTGGCTGACTCTTTTTTGACAACTCTCTGTTACACAGTAATGTGGCTATTTCATGGATTGATGTCAAAATAACTTTCAGGCTCCACACTGCCATTTATATGCCCCTTACTATGAATTTTCCAAGGTATTTGTCTGTTTACCCTTTACCAACAGGAAATTTAGTTGATGGCCAAAGCTGAATCATGTGATGCTGCCAATAAAATAAATACTCTCTTTCTAAAAGAATAGCAGTATAATATCTCTCCATTTATCAAACTGTCCCAATACACAAGAAGATAGACACATTTCACAGTCCAAGTTAGAGATGGAGCCTTCCTAGGTGGAACACCAGTGCAGGAAGAAGTAGAACAGAGAGTTTAATTCTGAAGGAAAAATGTTTCTCTCTCACAATGGATTGATGGTTTTGTGTTGTAAGCCATCCCACCTCCATCAGATCCATTAGATTGAACATTAGGAAAAATTTCTTCACCAAAAGGGTTGTCAGGCATTAGAACAGACTGCCCAGTGAAGTGGTTGAGTCACTTCATCACTGGAGGTGTTTAAAAGATGTGTTGATGTGGCGCCTAGGGACGTGGTTTGGTGGTGGACTTGGCAGTGTTAGGTTAATGGTTGGACTCCATGATCTTTCAGGTCTTTTCCAACCTACATGATTCTATGATCACTTGAAAACAAGATACCGGCTGATGATTTCACACTAGAAAAAAGGATGGGAGAAAAGAATGAAGGGTGAGACAGCCGTGCCCTGAGCGGTGTGGGCATGAAGTCCCCTGTTCCTTCTGGAGCTCCTTCAAGAGTGGAGTCCCTGCTTCACAAGCTGGCGGCTCCAGGGGCGCGGCGGGCGCCGCCGCTGTCCGCGGTGCTGATCCGCAGGGACGCGGCTCCCGACCTCTGCCGGTCCGCCAGAACCTCCAGCTTACTTAGGGGTTTTTCGGTGTTATTCTTGGGGACTGAACGGGTTTATCCTCATTGTGAACACCACTTGCACCAAATAGCGGTTATACAAAAAAAAAAAAAAATAATATGAGAAGAAGGGGCACACCAGGCACTTGCTGCTGAAAATGTGCTGGGCTACGAAGCTGTGATATCATCCAGCAGGATCCGGTCTCTCTCTTCCTCTCCCTCTCCCAAATCTGCCGCTTACCTTAATTTCAGTTTTCAAGAAAGCCATAAGCTAGGATTTGTTCTGTATTAGCAGAAGAAGGAGAAAAAGGAAATTAAAAGTGAGACAAGGTTTGTAGGATAGAGAGCTGCTCCTGTCCTGATGGCCAATGTTTTTAGTTGCCAGGGTGAATATTCCGAGTCTTTTCTCATGTACAGCAGTGGATTTTCTTGTATTATAAACCAACCAATGTCTTTTCCGGTATAATGTTTATTTTTCTCTTGTAGCGTTTCTCTTCCTCTCTCCTGCCGTTCTATTCCTAACATCATAGTGATCTTCAGTGCCCCTCAGTATACACTGCCTTTATTGACTTCGGATGAAGTTGTGGGTGTTCAACTCCTTCAAGGTTTAGCCTGGTGTTGCACAAGAAGGTTTACTTACACAGGAACAAGAATTCAGTCCCTTGCTGATTATTTCTATTGTCTCAGTCTAGCTACATAAGAATGAGGCTGGACTCAAACAGATCACAGCCAGAATCAATCCAAACCATCTCTCCAGCAATCAGAACAACCTGCTGGGAGCTGAGTAACAGCTGAATTCTTGGTGAGAGAAATTACAGGCATAAAAACAAAATCAAATAGACTCCTTGTGCTCATTCAACATTTCAAGGCATATTTATAGGTACTGCTGCATGGCATCTTAAATATCTGAGTTTAAAAGGAAACTAGATCACTCCTGTTGGGGAAAGTAATTTTTCTGTTCTGTCACTTTCACTGTCTTTGACCCTCATGAAAAAGGGGGAAAAAGACACTGAATTACACACCCTTTCAGTCCCTGTCATCTATCCTTCAGGCTGTTTGGATCCCCCTGAGATGGATCTGTGAAGATAAGGAGATGTGAAGGTCATTCCTCAGAACTGGAATAGGAACAAGAGAACTGAGCAGGAAGCTACTCATGAAAAGCTGGGGATTTCTTGCTGTATGAAGCTGGCAAGGGCCTAGTAGGTGAACAGATGACCTTGCAGTCTAGGTCCTAGTTGAGTTCCCTCCTTGGACTGCTCCACTGTATCTTTCTCCCACTGCTCCCAGGTCTTGCTGTCACTGGAAGGAAAAGCTGAAAAGAAATCTTACCATTGATGAAAATCCCTACATAAGGGAGATAATTCCACCTTATTTTTTCAATTTTACTTTCAAGAAGACAGAAGACTTGGGAAGAGAATTTTCTAGATTTTAAGATTTTAGGAGGGAGAATATTCTTCAAAAAGGTTCACAGGAAAATTGAGCAATGGATCAGCATGTCTTCTGGAGAAATAAGGCAGAAAGCATATGGCTGTCAAGGCCAGTGCTCTTTAATGGTCTAGTAGAAAAAGCACTGAGTATTTGCCTTGGAAACAGTAGTCAGTGAGCCTCGGGTGGGGAGCAGTGTATGAACCAAGATAAATCAGCAAACTTGCCATTGGTTCAGGACCAGAACGAGCTAAAACTCCTCTATAGCATGCCTGAGACTCAAGTGCTGTGTTATCTCTGTGACATAGGCGTCTAGGAAGCATTGTGGATAACAGATGGCTGCTGAATGGTGAAAGCAGATGACAGATTCTGGGCAGTGCAAAATCAGAAGACCTCAAATCCTGATTACAAAAGTCGGTTCTTGAGATTAAATCAAATCAGCCACCCGAGAAGAAGGGAGTCACACAGCATTGCACAAAGCCAACATACTATCGGACACGGGAGGGCTCTTGTAAAAAGCTCCACCTCCCTCTCCCCCCTCAACACACATATACACACACTGCCACATACAGCAAAAAATATCAAGGTTATGTGTTTCCTGAGGTATGGTTGAACAAATAAATACACTTACAGAGAATTCTTTGTAAAGCAATAGCAGAATGAGTAACAGTGCATCACTGCCATGGGAAATAAAAAGCAACCCAACTGCAATTCAGCCAGAACATTCCAAACCCCAAAGGTTGGCCTCTTTTTTTTTTTCTTTAATGTGTCTGACATTTTATGGCATCAATAATGCAAACAAAGAGGAAATCATATTTGCAGAACACTAATGCACGGATGTCTAAAGCGAAATACAATACTGATTACTTTTTAAATGAAGCCACCGGTTTTTGATGTCCTGTGGTGGTTAAATTGGTCCATCAGATTCCTTCCAAAGCAAATTCCAGTCCAAAGCAGCAGCTTGACCTTCTCTGTAACCTTGGGTACCCTTTTCAGCTGTATTCTGATTTGGGATAGTAAATGTTAGTTTGAAGCAATCTTCCTGATGGGCCTGATTACAGAAATGCCAGTGGCACACAACTCCATCTGAAGATCGGGTGAAACTACAGGCGTGTCCCCTCTTCACAGGCTATCCAAACCCTTTGACAAATAGAACAGTAAGCCTACTATGAAGAGCTGTGGGTAAGAGGATGGGTGAGCTCTGAAAGAGATTTCTAGAAGTCCTATTGATATTTTGCTTGTAGGGTTAGTAGCTAATCTGTTCCGCACCTGACAGCTTGTCTCTTGCCTAGAACCTCCTGCAGATGACTGCAGAGCAACGCCTCGGTATGAAAACAAGTGTATGAGTAAGAAGTTCTGGCAAAAACACACAAACAAAATGCCCTTCCCTTCCTCTTCCATTTTTCTTAGATGCTAGGGTTTTTTTTTTAACAAAGAAGTGCATCTCAGAGATGTATCTTGAGAACCCTAGACAGGATTGTCTCTATCCACACAAGAGTGAAGAAGTTGTGCTTCTGCCTGGGAACTGTTGCTGCTTGACCTACTCTTACAGCAAAAGACTAAAGGGCTTGGGGTCCGGCCTACAATTCCAACTTTACAGCAGGAGCATTGAGTTCAGGAGTCAAGAGACTTCCTTTGAATTTTCCTCTGACTTGCAGTGAGTGAACTGTGTGAACTTCTTTAATTCATGCAGTTTTGGTTTGGTAGACAGAGTTAATAATGTGTCTGTGAGCTGGTGGGTAGGATTGGATGCCATCATCTTACATCAGCTGGGAGTTTGTCTGTCATTTAGTCCTGGATCATGTCTGATCAGAGCATTGTGTGTGGGGATTGTATGTGTTAGAGTTAATCAGTGCAAGCAGCTAATTGCCACTTGCTGACTAGTGCCTTTTAATTAGGACTGTGTTGCTGGGTGGATATGCGAAGGGAGCTGTTTGTCACTGGCAAAAAATGTCAGCCTCGTGATGTAAACCTCTTTGGGGAATTAAAAAAAAAAATACAGGCTGGGGCTACTGTCACTTTAGCACGGTAGGAAATCGGTTTCAGCAGAACTGGCCTGGATGAGGTTAGAGTCATGCTCTGCTCGGGTCAAAAATGATAGCGGCTGCTCCCCGACCCTTTCTCCTCTGCAGAAGGGTGGGACACTATGGGCTTCAGCTGGGATTTACAGGAGATACCCCACATGCATCACAATGAGCTTTGCTGTAAAATTCACTGCACAGAGGTTAATCTAGATGTCAACACTGCCTGACAGCAGTGAAATTACTCCGGGGCAGTGCTCCTTCTGAAGTCTTAATATAACAGTCAATTCCATCCTGCCTGCAGGAAATGAAAGTTTTCTGCTTTGTGTGCGGAATCATTCGGCGCCAATTTTCTCACTGTTTGAAGTCCAAACTGTTTGTGGTCTTGGGATTCACCTCACATTAAGACTTTCACTTCATTTAAAAACTCTGCTAGTCAAGTCCTGAGAACTGCAAGGACAGGAGCCGCGCAGGGAGGAAAAGAAGAGGGCAGGGGGGAGAAATCTTATCTCACCGACCACATAGAACTTAAACAGCTTCACCAGCTCTCTGTGCTCTGAAAAGGGAGTGAATGCAGAATCTCAGCTATAGAAGTATCAAGCAGCAAAGATTGGGGAGGTTGAAAGCTAGCAGAGAGTGAGAGAAAGTGTGCAAGAAGACATCCGGACCTCCCAGAGCTATGATTTTCTTTAGAAGTATTTTAGTCTTTCCCTGCTGGCACCTAAGTAGCCAGTAGTTCAGCAGTTAAACACCCCCTCAGAACAACTGCTCAAGTTTTCAGCTGTAGGATCAGTCATTTGTGCTGGGCGGGAGATCAGTTCCCATAGAGGACTCCTGACAGTGTGAGGAAGCAATGGTTAGGTTTGTTGTGCCTCCTTTCCCCTTGGAGGGATACTAAAATTGTGGGACTAGAAGAAGTGAGGAGGAACCAATGGTCATCCCTTTAGTCTGAGAAGACCTGTCAGATTGGTTGTGTGAGAAATTCAAGCCATTGAGATGAAACAAACCTATCAGGTCACTTAGCTGCTGAAGAAAGCTGTAAGATTGCGTCCTTCTTTCTCTTTGGTCTCTTATCTCTTTCCTTGGTTCAGTTTTTCAAAGTCACAAACAATGGGACTCCTATCACTTCTCTCACTGAGTCGTTTCATGGCTCAGCATCATGCTGGAAGGGAATAAGAGCCATAGGAGACACAGAATGCTCCTGCATTCTTCTTAGAGCAAAGACTGTCTCCACCTGTGTCATTTATGACACTGCCAGCCAGAATGGATATTTTGAAAACACCTACATTCTCCAGGCTTGAAACTCAATATGACTGCTTGCAAGGAGAGTGGCAAAGGGAAAAGATTTTTTTAGGACTCAGCAGCTACTTAAAGAAACATTAAATGCACATGAATTTAAAAGACACGTCGGGGCAGGGGTGAGGAAGGCACTTTAGCAGTAAAGAAGTTTGTCCACTCCTGGAGAGCAGTGCTGACAGGGGAATTTGCTCTTCTTCTGGTTTTGGTACTCATCTGGAGACAGCAGCACTGTTATTCCAAGGCTCCATAACCCTACCATCCATCAGAAAGCCACTTCATCTGAATGGAGAATAAGCCTTTTGGGTGGTGTCAAAGCATGCCTGTGTCTGCTGAGTCTCATAGCAGAGAAGCCCTGTTGATACCCAAAGCCTTCCAGCTATCAGAGGAGCCACGACAGCATGGTATCAAAGCCAGGATCCCATTTATTCAGCTTGTTGTCCTTACCTTTTCCTTACAACCAGAGAACACACCTATAGCAGTTACAAAAACATGGGATATGAACCATGGCTGTAGTGGTTCAGCTGATTCATGGCCAGATCAGAAGGAAAAATGGACATATGATGCACCAAAAATTCAGCTACTTGCATTGCCTTTTCATAAACCATTGAGAGTCACAGTTGGGCAAAGGATGTAGACCCTCCCTGGGGGAGGAAAAATAAGACAGATTTAAAAAAAACTTCTTAAGATGACATTGCTGAACAAAATACTGTCTCGATGCAGACTGGCACATGAATGTCTGTTGATCAAGTGTTGAGAACTACTCCTGGTTTCATGGGCTTGTGGTAATCCAAGTCTATATTCTTCAACCCATATCCTGAGCTCAGGGAAACTCATGTATTTGAGTTCTGGGAAACAAGAGCCTTTCACATGAAAGGAAAAAGCTCATATAGTATTATACTTCTGTCCGTGGCCCTGAAAAAACAACTTTTCAGGCCTTCTTTTAGTTGCACTTTCTTATAGAAAAAAAAAATCAAAAAAGAGTACAAACCCTAGCAATTTTGTTTTCTGGCTGAATAAATGGTCCCTTGCTTTTACGGGTTTCTCTCTCCTTGTTAAACAAATATTTGCCCAGCGTTCTAGCTAACTGTTCCTAGAGCTCCAGTATGTTGCTATTTTCTTTTGGTTTTGCCTGTGTCCACTGTGCTATTTAAAATTCTATGCCACACTCCTGAAACCAGTCTCAATTTCCCAACCCAAGACACTCATTTGCCTTCTAAAGCCAACTTTTCCCTTTCCTTGGCTTTTTTATTTCCCCAAAACCCTGAAATGAGGCAGCCCAGGCTCTTTTTCACCCCCAAAATGCATGCATTTGAGGGACATTTAAAAAAACCAGATGGTCAAGCTTTGTGGGAGACAGGAGGAACTTTCAGTCTGGCAGTATATTCCATGTCTTCCCTTAGCTACATTTCAGCTTTCATCTTGCAGCTGGACAGACTAGAAGGAAAAGTAATGGCTGGAGAAGACAAGACAGGTCACTGAGTCCCTAAGGCATCATTTACTGCCCGAAGTTTGCAGCCGTGGGATGCGATTGCCATCCGTACCATGCATAGTACCTTCACTTCCAAGAAAGCAACATTTCAGTGACACCCTTGGGTGTCTGAGTTGGTGCTAAAAATTTTAATTTTTAGGGAGCAGGATGCAGCTGGGACAGGGAAGACCCCATGGCCCCTTCTCAGCAGTGCCCAGATTGATGTTCTTCCTGGCTCCCTTTCCCTTGAAAAAACTGCTGATGGAGGAGGGTGGGTGGTAGGAACACCTCTCTGGGCATGCTGGGAGTTAGTTCTGGCTTGCCCCAGAGCTGGGTGAGACCGGTGTTCCCAGGTAGCAGGGATAGCTCTCTCCTCTTAGCAGAGGCAGGTTAGTGGGAAGTATCTCTCCTGGAAATGGAGGAGGAGCATGAACTTATTTCTCTTTGCCTCCAAACAGTCCCCACACTGAGATTTATGGCACTCTGTGAGAGTTTCCCCCCAAATCTGCTCTTCTTCCTCCCCTCACATGAAGCAGGGCCACCACAGAGCCTGTCTTCCTACAGGGAAGAGCATCATCACCATGCTGATGGGCAGCTCTGCTTCTGGTCCAGGGAAGATGCTTCTGGAAATGAGATCTCAAGGTGTTCACCAGGAACTCAGCACAGCTGCTTTCCTTCTTCCTTTCCAAAACTGTCACATCAAAAAGGGATGCAGTAGTTTCCATCATGTCTTTAAACACAAAGCAACCTTCTCCCCGCCAGCAAATCTCCATCCAGCACCAGTAGGCCAAGGGGCATAAAGCAGCAGCAGCACCAACCAGGAAGATGTCACGCCACAGAACTGAAGCTTATCCAGCTCTTCTGAGAAATTGCTCACAATTAACTTTGACAAAAGGACCTTTTTCCGAGGCAGTCGCTGCACTTGGTGGGACTAACAGTAAAACAGACAGACAGCCTGAACGTTGGTCTCAGCCACTTCACATCTTCTGGGGACCCACCTCCTTGCCTCTCATAGACCATGTATTCCTAACCACGCAGCAGCAAGGCTCGGTGTCATGCTCAGCTCCTGAGCTTGCCTTTCTGTCGTAACCATACAAAGAGGTGGCAAAAGGGACAGGGTGGTGGTGCTGGGGAGGAGGGGAAGGAGGAAAGAAGGAAGGAAAGGAGGATGTAGCTGCTGTGCAGAATGGTGACAGGGGAATCTCATCAAACGTGGGAACACAGTGTCTGTAGGTGATTTGATAGTGTAAAGGCCTGTGACGTTGGCCAAAAGACAAATGAGAACATGAGAGCGAGAAAGAGGAGTGGACAAAATGGTGGCCTTGCACAATCTGTCATAGTGCCTGGGAGCCGCAAGAGCAAGACATTTGGGGTGAGAGACAGGCAGCCCCAGGGCAGGGTTTTCTTTTGGACACACTGGGCAATTAACAGCCATTGCTTGCTCTCCACTGGTACAGTCTCCAGTCCTTTTAGCGAAAGCAGCCTGCATACAAAGCGAGCGAGGCCAGGGCTAGCAAACTTTCAACCAATCTTTTTCACTTCCAGAGGTGGACCTAAGTAGGCAGATGAGGAAAACTAGGTGTCCCCTCCCAAAGGAGCAAGATCCTGCTGTTGAGGCGTGGCATGGTACTCTGCTCCTGTGTGCGGACTCCTGGCACCAGTCCACACCCTTGTCCCTGACCATGCCATCTTTGGTGTCCATGCTGTGAGCTGCTGGTGCCTGTTCAGTGGCAGTCTGTCCAGCATGTTGGCACAAATCTGTCCCGCTAGCCCAGATGTCTCTAACAGGCAGGGGAAGGCTACAGCCTTACTCCCACATGGTTATACCCATCATCTCCCACCCAAGCTTGCACTGCTATTTACACAAGCACAGAATAAACCCAAGGCCACTGCTGCCACCACAAACCTCCTTGTAGCAGTGTCCCCTGTCCAAAACCATAAGCCAGGTTATGACACAGCCATGGGTGGAAAGTAGAGATTGGCAAGAGACAAGGGGAATGAGAAGAGG
>Ga0181612_113994_pt1 | contig 13680 bp, 6 predicted proteins | sample HoacroProtozoa21_FD_119630 | JGI IMG/M metagenome (GOLD analysis project Ga0181612, IMG submission 119630) | Hoatzin crop microbial communities from Cojedes, Venezuel. Combined Assembly of Gp0051906, Gp0051904, Gp0051908 | reverse complement strand
GTGCCCCTTCCTGGAGTCTGGTGAAAATTAACCCTGTCTTGGCCGAACCCAGGACATAGTGTTAGTATTTATACGACTTGAGGAAGTGCTTCAGACCTTTGCTGGTTAAAGTATTTTAGGAAAACAAATTTTCTGGAATTAAGAAAATCTAGTAGTATAACTTAATAGTAAAGATCACAATATGATAGCAAGTCATACTGAAATCTCAGCAGAAGACAAAGTTTGTGGTATATCAAAAGGCATGGTAGTTAAGTTTACTGTTTCCTGGAGAAAAGCTATTAAAAGAACAGATAAACACGGTTTATGAAGGACTTCATGAAGGACTGCTTTCAGAGCACAAAAAACCCCACTAGTTCATAGGACATGTGTCACTACTTTTCAAGATGAGTAGTAATTGGTTTAATTTTATGCAGGAAAAAAACTTTGTAAAAGTAGTTGAAAATGTGGTGAGGTAACAGAAAGGGAGGAAAATAAGTATAATACTGATTTTTTAAAAGAAAAAAGAAGAAGAATGGTCATGGCAGTTATCACTTCGTAGGCCCAGCTGAAAACTACAGTGAAATAATGTATCAAGTACTACAAAATAATAATTAGATAACTTCTAGCTTATTTTATAAGCACAATAAGCACTGTGGGCTTATAAAAGTAAAGTAGTGGAGAGACTCATAGCTTGGATCCTGACTACATTGCACTTAATATAGTTTTCAGTTTATATGCAAAGATAGAAAAAAACGGTTTGTCTCACTAGTAAGTCAAGAGTTGTCTCTGAATTGCCTGTAGAGCTATCCACAGGAGGTGTCCTGAAGCAGTGGGTGGAACCTACATCAAAATTCTTCTGCTGTGCATTTTGATAAACAAGTTGAACATGCATTTTTCAAAACAGAAATGTGTGTCGCAATTTCTGAGGTGTGTCATTCTTCAGATGCTAAAGAAAAATGTCTGGAGTTCCTGGTATGAAAATGGAGATCTTCTGAAGTCATGAAAACAACCAGGAGATGCTAAGAAAGTTTCTCAGACCTTTTAATTTTCACCATAATTGTGTTTTTCACCCACCAAGATATTAATTCAGACAGCATTCTTTGTTTGGGAAAACGCCATAACCCTTGTGACATTAATGCATGCCATTGCAATAAAGAATGAGTCATATTGCATGTATGTGACTATAGCAGGTAGATTTTGGACAGACTTTGGCTGTCCACCTTAGCAGAGAACGTCATCCGTCATCTTGAGTCTTTGCCTGAAGGTGTAAACCCATGCTGGCAAAAATGACATGTATACAAAGTCTGTACCCACCTCACCTCCAAAATAAAAAATCCATAAACCATAGGAAAGTGACACCAAACTTTTGCAGCTCTTCCATCCTCACAGAGAACGCCTATTTATTTGGGCTGGAAAGAAGCACTCTGGGCTAAAATGAGACCTTCCTAAAGAAAAAATAATTTTTGCTTAACTTCCACCTTAAGCCTTGGATATTGACAGGCTTTACAGATACTGAACAGTTGTCCTTAATCATGTATACTTCTCAGCTGAGTAGTTCTACTGAGGTTGATAAAATTACTCTCAGGAGTATGTGCTACCTGCTGAAGTAAAAATGGTCTTCACTGGGTCCTCACTTTCACCAGCCTGCTCTGAACTACAAGTGTTGTTAATGATCATTATTAATCAAAATCTCACAGGGGGGGAAACTGAGCCATGAAGAAGTAATTTACTAGAGGTCAAGGAATAAATCCTGGTTGCAGAAACTAGATTAAATGATTTTTAACTCTTTTCTTTAAACATAAGCTTATCATTTCTCATGGTAAGAAATTTATGTGCATGCAAAGATTCTTAGATATATAGTAATAAGTAGACAAATAAATAACAGTATGTATGGATATAAGAGACCTTGGTGTTTCCAAAACAGAGACTTCCCTACTGCTTCAACTACATCCAAGCCAACTGGCTAACAATGGGAATGTACTAGGTTGAAAAAACTTTTTGATTAACATATATTCTGCTCCTATGTCTTTGTGGGTAAGAAAGATAAAGGTAATAATTTACTTTTCAATTAATTTTCTAGGTCATAAGAAACTCCACTTTGATGGTTACCTGAATTTCAGTGTGTGACAGGCCTATGGGGTGTAGGAAATGGATGATGAGCCGGGTGGAAAATGAGCAAGTGCTAACAATAGATAAACTGCTTGGTCTAAGACAGATTGAAAGCAAAAATTATTCTTTCAGGAAAGTAAATAGTCATTTAACTAAAAGATCTGTGAACAAAGACCCCAAAAGAAGTAGTTCGTAGAGAGTAGGAGACAATTTAGTTTTGAGCTTCCAAACATCAAAGTCAGAGTAGATAGAAATAGAAAGACCTGCAACACATCCAGTTACATTTCATTCCTTTTTTCCAGGTGTAAGTCAGCTGTGATTTCTGTGAAGTATTTGGGATCTTTACGGTTATACGGAAAAATAAATAAAACCAAATATATTTTAGAAGACTTTGACTAGAGGTGTGTTACACTACATTTTTGGCTACAAAGACATCTGTTTCTTCTCAAGGAAAAGAAAAAAAAAAAACAGAATGAAGATAATTTCTTTAACCCACAAACCAATGAATCTCCATACCCCTCCACTCAAAACGGGGACCAAAGAAAAGCTTAAAAAAGTTTAACAAAGGACCAGTCTTTGGTGTGTGTTGCCAACTCTGCTGATTTACACTAGCTGAAAGATGCCGTTCAATATAAGGAATGAAAAAAATGTAATGATAGTGAACTTTTCTATAGATCTCAAAGCTATTTCCTAAGCTTTGTTCTTTGGGAACCACCTGGCACAGTCTGGGGGCTGTAATAACCTGAAAAAAAATTAAAAAAAGATCAGTTCTGTAGAGGCACAATGACTTGCGTTACAATGTATGGAAGATGGAGAAGGCTTAGTAGAAAAGTTGATCACTGAATCACCGGTTATGAAAGAAAATCAATAACGTATCCCGAAGTCATATTACAATGTGCAAGTACTGATACTATTGCAAATCAACATGTAATACTGTAGCATTGAGTTTTAGCTTGTAGGATCCTTAAAGAAGCTTTAGGTTGTAAGCTGTTTGGGACTTAGGGGTAAGTTCCTTCTCTGTTGTATGCACAAGCCAGTGCACTGGAGTTTGCCAAGGGCCTGAGGCTTTTGAGCAGTAGCATAACATAACCAGTTTTGTGGTGATATCTTTAACTCCATCCAAGACAATTATGAATTTTGGATAAGTCAGATTTCATTCTCTGCTGCACTAATGCAGTCCTTTAGCCAGCACTCAGAATGTAATGATAAAATACAATCAATGACTACAATAGTCTGCTCCGTACTTGTGAACGTGAATCCTGGGAGACGCTAGATAAGCTGCCAAGAATCTCAGGGGATGGCAAAGTTGCTCTGGACTTTGCACAATTCTGATATGTAACTGAACTCTTATACTGAGTTTAACCTTTGATTTTAGAAGGTTTTTCTAACTTTTTTTTTGTCTTCCAATGATTTTGGCTCTATCAGAGTGGCTATGTGAAACTAAGGATATTGAGAAAGTTTAGACAGAACGTCCATATGTTTGCTCTGAGCCAGACTGACAATACTCTTCCCTATACTTCATTTAAAAATCCGGTTAGGCTGAACTGTGCATTGTGACAATGTGACATTCAATGAAAGGTCAATTTTTTCTCTAAATTATGCATAAACTGTGTCATGACAGAGTAAAACTGGATATGATCAAGCATACAAATGCCGTATCTTTCACATATGTGGCTTATCCAAAGTAGAGCACAATTGTTTTTCCACATAACCAAACTGCTCTGTACAAATATTTTTGAATTGGACAACAACCTCAAGGCAAACTCTTTTCACTTGTGTCCCAGTGGTGTTTTCTCCCTCTGAAGGACACTGGGATTTGACTCCAGGTACCAAATATGTCATTGATACGTGGGAAAGAGACCAGGAAGGAAAAGATGGAGTCAGAAGGACGTCTATGTAGCTATAAAAGGGAGTAAAAAATGTATCTGATAATGAAACACACTCCATTTGAAATTCACCTGATACAATACTCATGTCTTGGAAGCATCTCTTAGAGCAACAGGAATTTAGAGTTGCCCCAGAAAAATTGGCCCATGCTGCGTCCTTGCAAAGAATCACTGAAAGTCAGGACAATGCCTAAATGACTGTTTTTCAAACTCAGCCTGTATCTAAGATCACAATTACTAGGGAAGCACTTGCTAGTTATTGCTGATTCAGAAAGAAAAGCAAGTATGACATGATGTAAATCTGCATGTCGAAATTAGGGTGTACATGGATTTGCTTCTAAGCTCAGCATGCTTACAGACTGTGTAGTTAGGGCAGGGTAAAATCCTTTGGGAATTATTAGCCAGCATCACATCAGTCAACCTTTTCTTGATTGACTGGATTTCTGATGCTGCAGCAAAACAAACAGCAGCATCTTCCTGTATTCTGATTTCCCCTTGCTGTTACAAATGAATATATGGAGTTGAGGATATGTGTCCCAGTGAAACCTCTTGGTGCCCAGTAATGGATGCTTCTATATACAGGTAACTAGTACCCTATTATTCTCTACATCTTCCATACAAGGAGAGGGGAAAACTAGACTATCAGGAAAAAAAGTTTATATTCATTATTTCTTGGCCTTAAGAAAATGTGCCCATCAATCCATCAAAAATGAATTTTATTCTGTAATATTAACGTTTAAGGCTATGCTCTTCTGACTTATTGATTCTCCATAGGCAGAAGGACTCTGAAATGGAAACAATTTTAGTAATGTAGTTTTCAGTTTCTTTAATATTGTATCTTGCTGTTATGAACTAAAATGTTTTTCCTTAACCCTTCTCTTTTTCTGTACTATATATATTTGTCACAGGAAAGTGGGCCAAGTTAATCTCTTGTACGATTGAAAGGACTTACATCTCTTGTGAAATTTCCACAACCAATTTGTTTCTTAAATAATTAAATTTCATCACATTTTTAGTTATAAATATTACAATAAAATCCTGGCCCAAAGTCAGGATTACCATCAGGATTTCTTTTTTTATTTTTCTTCGAGCCCCCACATGCAGGGCAATAACTGAGTCAGGACATCAGTTAAACATATACTTAACTTGGACTGTGCCCTTAAGAATTTGAACATTTACTACTTCTAAAAGATGGAGTTAAACATGTGCTGAAAGTTTTCCTTCATTTGTATAATCAGGGAATATTTTGGCATAGGAAAGGTGAATCTTCAGCTACTTTGGAACCGAAATCTTGTATTTAATGAGCCCTGGGGATGTGTGTTGGGGAGTGCTACGGAAATAAATGGTGCAGTCTTGGAAAAAGTTCTGGGGAACCAAATTCCAGACCTCTAAAGTTGAGGCTGGGATTGGGATGGCAGCTGAAATCTCCTCACTTCTCTACATCTGGTGCCTCTGTATCGTGGCTAACATACATGAATGGTTCCACTGCCAGTGCTTCTAGTTTATGACGTGGTTTGAAATCTGTTTTTCCCTGTTGGGGAACAGAAGGTTTAGATCTCCAGTTCTGTCAGTGTGACACTTCTTGACAGCACAGACCTCCATCTTTGGCACTGTGTTTCTTAGCTTCTCTGTCAAATGTCTCCTGCTTTTTGGAGAAAGAAATCACTTAATTCATTATGGCTGAAATGCAGTCCTCTACAGATTGCCAGCACATGATTTGTGCAACCCTAGGGCACTGTCTGACAGGACCTAACATAGGACCTTCAAAGAGGACTTGGGAGACTTTTTAGAGGTGAGTAGATCCTGTTCAGGACCACTGCCTACAAGAGGACTTCAGTGCAGGGGAAGAAAATGCTCATGAAATAATATCACAGATTTAATCCAGCACACTGTTAATTATATAACAGCTACTGATAACCCACAGAAGGTCATTAAGCATGGCTTACCATAGAATATCTTGTGAACAGGAACACTCGATGAAGAGCTGTCCTCTAAAGCCAATAAAAAGAACAAATGTAGCTTGTTTATAAACTCTGCTAAAATGAGATTTAAATGTCATTAAAATAAAAAAGAGAAGAAGGCATATTTATAAACTCTGCTTCCACATTCAATAGAAGTCTGCAGCCTAGAAGTGTGAAAAACCTTCCACCATCTGGGTTCACAAAACATGTAGAAAAATAAAGCAGTGTGTGTTTGCACAAAATACCCCAAACTTTCAGGATGCTCTCAATGCCCAGGTGATGATCATGGTTGACGGGTTCCACGGTGTCACTGCATGACTTATCATGTCAAGCATCCAATGTGGCTCAAAGTTTTCGTACATCCCTGCCTGCATATCACTGCTATAATTCACAGGAGAAGGAAGTGAGGTGTAGACAAGGCAATAAAAGTTAGGTGGCAGGAAAACTGGTTCCAGCACTACTTCTACAATGCTGTGTGAAAATATGATTTTTTGTATCCATCTATTAATTGTAGTCAGCACCAAATACATATCTCTAAACAGTTATTCAAAGTTTTAGTTGTGCACTTTTGAAAAACCACACAGCCTAACACAGCTTTCCAATTTCTCCAGCTGAATCACCAGCCAGATCATGGTATAAACCAGCTCCTTAAAGTTTGGCCTTTTAGTCGTGTGGTGATGCTGTGAGCAAGATTAGAGACGAGTTACCAATGGTTCCTTCCTGTATGCTTGCTCTGGAACTCACAAAACAGTTTAGGATGTTTCAAGGGTCACCCATATCTACATGTCATGTTTATAAACATCCATGCTTGGCATTATTTTAGAAGGCGGATTGACCACATCTAGTTAGAGGCATGATTAGGAAAAGGCAGAGCTGCAGAAGAGACACCAAGTAAAAAAAATGCAGATTTATATCAAAGAATCTGAGAACCTGGAAACAAAAAGTGTTCTCTTTCATGACAGAAAGAAAACAACGCCCTTCTCGATATTTGGACTATAGAGCAATCTTTGTCCCCCAAACAAGTTTACAATGGCTTCTTTTTAAATCAGCTGTTGTTACAAGTGTTCTTCACTTAACTGAGACATGCTAGTCAAGACGGATGCCTTATTGGGACAGCTCTCAAAGAACCGATTAGGCAATATTAGTGAAAAGTAATGCCTGATGCTTAATCAGGAGAGTATTATAGGGGGAAAACCAATGCAGCAGAGATGTGTATTAAACCTATGCCAAGTGATTAAGTGGTGATTAACCAGGGGTTGAAATTCTGAGCTCTGTACTGTTAATAAAATGTCAACTAAAGATTAAAAGGAAGAAAGAGTTGTCAAAGAAGAAACTCAGTAAGCTTCTATTTTATTACTGTCTTTTTATTCAGTGTAGGGTTTTTTTAAGTCCTATATTTTTGTACTCTCACATAAAATCCTATAATAGAGATGGACATTTAGGATGCAATATTCAAATGCACTTAACGGATTTGAAAGCCTGTCTGTTATCAGGCTGTTTTCCATGTTACCTAACCTTGCTATGCATTTAATGGAATCCTATTTAGAGTATCACTTTAAAATGTAAATAGATATCTTTGTTACATCATTTGTCTTAGCTATATTAAAACTCCACTGCAAAGCACTTAGTAGCTTCACAAATCATTGATCACATTCTGCAGATTTTATCCAGCTTGGATAACAATTTCTTGGGAAAGTAACATTATTCATGTCAATGGACAGAGGCTTTTATGCTACTGTGCCTTGGATGTGTGCTGTGGAATCAAAACCTGTGGTGGCCAAACTACTTTACTGGCTCTAGAGGTCTTATTAACATGCAGTGGTACCTCTCAAGGTGGTGCTACTCTCCAGAGCTAATGATTCATGGCAGGTATTCTCATCTTGCTTTAAGTGCTGTTCAGCTGCAGTCCATCTCATCAGATGCAAAGGATTTCGTTTCTGGATAGCATCACATGATAAGTTTTAACTCCTCTTTTGGACAGGCAGAAATGATAGGTACCTAAAACTAACATGTGGGAGTAAAAGTCCCCTTCTAGGAAAAAGTAAGTGATAAGAAGTAATGAATAACTTTCCTGTTTTTCCTCAGCCTCAGGACTGAACAATCATGGGGGCTTGAAGGACCAGGATTTTGCCTAGTAGTGCTCTGTGTTATTGTGCGAAGGCAAAAAAATTACTGATCAATGGTCCATGTGCAACAGCTTCATGGTGCTTCCTGAATGTTTCACTGCAAAGGGAGAGGAGGAATATTAAGCATATTCTCCTGAGTGATGCTTCCTAGGATGGCAACTGCCTTGATAAGGTGATGAGTTTATCAGGAACTGGCCATGCCAAGTGGGCTCTGAAGAAAACATCAGCTGCAACTGGGGTTGTACAGTAAGTCGGACAAGAAATTAAATGCCGCCTTAATTAATTAGTTCTTCATTTTTAAAGTATCTGAAAAGTAAAAAGAAATAAATAATAACAAAAAAACCCAACAAACTTAAAAGATAGAGAAAAAAATGGTAGATTCATCAGCTAGACTTCAAATGATCAGGTTTACTTTACTAGTAGTTTCTGCAAATAGTCTGTTGCTTATCTCTTCACGGCTCTTACTGCAGCTGAGGACAGACTTTTAAAGTATTTTGATCAACTTCAGTGAAAATGAAGGTAGATCAACACCTTTGAACGTCAGGATATTTTAAAGTTATTAAGTCATGGCTGATGGCATTACCAAAGTCATTGCCCAGGTAGCATTACACTGCAAATGTCCATGCACTTAACCTTGTGGTATCTATATTCAGAGGTATTCTTTGGCAGATCAAGAAAAAAATATCAGTCCACATAGCAAACCTTTATGCTGTCTGGATTTCCACAAATTCATAAAAAGCTGGACTGCAGAATTTTGTATTGATACTTGCTAAATCTCATAAGTATAAAGAGTAAATGACTATAAACACTCTTATCATACAGTGGAAAAGGTACTTTCTGAAGTTCTGACGTGGAGTCTCTACTTATTCTACCGTATTCTTTGCTTCAGCTAGCTGAAAAAAGGATGCTTTCTCAAACAAGAGGAATCTTATATTTATTTTATTTCTTACACCAAATTTACCCCTTGGGGTTGCAGAATTGTTCAACCTACCTCTAGTTTGAAAAGCGGGGAACTTGACCCTACACCTAATGAAAAGGAATGCCACAGCAGGGCTCTGCCTACAGTGGTTCAAGCCAAGCGTAAGGTTTTTGTAGCAAGAGTGTTCAATGAAAAACAATGTTTATTATGATCTTGAGGATCTTCTTTCCACTTTTGACCATACATGGCTCTCTATATCTCTTTTCTGTCTCCATCTGGATCAAGTAGATTCCAGCATCTGGTGACTGGAACTCACAAAAATCATTTTTTTAAAGGGTTCTTTAGATAAACTATTGACTAGTCTGCTCTAATCCAAGATCACATGGAAAATGGATAAAGACAGACATTGTCACCGAGAAAATTATGATCATGTACCCATAAATTCCCTAAAATGAGGTCTTTCTCTCATCTTAGTAATTACAACCATTTTTCCGTCCTCTACAAATGCAGTCAAACTTCCTTTTGATTAAAACTTGCTCAGCTTGTCTCTACTGCTTGTCTTCTATAGCTGAGAAAATACACATAACACTGCAGTGCAGAAGTGCTGAAATCAGAGCAAAAAAAACCCCAGAAAATATGCTTCCTGAACATAGCAAGAATACGAAGCATGTTACCTTTGCCTACTCGTATTGTTGATTCTTGTTTCTCATCTTTTCCAGTGTGTTGCTCTCACAGGACTGTGAATTTTAACGGAAGGAACTGCTGCCTTAAGAGTCTTCAGTATGCTCTCTGATCTTGATTTTGGACAGTTTAAGGGATAATATTCATGGTCTCCCACTGAAACTAGCTTTTTAAAAACTCTTCTCTGTTGAATTGCTTAACACATTCGTGTAAATCACCCAGAGGTGAAACCTGTGGCCACTGGCAGAGACATACCCTTTGTTTCATCTCTGGTTGCCACTCCCTGGCCTTCAGTGCAGGACACCATTATCGGCAGAGACTTGTTTGGGTAAGCAAATGACATAATGTAACAGTCATAGCCCATTTACAAATCCAACACAGGCAGCTTAATATAATAATAATAATAATGAAAAAAAACAAACATAAAATAATGGGAAAACATGTGTACTGTTTGCTCCATTTGACATCATAAAAAAGGTGCACACTTGGGATGTTTATGCCCCAGATTGTTATTTTCTGATAATGTACCTGGTTAAAGCAAAGTTTTCCCTCTGGATGCATATATAATGCTTAGATAAGAACAATTCGCAAAATCCTATTATAGTGCTGCTGTACACAAACACATTTTCAGATGCTTCAGATACTATCAAGTGCGTATATACAAGAGGAAAAGCTGTTTCTACGAATATCATTATTGAAGGCATACCTGTTTAAGTTTCTTTATGCACTAGTGGCTCACTTTTTGAGGCAGACACTAAAAACATCAAAAAAACCCTTTGGATTTTTTGAAATTACAGTCTTTTTCGAACAGACAAACAAACAAACACAAAGTTTTAGTATTCTTCCTCCCCACTAGCGACCATGATTTTTTCATTCTCTCCACAAACAAAATCTTCACCTGTAGATCTCCAAGATACTCTGTTATTTCTAGTATATATTTAATTCTATAGAAAAGGAAGAATGCATAAAGATTTTGAACTGTCAGGAAACATAAACCGTAACTTTTCCTTGCCTTTGACTGGATATTTAAATAAGTGAAATGTCTAGATCTTACACTCTGGGAAACACTGTTTTATTGCTGTTGCACCACCCTGAAGGAATTTTCCAGTTCCTTACCCAGCACTGCAGAAACCGATCAGTGAATTGTTGAACCACTACTTCTGTGCATCTGCAGACCTGTGCTGTAAAGTCTGTATCCACCCTGGACTTCTTTCATGACCCCACACAAATAATTTAATCTTTCTTTGTCATCAAGACATGTGGGTAGTCTTGAGGAAATTTGTGCGTTTGCCTCTGGTTTCCATTTGGCAACTGATTTCTCTCTTTGTGTTTTTGTTTTCCCAGTTGTGCCTAACGAATTTGAAAACAGTACTAAAGGATATTGAGACATACAAGCCTACAGCAGAATGCTAGAGGGGGAGTGCAATCACTGCTGAACCTTGAATATCTGTGGATAACATTGGAACATATTCTTACAGAATTTACTCTGGGTGGTTAGTAGTTTGGGAAATTTTAAATAGCTTTGTAATTGTTTTAAATCTCTTATGTTTAAAATAGATTCAAAATTATCTGGGTGTGTATTTTACTAAAATATTCAGGCTATTCAAATATTCAGGTTAATTAAAAATAGTTCACACTGCTCCTATTTCTTTCATCCAAGAATCAACTGTACTTGTTAAAGGAGAGAATACCACAGGCTATAGAATAGCCAGTATTATACAAAGTCTAAAAATCAGCTTTTATGATTATAGCATGGTTTATCTTTTATTGTTTTTAGCTATACATGACAATATATTTATAAACATTGAATATTTTATAGTACTTACGGAAGAATACACTTTCAGTAAGAAAATAATTAACATCTTTTTCAGTAATTTTAAACTAAAGCTTAAACCAGAAAAGCTGTAAGGATTACATTTTGTGCTTGTATAGAGTATTTTATAAGAGCCTGTAATTGGGAAGTTGTAAATGCAATGTAGTTGCAAAGTTAGGAACCATTTGATCAGGAATCAAGCAACTAACATGAATGTCTCCTCAAAGAACAAGACTCGTTGTACTAGACATCCAGCTGGTATAGATATTATCATAATCTGACAAAAACAGATTTTATAAAATATGCTTTAGAAAGAATCCTGACTTTCAAAAATGTAAAGAGCAAAAAGGAATGTAGGGGTATGTTAACAGTGTATATCATAAACAGCTCTCATTCCATGCTAAAAAAAACTTCTTGTTGAAATCCAGTCAAAACTTCCTGATGATTTCTTATTGAATACATTTTCTTCTAGAAGTGCTCTAAGCTTTTGAACTTGAAGAAACATATATTTATAGCTCAAAAAGGCTTTAGAGGAGAAGGTGATTTCCTCAGTACTACTTGTGTTTTCTCTTAATCTGATAGATGTTTTTTGTTTTGATCTCCTGATAACCATGAAATAGTAAAATTCTTTTGAGATATCTATCTGTAAATATTAGATATCAGTTTGTACATTATATGAGCCTAACCTGTATCAGTAACTGAGGCACTCATCAAAAAATGAAAGTGTGATTCATTTTACCACATTTTGCTACCTAGCAAAAAGAAGTCTAGTCTAAGCTAGCCTTATAGGCTCCTGCTGTAGTGAGTACAGGAACACTGATGCTTTCATCCCTTGTGATGTTTGTCATTTAAGATGTGAGGCATATAAAATGAAGCCAACCAAAGCACAATCTTCTACAATTATCTATCTGAGAAAGGGGATGTCTTAACTGACCAGTTTAAATGAGATGCAAAATTTACACATCTGAAGACGAAATGAACCTTCCAACCAGTCAATAGGAAAAGATTGATATATTTATAGGTTTCTTTCTGAGAGGAGATTGTGTCCAGCTAGCTTAAGCACCTAAATTACATAGACATTATCTGTCTTTGACAGCCTTTAGAGGCTTAGTTCTTTTTCCTAAATAGAGAAATGAAAGACTTTGTTCATTGTGTTGCTTCAGGAGGCATACATATTTAGGAACAAGTAAAGTTTAGTTGCATCTTCTTTACTTGTCTGGCCTCGTGGACAAAAATTTACAGCAGTTGTGGAGTATGACCAGATTTAAACAGGAAACCTGTGAAATATAAGACTGCATACTGTTAGATAGTGCATATAGTATCAAATGAAGATTTTAGTAAGATGGCATATTTGCTGTTTAGCATTTGATGTGCTAATTAAGGTATATCTATATTGAGGATCAGTCTGATGACAGCTTGTTATGCCCATTGCTGAGGCATAGCAGAAGTGTATTGCAAATTTGCACTGCTGAACAAAACTTAATGTTCGTTCTCAGTACTACTTATTAATTTAACCTTAGTGGTTTTTAATCAAATTCTTACATGTTCTGGTCAACTTAGAAGAGAATTTGAATCATTTTTCTTTCTTGCAATTTAAGTTATAGATATACCCTTTCTTACCAAATTAAAGAAATAAATAAAAAAAGAATGTAAATCTTGTATGCACTGGTTACTAAGGAAAACAGCACTGTTTTTTTCTTTGTTATTCAATTTGGAAAGTACCCTTAAAGACCAACTCTTAAAAAGACTCTTCTGAGAAGTGGAAGATAGTTCCCTTACTCTTTTATAAAAAGGAAGTTCACTCCAATTTACTTTAAGCAGAATTTCAACTTCTATTAAGCCTTATGAAACTAAATGACCTCAATAAATGCAAAAAGTTAAAACCTTGCCTTGAAAGAAACTCTGAGTCATTCTTACCAGATACACATACGCACAAAAGCCAGTGAGAAGTGTACAACATAAGCATTAAATTGACTGCAGTCCTGAGCTACTTTTCTAAGGGCATGGAGATGTTAAGGAATGGATGAGAAGAGCTAATTTTGAACCCAGCCAAGCCTGAAAGAGACGCTTATTTTTCCTTGCCTAAAGTAAGAGAGAAGATTATAAAATCCTCAGTAATAAAGAGGCAGCTCTCCTTCTGCTTAGCTTTATAGTATGGCTAACAACTCTTCCATTTCACTCCTAGGAGTTTGTAGAAACCAGAGGC
>Ga0181612_169806_pt1 | contig 13681 bp, 8 predicted proteins | sample HoacroProtozoa21_FD_119630 | JGI IMG/M metagenome (GOLD analysis project Ga0181612, IMG submission 119630) | Hoatzin crop microbial communities from Cojedes, Venezuel. Combined Assembly of Gp0051906, Gp0051904, Gp0051908 | reverse complement strand
TGCTGAGCCTGAGCACGGGAGTCCCTGTGTGTTGCTGTGTTTGGTCTGACTTGACTCTTCCTCTGTTGTGACCCTCTGTGTGCTTGTAACCCTACAACTGAATGGTGACAATTGAAAGCTTGCTCAGATGATCAGAAGCACTGAGTGACCAGTCCCTGGTACATAGATTGAGAGCGCTTAACTAGTCATACATACACTTGAAACTCCAGAGGTTGAATCTTGCAATAGATATTTTAACCTTTTTGGTTTGAAATGTAAGCTAGAAGGGCCCCTAAGAATTGCTTGTTGCATTCATGTGGCAGATGATACTGGACAGGGAAGGATCTGATTGTTGAATAAGGTCTGGAAGGCGGAGAGGACTGGTGTTGGTAGGTAGAGAATGATTTTCCAAGGCACTAGAATGAGCTCAGATCACAGCAGCACAGTGGTTACTTGATTTTCTTGAACACTAGGCCAAGGGGTGCAGAGTTCACCTCACAATAGTGGGGGTTTTTTTCCATACCCGACATCTTTGTCAACAGCTGTCTTAGAAATTTAAATTGAATTTAATCTACTGTTTTGCTATAGAAGCAGATCTTCTAGCTCGTGAAAGAAGCATAAGCTTGGAGTAACCTGTTCTGGAAATTCTCTGGTACCTTTTTTTAGCCAGAGGGAGGAAATGAATGGATGCAGCTGCTAATTTTATAATATTACAATGGAAACTTTATTTTTATTTAAACTTGGCTTTTATGGGCTTCTAGCTTGTGGATAGTATATGGATGTAACATTATCCAAGTTGTTAAAGAAGTGTGGACAGGGAGCTAATTTCAGAGACTCGGCCTCAGTTTCTACCTGGAGGGAGGAAACGAGGGAAAAGTCCAGAACTGGAAATTTACGGGTTGACCGTTACAAGCAGGACTACCAAAGATGCTTTGCCATTTCAGGAGAGTCCTGTTGCAAAGCAAAGTGGTTTTCTCACTGCAGTGTATCAAGGATTTTTGTTGCAGTGTCCTGAACCAAGGTCCTCTACATCATGTATGATCGAGCCCTAGGACAGCCACGCAGAGTACCACCTCTGCTCCGGAGCGAGCGCGGTTTCTGTCCTTCGTTTAAAATGATAATGTTGTTCTCTTTTCTGTAACAACACACTGCCTATTTTATCCTGTAGGCTAAGTCTCAGCAGTTTGAAGATAGCCATTGTCGAGGTGTTTTCTGCATTTACTATACGGTGACTCCAGTTTGTTTCCATGGCAGAAGCTGATACACAATGCAATCCATTATCAGGAATTGTACATGCCCTTCCAAACAAGTAAATGGTTGAAGAGTGGGAGGAAATGAAATGCCATTTCCATCTTTTGAATGGAAAATTGAGAGGTAGAAATGGAAGTGACTTATGCAAGGTCTCACAGTACTGAACTAATTTTAGCTTAGAGCTTCTGAGATCTGTTTTCAGGTATGTTTTCACAGATTCACATCAGTGCCATTCAGAAATATCTGAGGTAACTCAGAAATTAAGGAATTATAGTTGTATAATTGTGGTTCTTGACCTGTGCCAGTTAGCCACGCTCTCAGCAGGGCTGTCCCACACTGCAATCCAAGCTAGCGTACCTGCACAGCCCCACACCCTGCCAAGGGAACGCAGCACTAGTGCTTTAACCACAAGGCTAGCCCTTGCTTCCAAATGCTGCTGGTTTTAGCTCCCACACCCACAGCTGCTGTTTGCCCTTAGGATCTACATTACTTGAAAACATTGTTTATGCCCAAAGGAGAAGGCACAGTATTAGCCAACAAAGTCAACTTTTTTTCCCCTAGACAGAAGAGCGGTTCTAAAGTTAACAAGTGCCTAACATTACACATACAGCAAATGGTTCATGAGCATTGCTTCTCACTACTGTGTAACTGCTACAAGAACACAAACTGGGGTGGGTCTGTGTCCCTCTTCTGAAGTCTCTGCTATGATCCTTTTTTTGTGTGAAATGATGAACTTCAGCATGTAGTTTTGTGTTTTGTGAAGAGAACTGCCAATACCCTACTTGGTTAACTGAAAGAAAAATACAACAATAAAAATAAAAATCAACAAGCCCAGATTTAAAGATTTCTTTTGTCGGGTCTGAAACTGCTTTCCTTCCTTTTGATGGGTGCTTCGGTTTTGCAAGTCAGCTAGTTTAGCTTCTGTTGTGTGTGAGAGTTGCAGCCAGCTTTTGCACATCTAATTCTCATAGCCTATATGTTGGTGAACTTCGTGCTCAGAACAATTGATCTACAAAGCGGTGTATTGAGGATGGTTTAAAACTGGTCACCAAATGTTTAGTAAAGAATCTGCTTCTTTAAGGATGTGAGCCATTCCTGTGGAAGAACTCAGTGCCAGCAAACCTGTGCAAAATGCTGCACAAGCTTATCCTAATTCACAGAGCAAGACAGTGGGACTTAACAGTTACTGTTTCTAGGTGCTGTAGTAGAACCCTGCCTCTTCACAGAATCAGAGTGCCATTGGTACTATCTACAGGTATGTCTGCTTTTGTAACCTGCCTCCTGGGAAGCAAGAGGCTTGCAGCCTGAGTAGCATCACAGGCAAAGCTGAGAATGGAGGCACGGGCGCAAAGAGGTAAAGGGGTCCCACAGCAGATTGAGGACGGAGCTGGGAATGCAGTCCAGCTCCTTCCCTGTTTGTTGGAGCATGCTGCCCCTTGCGCTTCCGTGCTGCTTTCAGCTCTGTACAATGCCCAAGGATTTAATGTTACCTCTGCATCTGAGGAATATTGGGTTTATGGTGTAGTTCAGACCATGTTGATGGAAGTAATTAAAGAACACTTGAATCTTGCGGAGTGAAGGCCTCTAGCTAAAGTTGATTGTGATGATAAGGAAAAATGCTAGGAAGAAGATTTTTTTTTTTAAGTTTATAATAATCGAAAGTCTGTTTTGAATATTAGATGTTTATAGGCAGCTCAGCTAACTGTTGTTTCTACAAGAAGAGCAGATATAAATAAAGGGATTTTTTTAAAGGTTAGTCTACTATTCACAAAAAAGTTCTGTTGAAAGGTACACAGGGGAGCTGGATCGAGCTGTGGACTGGAATTGCTATTTACTGTTTTCGTTTGTGAGAAGTTATCACAGGCAATCAGCCATCTCCTTAGCTTTAAGATGAGGATGTTTTGAGGCAAGTATCAAAAGATAACTCTGGAGACAAGCACTGACATAGATCTCATTTATACTTACCTTGGAGCTGGAAGATGTGTGTGCTCCAAGGAAAGTAAACAAATGAAAGCAGAAGAAGAGTGGAAGATAAAACATGAGGTTGTTAGGGAAAATTAAAGAGGTATGGAAGATCACCTAGCCAGATCTTGTGGTTCTAGTATAATACCGCAAATACAGTGCTCTGAGCATTTTGAAGCCTCCTTCATTATAATTCTACATCATACGCTGAGTTTTCACTTCTCTGGTTGAGATCCCTTGGAGTCATCACACCTTGATCTATTTTACTGCTTTACCGTCAATGTATTATGTAGGAGTTTGGGTCTTTTCGGCTTTTATCCTCCTGTGATGGTAGAGAAAACATTGGCAAAATACATAAAAGTTAAAACAAGGCATGCTCTCAATCTCTATGGGAATTTCAATTATTTTCTGCTTTTGCTGTGAACTAGTGGTGGAATCGTTCAAAAACCGACACCCAGGGCTGAAGGTCTTTAAAACAGCTTTGCCTTCTGTTGAATTAATAAACAAAGTAAAAGTAAGTATACTTCCAATTTTTCTGATTGCTGCAAATTCTAGGACAATGTTGTATTGCATATGAATAAGTAGAATGAATTTTCAGTGAAAGGATAGAAAAGTGTAACATCAGAAGATTGTAAGTTTTGTAAGTTTGTATCTCTGCTTAAGAAAAAACACAGTGTTGCATCAGGATTCCAGCAAGAGATTTGTGCTAGACTCTCTGAGGATGCACACTGTCTTCATGCTATTGAAAGTGATGACGCTTGGACAATTTATACTAGCTGTGCCTCAGCTTTTCTTCTGAAGTTTTAAGATTCCCCTGTAATTACCAAGAGAAGTAAAGCTTTGAAATGCTGCTGTGTTATGTTCTTGCATGGTATCTTTGGAAAGTGCATCTCAAAAGGAAGAAGCTAATATTTGTAATGGGATAACATCAGAGCTTTCAAAATGAATATGGTAGTTCGCTTGTGTTAGTGAACTTGAATGCGGAAGAATCTGCCACTGTCACCTGTTCTAGCTATAGTAATTAGTATAAAGACTATGTAGAAATTAAAAGGGGACATGAGCAGTCTTGTTTACTTAGTTAACCAAAAGCTGAATATCACATAAAAAAGGGGTAGTTAATAAGAGTGTGATTAAAACTGGTGGGGAGGCCTGGCCTGTAGCCGTTTGTTTAAATCTTCTGCTATTGAAAGTCTTCTCAGCGAGTACGCAAACTCCTAAAACCTGGTAACTTAGCCTAAAAGTAGTACAGAATAACAGTTCCTTCTTCCTGTCAAGCACACTAACAGAGCAGCGAGAGGATGAAGGTGGAGTTGTCCCAACGATCTGAGAAAATCCTAGATCTGATCACTTTTGTTTCATTGATTAGGTTACAGGCTATATCATATCCTGCACTTTTATATCTGTTTGTAGACTGTTCTTGAAAAACATGTTATTAATCTTTGTCTAAACTACTTACCTGTAAAGTTGGAATAAATTCATCAAGGGGGGCTTCTTAAGGTTTGTAAACCTTAATTGTTCCCAATATTACCACTATTTTCAGCAAGCTGTTCCCAGGAAGATGTGGCTGCAAGATGCTGCTTGTTCTGAGAGTTTTATTCGGTCTTATGTTTTGCTTAGCGTTTGTTAGCAGGTGAGTTTCCAGAGTCCAGCACGGAGTCAGACAAGGGTAACTGTCCTTCAGCTGTTGCTATGATCTTACCTGAGATTGCCCATTATAACATGCTCTTAAATTAGTGTCTGTCAAAGAATCAGATGAGTGCTTGATTAGATCTGTCAAGTTTCATCTTCCAATGTCTTGTGTGCCAGATTCAGATTTGAGTATGAATACTTAGAATATTAGAAGTTAATGTATGATACATTTGAAAGCTCTGTTGCGTAATTAGGTTTTTCAATATGAGTCTGTTACCCTAACAAGTACAGTAGGGCAGAAGTGAAAGGTTCTAATATCAGAAGATTTACTACATGATGTCACATGTTGCACCCCTCCCAGAAGAATTCATGTTAATTGTCACGCAGTCCTGCCAGAATCATGCGCGGTGTGCAGTAATGCAATCCTAATAGCAGACAGCAGCTTTTAAAGGCACGTACCCAATGGTTTTAAGGTTTTTCAAAGACAACGCATTTCTCCTACAAGGGCTAGCTCTGAACTCGTGCCTGACCTGTGCAAGTGGGAGAAGGGATGAGCCAGCAGCTCTGCAGAGCTGTGCCATCTCTGCACGTTCTGCGTGTGGCAGAGCAGAGGCGGTGTAAGCATCTCTGTCCCAGTTTCTCAGCTGCCTGGCTGAGCCAGAGCCAAGCGTCTGCCTCTGTTAAGTTGAACTGTGTCACAGATTTCCAATTGTCCCTTACCTTCAGAGCCCTCACAGATCTTATATTTTCCCAGGCTCCAGCCCTGGGAAGACCATTTTCTGATGCATATTTGTTTGTTAATTTATAAATGGGTTGTTTCCATGTGGCTTTGACCTCTCCATTTGGCTTCAAAACCTGTGCTGTGTGTGGAGGAGTCAATTTTCTACCTCGTGGCAGACATATTCACTCCCTCTATTTCTAAGGGTGGGGAACATACCCCAGGAAGTATCCTCCTTCTTGAGACTGACTTGTGCATCACAGTGAAATTTGAGTTCAGCTTCCTACTGTCAGCTTGTTCATCTTTACACTTGATAGTCCTGGATAGAGAGAAGGGAGGCTGTGGCCATTACTTTGGGATTAATTCTCAAAAAAAAAAACCAGACAGCTTCTGGGGTATCTCCATCGTGCTGAAGGAGTCTAACATTGGCTTGCAGGTTGTCATCTTGACTTCCCATTGCATTGTCCAAAAAATTGTAATACAGCAGTTGATCTGCTGGCTGGTGTGCTCTGGCGGTGGAGGAGTAAACTGCAGGCAGATGTCTTCAATGGTCAGATCATCAGTTCATCGATCAATTCCTTTCCTGCATGTGGAATTTGATTTCTCACCACCTGTTTATCTGTCACCTGACAGGGTGATGATCTGTATTACCATCTGTATGCAGCAGGCCTGAACAGACTTTTGGAAGGCCCATGTCTGTTTTCTGTTGCTAATACTTACCTATTGGTGTGTTGGCCACACCTTGTAGGAGACTAAAACCTTGTACTTTCAAAAACTGATGTAAGCTGTCCACCCGAGAAGAGTGACAGCTATCGCTGCAGGGTGAAGATAAGTGGAAAAGGATCTCGGTGCATATATTGTCACTCGCAGAGGGAGTTCCGTATTTCCCCTGAGGCTGCTACAGTACTATCTTTTATGTGGGAGTGACAGGTGAAGAAGTGTGTAGCGTGAAGCAATGCCTTTGAGGTACTGTGCATCATGTGTGGAGTTTTACGCTGGGTATCCTATAAGGACATACAGGTGTATCTTCAGATGAACCACTTGTGGAGGTGGTGGCAATCCAACACAGACCTTGTTCCTGAGCAGGGAAAAACCCAGCTATTTACTGCCCCAGAAGCAGAACAGACAGCCCCTGGAGAGAGGGCCTCTTTTGTTATGTTAGGCCAAATGAGTCTTCTGTCTAAACGCGAGTAAATAAAGGGCATAACGGGAATCTGTTAGTATGATGGTGAAGATCCAAGTGAGGGCTGCAGGTTCCATGCTTTGCCATGTGGAGAATTATGCTGCTGAAATCAGTGGATGGGTGAGGTTAGATATAAGACGCTCCCTGCGAATGAATAGATTTCTCTAGGTCCATTAAAATATTTTGAGAGATAGATAGATATATATGTGGGAATACCTGAGAATCTTTTTTTTAATTTCTAAAAAGTAGGTGAGTATACTGCACTGTTTACTTTGGGCAAATAGATCCCTTCCTACGCTGCACATCCCAGGGAAACTTCAGCGTATCTAAGCTTTGTACATTTATACCTAGAAACTATTGTGTGTCTTACATTTTGACATACTCTAAGCCTGCACTAGAATTTAGGAGGTAGGTCAGCTTAGGGGGGTACAATGCTAGGAGATTGCTTCCAACCTATAATGTCTTCAGGTTCCTATGCTCTTTAACAAGAACAGCCATCACCATTTTATACGTTGTGTTTGTCAAGACAGCACACTCAAGGTAGTACAATATTAAATCAGCTCAGTCAGAATTTTTTGCTCTATATTATTATATTATAATGTTGTATTTCTCTTTAATAGCGTAAACCTGCCATGTTGCACATGTCTTAGCTACGCATACTGTCATATTTCACATTTTTTCCTTTGTCATACTGATAAATGCTTGAGTAAAACAATATTAGAGCAGGGAATGCAACAATTGTTTTTAAAGGGATATCCTAAAATGAAAATCATAAAGCAGCCACTCTGTTGTCAGAGGCTTAGCTGTATAAACAGAAGTTAGTAATAGATCATCTCTAAATTCTGTGGGAGTAGAGAGATTATGCTGATTATTTTTTCTTTTACACAGCACCAGTGTAATAATTAAGAGAAGTAGCCTGAAAAAATGAACACATGCACATGAATAAAGAGATTGATTTTCAAGGAAGTGAGTGATAAAAGGCAGAATGGAAATTAAGTCTGTTCAGCAATGGAGCTTGGCTCCCAGCAGCTGGGTAGGGTGCGTAGAAAGGTGGATGCCTAATAGAATTAAACTCCTCTTTATATTGTTTTTATATAAATATATATATAAAAACACATATAAAAGTAGATGTGGAGAGTATGGAACTTTTATTACCTGTGACAGCTCAAAACAAGTGTGGAAGTTGGACGTGGGGTGGCAGGATCGGCTCCTTGTGCTCCCATAGAGTTTTCATTGTGTGCTGCCAGTGCCACTCTCCTGCTGCATTGTGCTTTAGTGTGCTCATGTCCACTGCCTAGGCGTGGGGCTCCGTTCTGCTCTGGTGTTTGTACTGAAAATGTTCAGAATACGCTTCCAGGTAAAAGGTCTGTGCCTGCTGGCTGAGGCACTTGCTGTCTGTTGGGCTAGCAATAATACAGCTGATTTTTTTTTTTTTTTCTTGTCAGCAAAGGAAGACCACTGTATCCAGTTCATGGGACGAACTAAAAAAGGAAATTTCTTAAATTCCCTAAATTTCGTTTTTGTAATGAGTTCAGTAGTACTTTTGTCTCTATTTAATGTGAAGGATATCTTCTGATTCTGTAGCTGCCCTTTAATATCTTTGTATCAGAATAATTAGTGGTATTTTGGTAAATGGGAGGTGGGGTGTCTATACTTTCCAAATGTGCTATGATTGTCTGTATCCGATTTCTGTGGGTTTCCTTAGAAACCAGAGCAACCTCTGGGAAAGAGTATTGCTTGGAGACGAGAACGGTAGTGAAAAACCCTAGCTTTCCACCAGCCCTTACAGTGCAGTATCCAGCTAGGTCTGTCCACCTTGAACCATTAGATGATGGCATGTGCAGGAACCCAGTTCTGTGTGGTGGTGTCCTAACAGCACCCTGTCTGTACCACTAATGAAATTTAAAGTCCCCGTCAGTTTTAAGGCCTTCAAAAGAAATTAATGTGGGCGAGCTCAAAACCCCTGTTTTTCTGTACGCTTCCCACCTAGGTATCCGTGTTTTCAGCCATAGCTGGTACCTATGCAGAGTGGTTCCATGACTGTTCCTGTGATCACGTAGAGAGGTTGTGCTCACTGCCGTGTCTCGTGGTGCAGAACAGCCTTGGCACACGGGCTCAGGCTTTAGTCTCACTCTCCTCTCCAGTGTGGGCTGCAGTGCATTGGTTTTCCTGAATAAGGCAAACATCACCATCTAGAACTGAAGGAGTGTTTCTGATCTCCCCACTGCTAAGAGCTGGTATAACGAGTGGGAACAGAAATGACCTCTGGAGTTCTGTGCAGCCTGATGAGCTTTCACAAGGCTTTCAAATGCCGTGAGTTCCACACAAATGACTATAAATAATTGCCTAGGTTGGCCTGACCTCGGGTTGTCTGAGAAGATGATCTGATAATGGCATGAGTGACTCTGATTCTGTTCTGAAGCTGAGATCCCGTTTAGGATTATACTTATTTGAACTCTCTGTAATTTAAGAAGAAAGCTTTCTGCATGTGCCAGTACTGGAAAGACATTCTGAACACAAAGGTCACTGATGTGGCAGTTGAAATCATCGTGAAATAAGTCACTTGGAACATGAGTTTAAGCAAAGCTGAAAACTTACCTCCCTCCTGTTTGACAGTGCAGTTTTCATTCTCTAGTCTCAGCCCTGGTCAGAGTTGCCAAGTTTCATATTAACTCCTCAGTTCTGCAGACCGTCTGTCGGGCAGATACCTCTTAGTAGGACCTTCCACGTGGAGCTTTGCACATTTTGGAGTACACATCAATCTGAGACCAGCCTGCAGAAGGGCGAGTTGGGTACTGCCTCTTCGCCTTGAGGCATCCTTGCCCACTTTTCCTTTCAGTGGCAAGTGGCGAGCATTAGTTTCCGCAAATTACTATCCCATTTCATGAAATGTGGTCCAAGAAAGAAAAAATCATCAACAAACGCAGCCTTTATTACAAGCTTGCTTACTCACCCTTTCATTTTTTCCTGACAAATTATAAAGAACAAAGCTAACCGACACGATGATCTTAAAGGTCTTTTCTAACCTAAATGACTCTGGGATTTTGTTCTTAAACTACTGTTTTGCAGAATGCGTAGTACAAGGAGTAGTTCCATTACTTGCTGTCAGTGCACCTCAAAGCGCTCGGAACTCACGGCATGTTGTCAGACACGGTCTCGATACGTAATAAAGCAGAATAAAACAATTCTGATTTTGACCTGTTACATTGCCCCTAGTCCCAACCAGACAGATGTGAAACTTATTTTTTAACAAAGTTGTCAGAATTTCCTAGTCAATGTATCCTACATCTCCATCTTCAAGGGAGGTTGAACATAGCGTTAAAACACCAGGTTTGGTAGCAGTTTCTCAAATCACCTGTGCCTGTGACTTGGTGTGCTATTGCTCCAAATTCTTCAGGTTTTACAGCAAATAATGATTTTTAGGTTGCTGTAAAATGCAACGGCTTAGATAATGTAGTGAATGTACTTCTGGGAGGGGCACAAGCCACTTCAGAATGGCACACAGCCTGGCAAACGAGCAGGAGCCGGTGCTGCCAGTGAAGGGGTGTGCTGCTGCTGGTGCTTGTGTATGCGGCAGGAGAAGTCTGGGAACTCCCTGGCTTGGAACAAAGCACTCCCTTAAGGCAGAGGGTCTGCACAGATTAACTGTGGTCTTATTAGGCCAGGCTCTTACTAAATTGTTTTATTACTGGTACCATTTGAAAATCTTTAAACTTCATATAAAACTAGAAGAAAGCTCTGGAGAGATCTACGTATTATTTACATATTTCATTTCTTCCCCAATGGTTGTAAAAATAATTTAATATTACTATTTTAAGTAATCTCCTAAGAAGCTGGTGAAAACTCTTAATTCTTCAACACCAATGCCTTTTCTGAAAGACAGAGCTCTGCTTATCCTTTCTTTCCTTGGCCAAGAGCAGTCTATTCAGAGACGTAACTTTGTGTTTGGGGAAGCCTTGGGGCTGATTTCCTGTTGGATGTAGGAAGAATATGAATCATAAATATATCAGTTTGTGGTATCACAAACAGAACCACCTGGGGAGGTGAGGGTTTAATTAGGAAGACTGTGTGGGGACAGCAGAGGTGTTATAAATGTGAGAAGAGTGACAGATGGGAAAAGGGCATTCCAGAGTCCAAATTTCAGCTCTTCATACGCCATGTTGCTAGCAACAATTTGTAACCAATTAGCTGAGATTTTCAAAATACCTGTAGGATTTAGTCACATCTTCCATTGAAGTGTAATGGGCAATAAGTTTTAAATACCATGTATTTAGAAAAAAAAAAAAGGATTGAGAACATTTTCAGTCATTACTGAAGCGTACGTACTATAGTACATTTGTGTGAAGATCAAGAAAAGACAGGTGAGATCTACTGTATGGGTAGGCAAGCTTCCAAAAGCATTAACATTTTATTTTAAGGGATGAATAAAAGCCTCAAAATTGCTGTAGACTTGGCAGGTAAGGATTGTTATGCTTCATCTTGCCTCTTGGCCAGAAAGCTCAGAAAGTGAGAGCTTGCCAGATACAGCAGTCTTCCCCACTACCTGAATTTAATTTAAACCATTCTGCGCAGCCCTGATTTTAATCCTTTCATTTTGGTTTTGAGTTACCACATACATGGCACAATGGAAATATTTTTTTCAAACTTAAATTAGAAACATATTTTAGGAGACAGAAAAAGTGCCTGTCTTCAGTGCAGAATGAAACATCTTTAACTGTTAGATGAAGTATAACCATTGGAACATTTTACTGGAAAGGCTTGATTGTTGGTAGAGGAATGTGAATTTTCCGTGTTGTGCTTTTTGTTTCCCTTCCCCCTTCCAGTGTGTACACATTGCACAAATTGTTTCTTCAGGATGGACGAACTTTGTGATAGTTCACAACAAATGTGTTTTTAAAATAATTAGACAGAAGTGTGATGTGTCAAAGACTAAAAAAGAAAAAAATCAGTGTGTTCATCTTCCTTTATTCTTACACTCCGTATCTAAAATAATGGTGGGTTTTTTAAAACTCTGCTGAGATCTTTTTATTTTCCATAAATGATGGCAACATTGTTGTCACCTCCACAAGTATGTGTTTCCAGGACGTGCGATCAACCTTTGCTCTACGTACAGCGCAGAGCAGGAAGTATAAGTGTGGTGAACATTTTTTTTTTTTTTGTGTAATGTTCTCATAGTGTTTTTGAAAGCTGGAAAGGCTAGAAAATGTACATCCTTGTGGAATAACTACAGCATGTGTGAGAAGCATCCACCTATATTCAAGAAGTTCTCAGCAATTCATTGTCAGATGGAAGGATATAGTGGGTGGGATTTCGGAGATCCTGGGTATGGCATATCCATCAAAAACACAGCTGAAAGGCTAGAGAGTATGTATTAAATCTGCAGATGACAGGATTCTAGTCAAGAAGGGTGAGTGAGGTCACCCCTGGAGAGGAGTAACCTACTGCATAAACAAACAATGTTCAGCGACTAATCTACTATCAGGTACTGCAACTCCTTCATCCTCACGTCACATGGAATGTGCCTTGACACTGTCATGCTGCTCAGAAGAAAGGCCCATGTTACACTGGAGTGTTGGAGTGTTATTGATGGGACCTGTGAAATAGCTGCCTTATTCCAGTGGCACTGGAAAGCATCAAGCATGGTGTGTCGTATCCTGGAGTCTTTGTTTCAGAATGGATGGGTACCAATGGGGGCGATTCAGTGCTGAGCACTAAGGATGGTTTGAGGTTTGGAAGTGTCACTCGGGGCCAAAGTCACTGTGATAATGCTCATTGACTTGTTACAAATAATTCCTAGAATTTGATAAAAGCGAGGGTTTTTGTAATGGGCTTTGTCTAGCATTTTAAACATGTGGATTTGTCAGTAAATCGGGTAGGTAGTAATACAATTTGTACACTTTTTTTATGTTTCCATATTGGCAGCAGAACATGAAAATAGAGAGGAATAGTTGCTATGCAGTTGCAGTTAAAGCAGTGTGAATGCTTAGTTGTTTGAAGGATCATTTAGGGTCTATGTCAGGAAAAAATGTGCCTACGCGTCGGCTGTGTGGACATAGCACGATCCTGTATTGTGACTGGGACTGCTGGAACCCAGTGTACAGTACCAGCTGGTTGGCTGTCTAGCTGTCAAACTCTGTGTATGGGATTGTCTTACCAGGCTGCCATTGGAAATGTACCTTTTTCAGAAAAAAGTATAAACAACATTATAGTTTTAGACAGATCACTCTGAGAAGTGTGTGTTTTGACAAATTATAACCATAAATTCTGTCAGTGAAACATGTATCACTTGTTGGCTGAGTCAAATACTCTCTTATTAGGTGGTCTTTCTAGTGCTGGTTTGGTTTTTTTAGTTAGGTGAAGAGGCCACTGGAAAAATGGCTGATTTCTGTTGTGCATGGGAAATGGTGGAGGGACCAGATTTAAACGTGGCTTCCCCAAGTGCTGGTATGCGGAGAAGGTCGTTAAGTCACCCGTGGGCGTTGGCCAGGACCACATCTGCCATGATCATGTTTAAAGGCACAGCAGAATGAAAGAGAGGAAGGGACCGACAGGGTATCACTAGTGAAGAAAGCTTATCTAGGACACGCCGGCTGCCCTAGTGTAGAAGTGTAAAAAGGCCAATTAGCTCTGCTTGTCCTTCCCTTCCTGTTGTTCCCAGCCCAGGCGTGAGCCACTCACAGCTTCTTCAGGCTTTGAGCAACGAGTTGCTTTTTCTAAGGACTGGCAGGAAATCACGTAATAAGCTGGGGGGCAGGGGGAGAAGCTTCCTGTTCTAGTTACTCCCTACGTAATTCCGAAGCTAGAAAGAGAAGCCAGTTCAGCAGGCCAGCCCGCCAGCCCCGGTGTCCTTACGGGTGTTCCTCTGACAGTGAAGGTCTAACCAAGCTGAGCACATCCCCACGGATTTCGCCTTCATCTCAGTAGGACCCCTAAAAGATCTAAATGCATTTTAAAGAAAG
>Ga0181612_131316_pt1 | contig 13681 bp, 8 predicted proteins | sample HoacroProtozoa21_FD_119630 | JGI IMG/M metagenome (GOLD analysis project Ga0181612, IMG submission 119630) | Hoatzin crop microbial communities from Cojedes, Venezuel. Combined Assembly of Gp0051906, Gp0051904, Gp0051908 | reverse complement strand
TTTTTTGCCATTATGAAAAAACTTCATTATATTGGTCCTTTACCAAGGGATGAATACTATGGCATTGACAGCACAATGCCTAGGAAGAAGCAGTTTCTAGAATGGTGTCAGAACAACAGAGTTGAAACTTCTGATTTGCAGAATGTGGTTCTTAATTGCTGCCAGCAGGATGAATGTGTTTTGAGCTGGACCTGATTCCTCAACAGGCAAGAGATCACATCAGTGGTGAAGAAATCCTTTGTTACACAGGAGAAGAAAAAGTTCAGGATAGGGAAACAGTATTCAGAGCCTTATCAGTGCACAGCCTTGGTATGTCTCTGCATGGCTAGGCACAGATTTATATTTTTAAAGACCTGAAACATAGCACTTTCCCCAAGGCAGCTATCACAGATGGACAAACATATTCAGCCCCATCAATACAGCGGCTGTTGTATATCTCACACAAAGAAAACACTGAGAAATGTCATGCATTGAAGGGCAGCATTAAAAGAGGGCCTTTGCTTTTAGATGGTGATGCAGTTGCTATTGGGAAACTCATGGCCTTTGAATTTAACAGATTCTTTTCCCCCACATTTTGTCACCTGCTACTGCAAAGCAGAGTAATACTTGCTAACAAGACCATCATACAATTTTCTTCTTACCAGAACAAGGCACAGATTATTTCTATGTATCTCTGCATCTCTAAAGCACACTGTCTGGACCATATGTGAATGCTAGAATTTGACAGGAAGCTTGTGGCTTTTTTAAAGAAAGCTCAATTACTGTATCTTTTGACCCCTAGGGATATTATTTTTCAGGACAACAATCAACGCACGTGCTTTTATTACAAGTCCAAATCCAACAAAGAAATCCATTATTATGATTTTACCAACCTATACGCTCCTTTCTGGATATCTTAGAATCAATCATCATAATTTTGACACTCTCTCAAATTAATCTGGAGTTGCCAAAGTTAAAACATGTCTTCTGAGAAGGCTCTTCTCCCTCATGTCATTTGTCAGAGTAGGTAACAAACTTACATTCCATCTCTAGCACATATACAAAAGAAGGCATTAGAAAACAGTGAGGAAATGGCCCTCCAGGGGAATCAGAGCAAAGGTTAGAGGAGAGCTAAAAATCTACAAGATTCGTCATTTTGAAGAGAAATAGAACTTCCTCATTCTCATTACAAAAAGACTCCATTGCAGGCAGAAACAAGACACTGCAGGATTTCCCACACAGTATACAATAAATTTAAATAAATACAGTAAATTTGGCCAATAAAATCCTCCCCAAATTCAGCATTGTGAAAGATGCTAGTAAATACTTCTGACGTCAGTTTTCCCCAGAATACATAGATTCATCATATGACTCTGTACATTGAAAGGGACTGAAGAGGTCTCTCTTCAAAACATACCAGCAACATGCCAAAGACATACACTGCTGCATACGTTACTTATACAAATGTATTTCACAGCCTGGTTTATTGCTGCTTATGCTAATTTAGAATGATGCAACTTGTCAGACCAGTTGCAAAATTCCTACCTCAATCGTGACACAGATTTGGTGATATCTGAGGTGTCAAAGAAAACAAAACCCTTCCCTGAGTGATAATTCAGGACAACTCACAGACAAGCTCCTAACATACCAATTCTTTTGAGGTTTTGTTGGCAAGATGGAAAAAGAATGGGTACAAGCTGTTGAGGAAAGGCCTGTGTGTCATGGGGATTGCTCTACACTGTGCTACTCAGGAAAATCCCTTGATGTGGGCAGTTCAGAGGAGTTTGTTCTGGAGTACAACTTGGCCTTCAGGAGAAGAATCCTAAAAATGAAGAGGTAACTGCTGCTTTTTGTGAGAAACCTGAGTCTGAGGGAAACTAAAATGAGAAATACAAGCCCTTAAACAGACTGAGAAAATGGTTTGACAAGAGCATTATCAACAAAAAGGTTAAATTTATCCCCTCCACTGACTGAAAATTGAAGTATCCTTTTCCTATCATTTTCACAGTACCCAGGAGACTTAGTAAAAGTTACTTTATAAAAAAGGGGGTGGATAATGCTAAGCGTTACTTGAAAATACTGTGTGATGTTACGACAGTTGGCAACCTTTGTCTGCAGAACTGCTTTACAAATATTCTCTGATTAATTTTGTGAGAGGCTTGACTATTGCCATTAATGATGATCCATTGTTTCCCAGCCACAAAATAAGCACAACTATTGCAGATGATTTGATGGAATCTGCTGGTAAAAGTGGTGAAAAGGAAAGCGCCTCTGCAAATACATACATCACAGGAATCTGACTGCCATGTACTTAGCCCAAAATATCTTCACTTGAGTGAAAAACTGACCTTCTACAAACCTAAAGACAAAGTGCACAGTTCTTTATGAAACAACCCAGGATCAATGGCAGACTGCAACCTTTGGTGAGGCAAATGAAACCAGGCCTGTCAAATTTCTTTTCAGAAACTACTCAGGATACAATAAAGAATGGGTTATGTAGCCGTGGAATTAAATGATTCTGTCCCTAACACTTTTCATTTCAGAGCAGGGCTTTCGTCTGAAGGTTGGTAGTCACTTAGCTTTTGGAAAAAAGTCAACGGGATATGAATCAAGATGGGCTGTAGCAACCTATTCTTCAAGTTGAGCCTGCCACAGGAGTAGATGTCATGAGGGTGAAATGTGGCTTTCTTAGAATTCCTTGTCCAGTTCTGCACCTGATGGAAAACAACTCTATTCTACTCGTCCTTGGAAAATATAGTGGCCACAGTCTTAGAAAAGCCCTCAGTGCTTTAAAATAACTTGTATAAGTCACCAACTGGCATTCTGAAAAAGATGTGCAAGCGCATAAAAAGTGTGGGTAACAAAAGGCTTTAAAAAACACAGGGAGAGGGAGAAACAGCTGAGATGTATGGGCTAATCACCCCAATGCTAAAATGTTTCCATCCCTTTGATTACTGTCTTCTGAGTAAGCAATAGTTAGGTTGAAAAACTATATCACGCCATCAGCTGTACCAATTAAGGCCTTCTCCTCAAAGAAGAAAATAGCAGCATCACACTGAAAACTCCCGTCTGGCTGAAACGAGAGCTTGTCTCTAAAGACAGGTTTATAGGAACTCGGTAAAGCCAAGTCTTACTGTTCCACGCTTCAGAAATGCCTGGCAGAGCCTAAGCCAAATGATGTGAATAAAAGAAACTTAACGCTGTCTCTTTCAGAGTATGAAGAGTGTGAGCATGCCAAGTATCTGATAACTCCAAAGATCACTGCCCTTGGTGTCCTGGAAGTGCTGGATGGACTTGGCAAGGATTTCAGACCACAGCAGAAGTGCTGTTTAATAAGATTTGTCAACGTAAACATACTCTTGGAATGGAAGGCTCTGGGATGAGAAAGTCACCAGAGATCCAGTTTCAGGGAAACATGCCTAGGAATGTCTTCTTCCTATTGAAGTATCTTCATAAAATGCAAGTGACCTGAGCAGTGTCCATATTCCTGGGTAGCCAACTTCTCCTTTGGTTTGCACCTACAACATTCTCAAAACCTCCCCACCTGGACCTGCTAACAGTGCTGGTCGCTCTGCATTCTTGCAAACTAAATTTCTCCCCTCAGATTCCCTGCTTTAATCAGTGAATACTGATTGGAACACCCCTGATTTGGGATAGGTCATATTTTAAATTTATGTAATCAATGCCATTCTCAGCAGTAAAAAGTTTGTGATAAGCAACACAACAGAGACCTTAAAGTAGAGGCTTTTTCTCTGCTATCCTGGGTAAGCAAGCGCTGAAACAGTTTGAGCTCAGACTTTGACACACACTTCAAAACCACAGTGAATCAGAGCCACATTTAACATAAGTGTCTATTACCTACGGGAAAGTTTCTCATCTTTTTTCTGAGCTACTTCTTCATCACAAATGGTGTGCCCCGTGTCTATTGACCTTGCTTCTAAAGCGTTTAGGAGGACGTGTGTGATAGGAACTAAATTCTTCTTTTACTTTTAGGGTTCCTTTTCTTACTATACATCAGACACAAAGACTTTGCCGAGAGGACGGAATCCACCTTATTCAAAATGTCCTACCATTACACCAGGCTTGGCAGTCTCTAGGCTCCTTCTCAAAAAGATTACAGTTTTTTGAGATGGGCTGTCAGATATGTGCCCTACACACATCGCACTCATCACAGCGAATCAGGAACCCACTGAAGGACATAACGTGCAATAGTTCTGGTGTATAGAAGGATCTTCATAACTTTGACCACAACCAGTAACTATTCTTACTCAAAATCTAAAGGCTGTCTGGTGATCTAGGATTTAACTTGACTGTTACCTTACCAAGAAAGAATGTTTTGATGGCCTTATTTGCCCTTATTTCTCTAGTAATGGTGTCAACATAATTCACAGGAACTTTTTGCAAATTGTCCTACATAAGGAATAAATGCTGTTTGTTCTTTCCTTGAAGGGGTATGCAGCATACCCATGTATAGAAAGTCCCCCACATACCATTACTCTGCAATGTCCGTGTATATGCACCAGGTAGATGTTTTGTGAATCTCTGTGGTGAAGAGAAATTAATGAGCAGCTCCTCAGCAGAACTACTTAAAATAAGGTCTTGTTTACCACCCCTGGAAAACACTGAAGCACTTAGAGATTTGCTTTCCAGCCATCTGTTCACTGCTCAGCAGTATCTCAGGCGACTTAGCCTACCTGTCCTACCCTTGCTCATCTGGAACAATAATTCATGAAGGGATGAATGATAAGAGTGCAGCATAAATTATGTCCATTTTTTACCTCCCTCAGGAGATCTGAAAAGCAGTTCCTTCAGAGATGTTGTTCCAGCTGTAGGGATGGTGTATTTCCACTAAATCCACTTCTCAAGAATGTGAGAGATTCAAGGATTTAACTGACAGGATTGTAAAACCCGAGCTCATGATTTATGGGCAAACTCCAGCACAGGCTTTGCTGCACAGAGTAGGGTAAAAGCTCTCATCACTTACATTGTCTTTTGAAAGCATCCCTGTCCAAACATCACACATTCCTGAGACTTCCATCCAGCTGTTGAATTTAGCATGCCACTCCAGCTACTTCACTTGCTATTTACTTGCTTGCAAGCTTCACTTGCTGTTTACTATTGCAACAACACATCATCAGTAAGGTAAAATTAACATGTCTCACGATGGTCTGACCCAGTTCACATTCCCTCTTCTCTATTTCCTTAACTCCTTTTACAGCTATACAATTTCAACCATGTAAATCTTGTCCATGCTTGTAGTTGACTTTTTATAACTCATGAAGGTAAAAAGAGCCAATGCTCTTCCCCAGTAATCTTTTATTTGGCATCTTGTTCTCTGCACTCTAATAACTCCATCTGCTTTGAAAATGTCACTGGCCTACATTTGTTAATAACCTTTTTCAATGCTCTTTTGATTTCTAACACACTCACGTAGCCTTCTTTGGTAAAAGGAAGGCCCTTCCCTTATTTTATTCTTTCACTTTTTTCCTTTCTTTTTTCCCTTTCTGTAGGGAAAGACTTTAGAAGAAGGGTTAAGACCTGGTAGCTCCGAGGCAGTGGCAGAAAATGGAGCCTGGAGCAGAGGCAAAGGATTTCTAGTCCTGCTGTCAGGTGTTACTGGCACTGGTTACAGGCTGGTTTCAGTGCTGCTATCTGGTTGCTTCAGGGCAGCCCCAACCTAGAAGGTACTCCTACTCACAGCTGTAGGAGATCTAGTTAAACTATACCTATGTCTCCCCATTCCCACTTGCTGCTTTCAATGGTAATTAGTTTCTCCTCTCACATGTGCACTTGTAGTTTAGGTCACTGAGGAAAAACTAGCATGTGCCATTTAGGAGACATAAACCTTAGCTCCAATGTGATCAAAGAGTCAGCTGAGTTGGTGGCCACCCTCCCACACCACCCCAGTGCCTGGCTCCCAGTAGTGCCACAGCTTGACCTCACTAGAGTCCAGCCCACAGCAAACTGCACTCAGCTGCAGATGTACACTTGCCTATGGAGCAGGATTGTACCTTGCACTTAATATAACACACCAAGGAGGAAGATGATGTAAGACACAGCCCACCCCATTCCCTCAGGTACTAGAAAGATGTTTTGCTTATTGACAGAGCAGGCAGCTTCTGCTGTCGGGTGAGTAGGAGGTTTAGGGGCAGGACCAGGATCTTGCCTTCAGCCCAGAAAGCTGAAACGGGAAAAGCTGTTGCGGCAGATGTGCTGCCTTGGATTTATATGGCTTTATATATTTACATAAGGCTTTATATAAGTGAGACCTAGAGAAGTCTTGGTCTAGGCTCCCTTCTCAGGAAGGCTCATCATTTGATTTTATCAGGTCACAGTCTCGATCTAGTTTTGAAGGGGGAAGGGGGAAACGTGTTCAGATCACTAAAAACCAAAGTTGAAATAGGCTTTACTGGCACACACATTGCCAGTTTCAGCACAAGTGACTCAAGAAACACACAAACTGAGTCACTATTTCATTGACAACAATGCTACCTCCAGCGAACAGCCAAAACTCATCAAAAGAGTTGCATGATAGAGCTGCTTCTGTTTTAACTCATCCTATCCCTGTCATGGGACAACTAATGAATGTTGTTTTTTGAGTTGTGGCAACCCGTCACGTTTTCTAACTGGGAGAAGTGAAGAATGGTGCAGTGACCATGGTGAGGGGCTAGGTGACCTGTCCATGCGGGGGACAGGCAAACTGACAGCAGGCAAGTGTCTCCATGTTGGCTTTGCCGCCTCTGTCAGCTGTGCCCCAGAACAGCCTCCAGTGCTTGAACCAAATGGTTTGAGCAATTTACTTTCGTGTGGCCCATAGCCATAGAGCACAAGCGTGCCAGCTGCCTGCCCTCTTCCCACACAAGGAGAAGAGCACAGTGAAAATGAACATGTAGGCCAGGAGTCTGGGTTCAAGCCTCAACCCCAGTCTAACGTGGTAGCCTGTGTGACACCCCCCCATCATGGAGCTACTAGAAATTTTCTCGAGCGGGAGCACAAGGTGCATAAATTTACTACTCTAATTAAAATCAAAGTAACCTGTAACTTTGGGAGGATATGTACGGTGTCAGAGCTATTAGCAGGTATGGTCCCATTACTTACATCATTCCATTACCCTCATTTGATCCCAACACTTAAATTTAGGATGCAGCAGTTAGAACAAGCTCTCAGTGTGGTGAAGTAGGATGTTTAAAAAGCCTCACATTTTGTTTCCTTTCTGCTGGGTTAAAACTTTTAGATCAAATCACCCTGAAAAAGATGTTTGTGCAACAGGAAAATGTGGTATCGAGATTATCAGAACAAGGTAGACAATAATATATTTCATGTGACTTGATTGCAAAAAATGACAAGGAAACCACAGGACATTGGTGTGAATGCAATGGAACAAGTCCACAAAGCGTGTCTTGTGTGCCACAGACATCAGGGTTTATATAGACTTGAATGAGATTCAATTTAGATCAAAAGGACCTTCAGGTTTTTTTTTCTTTTTAAGATAGAGGCATGTCTTTTGGCATTACACAGCTTGTGGCTATTGAGGCAGATCTGAAGGCAACAGGATATGGAGCACACACTTCTGATTTACTAGCACAAATGGCTTACACAGGCATGGAAAGGAAACTTTTAAGCCTTTCAAGATCAGAGATAAGGCTTATTAACAGGACCAGCTGGGGAGTTTTTTCTCATCACTTCCTTGCCATGCTAATTTGGTACAAGGTACTTCCCTGACTGGCCTATTTGCACAACATGGCACCCAGATTTTGTAACATATTCTCTGCACTAATCTCCACGCATGACCCCCCCATCCCATCTCACTCTGCTGTTGCATCTTGCCTTTGTCATTTTATCCTGATTCCTGTCATGTCTCTTGGGTCAGTACTAGCTGTTCTTTTGATTCCTGTTTTCCTACAGCATCTTCTTCTACCCGCAGGTGGGGAGTAACAACATGACAAACACACCTGAGATATTGCAGAAATAGGCAATTTGGTCACTGTGACCCCCTGGCAGAACTGTACTTGGCAGCAACCTAACATGCTCCTACTTAACACTAGTCTGCAAGAGCCATCAAGTACTGTGACAAGTAACTCACAAAAGATACTTTACTGTGCTTTTTCAGTATATTTTTCACTATCTCAGAATTCAGTTCTAGAAGTACAACTAGGTCCTGAAGAATTTTGTGCTGAAATGTAATGCCCACTAGGACATCCTAGTGCAGATCATTTATTCTGTAGAGCTGTTGTTAGCCAGAAGGCAATCTTCTTTCTCCCTCAGAAAGCTTTATCCTTCGGTTCTTGTCAATTTATCAATTTTGCAATTTAGGACTCCTCCTAATTTAAAAACTGCAGATGCATCTTCTCAAGTATCACTATCAAAGCACCCAGAACAAGACGCTACATACCTTAGAACATACACAAAGCACCTTCTCTCAGCCTGATGTAGTTGATGGCTCGTTCATGCACGACTTGTTAAGTATTTCACGTTCAGCTCTGTGCCCCGCCCCATACATTGAAGCCAGGCTCATGGAGCAGACCTTCCACATCCTATGGCTTCCAACAAAAGACCTGCAAAGTAGTGCCCGCTCCCAAAACTTGTCTGTCTCCAAGGGGACTGTGAGACAGAGCAGATGGTCCTCGAAGAGACTGTTCCTTAAAAACAAGTGCTATGGAAAAGGAGGGAAATAAAGCCCTTATTCTACCACTTGCCCATTAGCTGTCTACCCTGCTCCCTAATTGTAGCTACCTAGAACCTGCTTTCATCCCAACAGCTCCCAGCAATCCTACAAGTGTCACTCCAGAAAGAGCGAAAACTCTCTTTGACCTACTATTTTCTAACTTCTCATCTCCGCTTTGCCCAAACATCTTCTGGAGAATACTAAACCAAAGACACTTCCCTCAAAGCGCTATATTTTCCTGCTACTCAGGAGGTCCTTGCATGAAGAATCATCGCCCAGGTAACACCAATAAGAGATGCCATACGTGAGCACAAATAATCTGGGCACAGAGCCATTCATAAACAGAGCATTGGCATTACTATTTAAGAAGAAATTAATCAACTTGAATTTTGCAAACCTGAATAATTTTAAAATAGCATATTTTATAATTTTCTGTTCACAACTAAAGATCCTGACAAAATCAGCCACCTGATTATAGTCTTCCACAGAAACAATGCAGAGAAAATTACTTTAAACAAAGAACTCTCAAACATCCAAGAATTTATAATAACCCCTTTCACTCTATATCTTTCCTTCTGACTTCCTCAGAAATAACTGCTTTACATGCCAGGTTCTGCTAGCCCTAAAACTGAGATCATGCTGCTCAAATTAACAGGACGATTCTTGAACTATGGTACAATTCAACATACTTGAGTTCTCTATTACAATGCCTGTATGCTCTGAATTTTTAGGTTGGTTCAAGCCCAGATTCTGTGTGGTGTATGTTCACTAGGCAGGAACAAAATCTTTTACATCTCATATTCTCACATCAAGCGTTTTTTTAAATAAATGGCTACATCACGTTTACCCATGACACAATGTTCTGCCTGTATCACAAAATAAACCAAACAGTGGAATGGGTGTCTGGTGTGATGAGTAGAGCTGGAAGTAAGAGAAAAAGCAGATGAGCCTAGCTCTCATTAAGTTGTTCTTTTTCAGAGAGTAAATGTTAGTAGGACTTCACAGTGCTTAGACAAAACTTTGAATCAGATATTAAACTATTGGAAATACTTATGCAGAAAAAAGGTATATACTACTGCTACACCTAAGGTTTTCCACTGTGTTCAATATACTCACTTTTTACAAGAAGCACCTCTTTCTTTCACAGAAACATTTCACAATCCTAAAACATGTCAATGCAAACGTGTCCCAGTTTTGATTTTGAAAATGTAGTCACCTTTCCTCTTAGGTAACAGGACTTTCAAGATTAAAATATCCATTTCATGTACATGATTCCAAAATTTGCTCATACACATTCATCCCCCTAACAAATATGGCTAAATAGTAAAGATGATTTAGATAGAGCTTTTAAGGTGGGGTTTTTTTTCTGGGAAATTTGAAAGATTCAACATAAAAACCGAATAGATTTGTAAACTACTCAGAAGTGTTGTTGAATTCAGGTTACTCACTTGAAAACAGCCCTCATTTCAAGAAAAACGTACAGTTTAATCTCCAAATTGTGTATAGTCTGAACACTTAACTGAAAGGTGTCTTTGCAAATGCACTTTGTTACATATTTAGGGAAGGCTAGGAGTAAGCACAGACACTGAGAATGAGATTGCATTACTTTATGCAAATCTGGTCTGTCTTTGCTTTTATTATCACAATTGTGTCTACTGGAAAAACAGACACTATGTTGTTACTACTCTAGAGCAATTTACTGCCTGGCCTTTTGCAAGTTCTTGTATGAATATTCCTTGTGTGTTCTTCATTCTGAGTCTCCATTATGTTTTATCTCCCCTGTTTCGATCTGAGTGACTTGAAAGGTTTAACACACTAACTTCTTTAATTTGATTTCTTTAAACAGATGGAATATAAAATTTCTCTAGCCTGTCTCTGCTTGGAGGACAAAAAGGTGTGTTTGATTAAAACATAACATCCAGAAACACATCTGCAGGCTGATTTAAAAACATCAAGAAACGGAGAAATCCTACCACTTCTTTTGAAAGTTTATTTTGCTAGTTGATCACTTTGAGAGTTAAAATCCGGAACCTTCATTTACACGGGTAAGTCCTGGTTAGGCTCCCTTTTGAATTACTGCACATGTGCCAGGGCTAGATGGCTCTCTGTCTCATTATGTTTGGAATTTGGGGCTGCATCTTGAAAAACTTGTTTAAATCTTTCATGAGTACTGATCCATTGTTTGTATTGTATTAGCAGAGAGAGACTCCAGCTCAGATTTCACCAATATGTGCACAGTAACTCTGTTTCTGCTACAATACCAAATAGGCAAAATGGAAGGTGAGAGAAGAGTCCTTCCCTTTTTACAGATGAAGAAATAAGGCAACTTGCATGCCCTTTTGAGCTCATTTAGGATAGTTTTGAACAACTGCCACATGTTGGTCTCAATTAAATTATTTTGAATTTACAAAGAATAAATGAAGATCAGAATCTGGCTCTGAAACTGGCCTGAGAGGAACAGTAAGTTTGTGGGAACTGAACCCATAAAGAAAATTCATGTCTACAAAACCCTGGAAAAGAGCCAAACATTTTATAATTATAATAGATTAGAGCTCCTGTCCTAATTCTATTTGCTGATACCCAGCTGCTTACTGACTGATATCCTGTAAACTCAGACTGTGCATTGATGCACTCCCACATATGTGGCACCAGACTGACACCACTTTCGTTGTTTCAGTCTAAGCTGACTACAAATATGGAGGCTTTTAGTCAGCAGCTAACTTGATAGTTTCACTATCTGTAATGGATATGAACAATATATATTGTGCCTTGCTACATGCATTTTCTTGCTTTGCCAGTAAAAGCATTCTTGCGGACAGAGCACTGCGTGCCATGTTGATTCTGAGTGGGTGTTTGGTGAAAAGCTGAATCAAGCTGACTGCCTCTGAGGTCCTATACACAATTTTACCTTTTGGTTCAAATTTTCACTAGGTCCTTTCCTGAGTTCCTCTGATTGATTGTCTTTTTTATGTTTTGGCCTGTAACATCTCAAGTGACACAACACAGCTGCTGCCCTCCACTATGGCTGTTGGCTTGTCCATCTAATAATCTGAACCCTGAAATCATGGACTATCCTCTTGGTTGGCCCAAGATGGACCATGGACAGACCTAACTGTTTGTAAAGCAGGCTAGTAGTCTTCCTTTTGGCATATCATATTTGACTGTTCATAGCTATTGCTGTTTCAAACTTGCCTTTGTTTCACTGTAATATACAGAGGGTATTTCCACGAGTCAGATTATTTAAAACAAAAGACAGTTTTTTGCTTTCTATGTGGTAGATTTGCATACATCACTCTTGTCAACTATAATGAAAGTTATACGTGTAAAAACCCTGGTGGCAGATTGTGATAAGGCAGATTTGACACACATCACTCTGCAGATAAGGATGCTACAAGACTTTGACATTTGTAGTGAAATGCTTCAAGGAAGGACTTTATATAATCGATAATGAAATGCAGATGGCTTGAACAAACTGGATGCCAAGAAGGTGACCAGCCTTGGAAGAAAGTTTATGGCAGAACTCCTCCCATCAAAAGGAGCAGAGACAGAAAGGGCAGGCCAGTTTTCCCTCTCTATCCTCACTGGAGAATTAGTTCTACTGAAAGTAAAAAAGCAGGACTAGGGAGAAAACAACCCCTCCTAAGTCAAAAGACGGGGTTGGATGATTTGACAGTAGTGTGATAGTTTGTCTGCTTCCTTCTTCTCCTCTCTTTCCATTTCACAGTGGGAGTCCTTGAGGGCCTGGTGGAGGTTCCCTTCTTAAATACCTTGTGCCTTTACTGCAGGGTTAAAAATAATCGCAAATGGCTATTGAAAGGCTGTACTTCATTTCCCATATCACCTGCATGAAGAATTCTTTCTCTCTGTCTCTCTGTTAAAGAAATGGTATTCTCTATTTACTTGAATGACAGATATACCTTTCCCCTAGTTTCTACTTTAAATAGTTTTGGCTTGTACTCATAGCTATTTTAGAACTATAACTCTGATTTCTTTGCCACTACTGTATGATTGGTCATACAGTACAGCTATTGCTGTTGAATAATGGCAAGTAACCTTGAAATCTAGCCAAACCTGTAGTAGGTTTCAGGACTCTGCTTAAATAGCCCCTCAGTTTAGTGAGATTGAAATGGGGAGCCGGGGACCCACCTAAAGAAGTATAGTTACCACCTGCAAATGAACTAAGCCAGGGTTTGGATATCTTCAAGAAATATTGAAGCCAGAAAAAAAAGCTTTGAGGGAAATCTTAAAATCATCAAGCCTGGGAGAAGGCTTTAGATTTAGGTTTATGACTTCTTGTTTGCTACTTAATGTTGATGCAATAAGGCTGTTCTCTATCCCATTAATGTTTTTTAATGCTGGATTCTGCTGGTTCACAGTCTTTCCTGTGCTTAAAGAAAGTGGAATCTAGTAGCCTGTTACCTCAGAAAGATGCAACTACCACAGGTAAATCCTTGCACCAAGAAGTTGTTCACCATCCATGTGCATTTTCTTCAAACAGCTAAAAGCAGAACTACTAACTGCTGAAAGAAATGGAAGAAGTCTCAGAGAACTGGTAAGGAGATGACCAACTGCAGGTCAGCCTGTGACAGCTTGGCATCTCAGGTGAAGAACCTAGCTGTTTTCATGTACTACAACAGTCTGTGCTCACGCTTTCGTTAAAGACAGCACACAAACCGTTGGGCAACAAACAAATGATGGGCTCTCAGCTTATGGAGAAAAGAATGGGGAATACACCGAACTGAAATGTGGGGAGAACCATGTTTTCTGTTACATGTTACAGACTTTGTTCTTCATAATCAAAAGGGACGCTGAAAAGCCAGAATACAGAGATGCATGCATAAAATGCCATGAACAAGCATTACACAGACAAAACAAATAGGTATACAGTCCCCTTTCGGAGATGACCCGTGTTAGCCGACGAAATGCAAGGCCTCTCTGTGCCACCAAGCGGGGTCGAAAGCAACCGGTGTCAGAGGGCAGGGCAGCGGCAGCCGCCTGGGAACTGCGCTGCGCCCCAGCCCGGGGCCGGCCCCGAGG
>Ga0181612_151250_pt1 | contig 13682 bp, 9 predicted proteins | sample HoacroProtozoa21_FD_119630 | JGI IMG/M metagenome (GOLD analysis project Ga0181612, IMG submission 119630) | Hoatzin crop microbial communities from Cojedes, Venezuel. Combined Assembly of Gp0051906, Gp0051904, Gp0051908 | reverse complement strand
TTTCTTCTCAGTTTAATACAGCGTATTGGGGATTTTTTCAGAGTGGAGGAAGACAAGAAGCAAAACCTGCCTCTTTCCTTATTTCGTTCCTCACAGAGAGGACAACTGCTTGAGTGAGACTGAAACCGTCTGTTACGGTTTTTCAGTGATCCTTTCTGCAAATTCACCTGGTCTTATCTTCTTCTACATATGCTGTTTTAGGTCAGAAATGCTGGTTTAGGTGAGCTAAAAGAGTCCTGGGTGAGACTGTATATGGACATTCACCTTTATGCGGAAGACTTCCAAGTAGTTGATTTATTAATAAGCGTATCACTCATCAGTACTCATAGATATTCACTCTCTTTAACACAGCACGGTTAAGACTACATTCGTAACTATTGCCCAAGACGTCTTTTATCCTCACCTTTGTTGTCACTGTGAACAACACACCCAGCCTCCTTGCACTGCTTCACATCTTGGGAGTCATTTTTCACTGTAGCAGCTCCTTTTATAGTTTGACCTTGACTTCTTGGTCCCTTTGGAAATAATGTTGCTACACTGTAGCAACATTGTACTAAAGCACAAGATGAATCCTTACAGGAGGAAAAGGTTGTTTTATTTTTAAACAAATTAATTTCAGATGTGCTTTCAAACCCCTGTTCTCCTGTGGACCAAGTGGTCTGTCCAGCATCCCGGCACTAAAATGTGTATTCAGGTGGTCTTAGCCGGGTTCCTTGCGATGACACAGGATAAAGGATGCTGGCTGTCAGGCCCTCATCTTGTCTCCTGGATTCCTTTTAGTTAGGTGACTCGCTGTTGTTTGTCCCCTGATCTGCGTGTGGTGAGAACCATCAGGCAGCTGCGTCCTCGGATCTTAACATCTGCTGAACTCGGTGCCATGGACATCTGCTGTGCTTACAGCCCTGCTCCGTCTGTTGTATTGTGGCGCTTTCACACCCGGGAATTCCCATGCATTCCCTGTTCCTGGCAGTTCTAACATTTCTATTACAATTCTTAGCACTGGCTGCTAAGGAGTTTTCTTGGCTTTGTGCCTTGTCAGTGTGAGCTGCCTCTTCATTTCCTTCCTCTGGCTCCCCCTTCACTGCTGTAACAAATAAAAGCACGTATTTTCCCTCTATGTGGTTATTAACTGAACCCCACTATATTCAGTTTACCTCTGCTGGCTGTAGAAGTCATCTGGAGACGTGTATTGGTGGACATCTGAATTGCCAGTTAACTTTGAAGAGAGCTTCAGCTTTGCATTGGTCGTTAAAATTGTTACTCATTCGGATAGCAGAGGTCTGAATAAATAAACCACATTGTACCAAATAAGAGCTAACAAAGTATTTCACAGTATCGTTATTTCAGAAGGATTTTGAATTATCGTTACATTGGCTTCCCGCCACGCCCAAATCCTTTTCCCTGCAATCCAATGCATTTTGACAGTCATTGCCTTAATTGGGTATACCTGAACAAAAGTGACATCCTCTAAATTAAATGAAAAATAATTGTGCTAAACAAAGTATAGCACTATCAAACTGTGTGTGTTAAGTTTTTTCTAGAGCTTGTGGTGAAGTCCTTTCCATTTCCAGCAGAATACTATTATTTTTAGCGTGGTAGGTTACAGGAGCTAGCGTTTAAGTGATTTTTCTGTAGAGAACAGCTTATTGCTGACCAACAAAATTTGTATAAACCAATAATGTGTATTTATATAGTAAGAAGACAAAATGTTTTCTGGCTTAAGAATGAGGTTTGGGGTTTTAATTTTTTAGTTGTATTAAAGACGATAGTTCTCTGAGGCTACCAGATATGATGGAGATTTGGAAACAGTTCAGGAGATAAAAATTTGTATGCAGACAGTGGATGACTTTTCAAGGCTGCCTGGTAACTTTATGATGCGACACGTGCCCAGTGGGTACACATACATAGGACACAAACAGGAATACACAGACATCCACGCAGAGTGCTTCTAACACCACAAGTCTAGGGAAAACAGTTTTTCAATAGACTGGTAACTGGTGGTATTTACCTTTAGGGATATTGTACTGGGCAGTTTGATTGAAGCCAAGATATTGGTTATGTCATAGCTTTATTTGTGCTGGAAGATAATGTGTCCTCATGGGAGTATTTTAGAAAATCTTATTGTGATTTTTTTATTGACCTTTGAGGTATCTTATAATAGCTAACACTTTTCATTTAGAATAATTTACCCAGTAAAGACTGACAGCATTTGCTATCAGATGCAGCATTAAACTTCTGAAACTGTGTTAATTATTTTTATCTGACCTCATATAGATGAGTTAGAGGAGTGGGACTTATTTTTTTTTTTTAATAAGGATATTTATTTGGAGTAGGAAACCAGTAAGGACTGAAGAAAGCTGCCCTTTATTTGCTGTTCTGGGGCTTCATACTGAACAGATAGTCTGCTGGGTTTTTTTACTAGCCTTAAAGAGATGTTGTATTTATTAAGAGAGTCAATTGCTGACAGATACCCAAGATGTTACCCTAAGAGACAGTTGTATTTCTTACTACTTACTATTAATTCCCCTTTGTATTCTAGAGCCAGATGACCATCTAACAGTAGCCCAGTCACTAAAGAAGGAATTTGACAACCCTGAAACTGCAGACCTGAAGTTTCTAGTGGATGGAAAATACATTCACGTTCATAAAGTTCTTCTCAAAATCAGGTAAGGCACAAACTGTGTAGTTTAATATAAACTAAACTGTATAGTGTAGTCCACTGTGGTGAGTAATTACTGCTCAGAATTCTTGACGCATTTTTACAAACTCCCTTTTCCCTCAGCCATGGGATTCACCTGCTATTCTTCACCGTTACTCTCTTTTCCTCATTTCCTCATTTCCTTGCTGCTTGGAATTATCAAACATGATGCTTACTACCAGCCTTTTCATCACTTCCCTCAGTCTGATGTGCATCCTCCTTCGTGCTGCCTAAACAGCTTTGACCTTGGTTGCTAATAACTTTTTCCTGTTGAGGAAAAAGGCTCACTTCTTTCTGCTGCCTTCCCAGTAGTTTGGATCAGTTTTTCCTCCTTTACATGCTGGGCTTCCTCCACAGGGATGATTTGAGGGTTTTGTGTTTATTCTTGCCTTTCTTTGCTTCCACAGGACCCTTTAGTTGTTTCAGCAGCTTCTGTGGATGCCTTCACATTATCTTTCTTCTCCTTTTTTTGACAGATTTCCTATCCTACTTGTTTTAAACCTTCATACCAGTGAATTTGAATTTTAATCTGGCTTCTCGTTTTGTTTTTACAGCTTTTTGCAAGGTAACGCCACTTTACAGTGAGATTTGGTATAGGCAGATCTACAGAGTAATCGCATTAATGTCAACACACAGGGATTAGTTTGTTATTGCTGACGCAGTTTCTACTAGGATATTCTAGAGACACTGCTTTAGATTTTTTCTGCCTTGCTAACTGCTTCTGCTCCATCCTTCTCATTGTGACAATATTTTTTTCTCTTTGCTGTTTTCTTCCTCAGAATGGTTGGCTATCTCATCCTGCTTACCACCACTTCCATCTTCCATGTTCCTACGTTTGCTCCTGAGTCCCATTAAGGATTTCTTGTATATTACTGCATAAAATTGAAGTTCCTTGTTAATTCTTGCCTGCCCCTTTTTTGGTCTTCTCTCCTCTCCTCTTACTGCTCCAGTTACCTCTATTACAATTTTCTTCCCTTTACTGATTTCATTGCTTGCACATTATGCTTGTGCCTGTAGCCCACCCCTTTTGTTTGGAAAGCCACGTGTTCTTCGTCAGATACCACTTCAAATCTTGTGTCTCCCCAAAATGTTTCTGAGGTTTTTTTTCCTAATAATCAGAGTGTATGTAACTTCTCCTTATTTTTCTTCTTGCTCTGGTTTTTGAGATTATATGGCATTCTGGGAAAGAAATGTGGCTAATTCTAAAATGGATTTGAATGTATGGCATCAGCAAAATAATATGCAGGAATAATAAAGCATCGGGCACAGTCTGTAGAATTCATATTTTCTTTAAGCCTTATAGTCTCATGATGCAACTGGATCAGAGGATAGCGTATTTAACATCGTATTTAGCAGCATTCAACTTGTTCCAGAGCGTTGTCATGAATGTAGTGCTGGTGAAAGGTTCCTTTTCTTTATCTGGTCATTTCTTTACTATTTATGAAGACTTTTTTCCATCTTGTTCTGTGCCTGCTGTTGAACTAGATCGTGTGGTTCGTGGTTGTTAGCTTGCGATGGTGGTGTAATGGCAGTGAGCAGCTGGCCAAGCAGCGTACTGCCTGCAGCAGCGGATACCTGCGGGGCTGTGGGTGGGATTCGCCTGCTCTGCATTTAGCCAGCCAAAATCAGGTGCCTGCTCTGTCTCTACGGAGAGACAGCGAGAGGGAGAGAGGCATACCAAAGCATGAGTCCCTCCAAGGTACTTTGGAGACTGAAAGATGAGTACAAACCAATTTTTGTTTATTTATTTGCTTATTTTTAAGGGAGCAATGTGCACCACCTTCTTTCTGACTTTTTACTTTCGTGTGGTGCCACTGGGCAAGAGACCATTCCCAAGGTAGAGACCATTCCCACTGTCTGTTACACAGCTGGATGGGTAACATGGTCACCACCGCCTAACATGAGGCCCTCGGAAACAAGCAGTGGGGTTTGGGCTGCCTCTTCCAATGCCAGAATCTGATACAAGATGTGATGGAAGCTAAACAGTGACTTTTCAATTCTTTATTAATTTGACTTGATGTTTATTTATTTTATTTTAAAAAATCAAATACTAAGAAAAAAATTCTTTAAATAACTAGTAAAATCAAATGTAAAAAAGGTAATTTAAGTGATTAAAATAAATAATTCTTTTTCATTTGTATCTAAGTTATGCTGTCTTTATGATGTAGACTTGTCCCAGCATCATTAAAAGGAAACCAACCTATCTTTTATGTAAAGGTTTTAGTAAAAGAAAAGCAAATTCTGATGTGGGAGAGTTAGAAAGTAAGTAGGGTAGTATAAAAGAGTCCAATTAACTTGTGGCTGTTACAGGAAAACTTACCTGAGGTGGTGATGTTCATTTCCATCAGCAAAAAATTTTGCAAACAATTCAAATGTTATGGGATGTTTTTTAGGGAGCAGTAAGTTACTGTGAGTTGAAAGTTACTGTGGACTGTAAGGTGCAGAGTACAGCTGTCAAAGGCAGTGCTTTGTTTGTATCTTGTCTGTCACAGAAGTATTCAGACTTATAAGAAAGAGGCGATGAAAGATCTGGGTGAGAGTGTGATGACTTTAAATATTTTAATCCTTAAGTATAGTGATTAAATCTAATGCTAAATTGTGTATGGACTCTAACACCGGAATAAATGTTATGTAAAATACTAATAAATTCCCTCCTCACTAGATCATGTTGGAGAAGGCAGGTTGAAATGTGAAAATTGTTGGACTTAATTGTAAACTTTATCTGTTACAAGCTAGGTAATAAAACTCATTGTTAATATATAATGTATTGAAGAAAATGGCATCAAAACCATATAGAACATCCTTAAAGCTATTATAAGTAGAAATTAAGCCTGCTATAAAGTATTAATATCAGAAACAAAGGAAAATTCTGAAATCTATTTATTTTATGTATAAATACATCTATTATTATTATATAGCCAGGCTAAACCACGACACCTTATAAGCTTTATAAGGCTTAAAAAAAATAACATGTTCAAACCACAAAATCATGTAGCTAGAGTTTATGGTTGTGTATTTAGTCTGTTATGACTGATTTTTTTTTTTTTTACCAATTTCTTGCTGCAGCTCATCTTTCAAACTTAACTGTTTACAGCACGCAGTCTTTGTTCATGTTTTGTAGGTGTGAACATTTTCGTTCCATACTGAATAATGATGATGAAATTATAGAAATGAGTGAATTTTCTTATCCTGTTTACCGAGCCTTCCTGGAATACCTGTACACAGACAACATCAGGCTCCCTCCGGAAGATGCAATAGGTATTTGCTGTAAATGGAAATAGCTCTAGGTTAAGTGTTTCTGAACAGGTGGGTTTGTGTGTCATAACAGGGCGAGGAAAGCAGGGCTTGTTCATTTTAGTTTTATTAGCACTGAAATTGTGAGTTGGGCAGGTGTCAGGCAGAAGGGGTGCAGCTGCAGTGAACAGACCCAAGGAGAATGAGTGGTGTGGACTCAGCAAGATCAAAGATGCAAAATGTTCAAAAAGAACTCATTGTTTCTCGTATTAGAAACTTTTTATTCCTTAGAAAGGCACTAATGCCATACTAAAACTTCTGTTTGAGCAGCTGTGGCGATTTGATCATGAGTGGAAAGGGAGCTGTGTCCCACATGAATTTAAGAGGATGTAAGTCACTAATTGATGCCTCCGATGAGCTACAGTACAGCGAACAAGAAGACTGAACATTTGCGTAGTAATAAAAGGGTCCCTTTTTGGTACGTCTTTCGAGGGCCTTTAGAAATGCACACATCATCTAGGGGAAAAAAAAAGAGAACAAGTCTTTGATCAATTCAGCCTAAAACGATAGGGCGATTGATTAACGTGAAAAGAAATATGTATGTTTTGCACCAGGAGAGTTAAAGCTGTATGAACTTTCACAGGACTGCTAGATTTGGCAACACTGTATAGAGAAAACAGATTGAAAAAGCTTTGCCAGCAAACGATCAAACAAGGCATTTGTGAAGAGAATGCCATTGCTCTGCTTTCTGCCGCCGTCAAATATGAAGCTCAGGTAAGGAGAACTTCTCTCCAGGCAAACTGTTGTTTTCTGAGAAATGAAACTGTTGACAAGGCATGATTACTGCCATTTCCCTTTCTGGCTTCCCAGACGTTTTTTTTCCCCCTTTTTAAGTTTTTTTTTAAAAAAATCCAGCTATTAGTGTTTTCTTCCTGGCCTTTTGGCTTGCACCTGCGAGTCAGGATTCGTAATCTACTTCCTGCCTTGTCGTCCGGCACAGCACGGTGGGCAGATTTCTCCCCGCCGTTTGCTTCTCCACCTCTGGATTTTGCACGCGTCCCAGGTTGGCCACCAGGTCATTTTGTCTGCCGCTGTCTGGTGCAGTCACTCTGCCACGGCCTTTTACAGCCAGCGGGAGAATTGACCTGTAAAGTCCCTCCCTAGTTACCCTTGTGCCTATATAAAAAATTCCCCGTTTGCCATGTTGTTTACAGCGAATCACGCTGACATGCAACAAATTACCTATTGTTATGCCTCTCCCCGTATCCTGTCATCTGCTCTGCCCTTGGCTCTGGAATGTGTCACTAGCACTCAGCCTGTTATCAGCAGTACTGCAAGAGCTTCTTTTGTAAACAGGCGAATACTTTCAGAGATGTTTTCCTTTTCTCAACTTCTTAGTGCTATGCTGATTGCGGAAATAATGGTGTGGGGGGTTTTAATATTCAAGAAGTCTGCATTTGTATTTTAGACTTAGTAGCTGTTGTTATAACTGAGCATCTTAGTTGAAAAGTCCTCATTTTTCTGTTCAAGATTTCTTCTGCTTTAAAAGAATAAAATTAATGTAGCCACACAGAAGATTGCCTATTAGAAGAGCCAAAATATGTAGCTGGTAACAATGGTGGGTTTTTTTTTAAATACTTGTATTTTGCTTTTGCCTGGCTGCGAAATGTAGGCTGAAGTTTTAAAGGAGAAGAGGCTAGAAGTGTAGTACGATGGATTGATAAACATTTCCAGGCATAGGAAGCAAGCAGAAAGATGGGGCTGGAACAAAAGCAGAGTTAAAAATGTTGCAGTAGTCTGTGCTGTATGGAGGAAGCGCACTAGATGGGATGAATTTATGTAGGAGCAGCAAAGAGGAGGCTGGAAGTCAGTGAGTTTTGTAAATCAAAAGAGGGGATAACGTCAGATCAGTAGATAGTGAGACCGTTAACTGCCGGTTACAAGCAGTTTTAGCCAAGGTATCAGCAACGGCCGGCATGAGCAGCTGGGGCAAAGAGGAGTTGTTCTTTCAACGTGTTGCGGTGGTAAAAGCCCAGCGTCGCAGGGAAGACTGGACATGAAGGGAGGACCCAGTGATTTGATTGTCCTTACAGCAGTTGTTTTCATTAAAAGTTTACTCCAGAGTTCCTCCTTTTACAAGCTTTTCAACAGGTTTTAACATCTCCAAGGCAGAAGTACTTTTAGTTGACCTGTGTCAGCGGACGTAGTTAAAGATACATTTAGGTGTATTGTGAAGTAGTAAAACTAGCCTGGACAAAGTACTAGAGTTTATAATGACTGAAACACAATAAAAGGGATTGGCTAGATGACTAAATATTTATTATCTTCCTCTTCCTTCTATGATTCAGTGTTTTATTCTGTATACCTAGTATTCTTTCAAAACATGTGATAGTGTAACACAAGCATCAGTTGATGAATTGGTTCACCTGCCCCGGGTTGCAGCATGCGCCGGCCTCAGGAGCGCGTTGTTGCCCTCCTCCCTCCGTCCACAGCTCAGAAAGGGTTACAGCAGAACTGCTTCGGAGCAGCGCAGCAAGCGCCTCTCTGTCAAAGACATGGGACACTCTCTGTCTAAGGAGTTGTGAAGTAAGCCAGGATCTTGTAGTGTACTGCATTAATATAGTAAAAATCAGTTTGAGAGCCATGTGCAGTGTACCAGCACTTCAGCAGAAAACTGTCCAAAGGATTGTGAAAGAGGCTTGATATTCTGGAAGTTTGAAAAGATGGAATTAACTCAATTTTTTGTCATTAAATGTGAACGCTGCAAGTGGAAGTTTATAGTGCTGTGTCGTCCATCATTAACATATCAGACCAACTGAAGACTGACTTGGCTACTGTATGCATCTGTTAGGATTAAAAATGCTTGAAAATATTTTGTCCTGTCCTCAGAAAATACAAAGAATTTCTGCTACAAGTGATTTTAAAGCCTAGAGCCCATTGCAATAGGACAAGGACTAGTGGTTTTAAACTAAAACAGGGTAGATTCAGACTTTATATAAGGAAGAATTTTTTTACAGTGAGGGTGGTGAAACACCGGAACAGGTTGCCCAGAGAGGGAGAAGAATCCCCATCCCTGGAAACATTCAAGGCCGGGGTGGACGGGGCTCTGAGCAGCCTGGTCTGGTTGAAGATGTCCCTGCTCACTGCAGAGGGGTTGGGCTGGATGATCTCTAAAGGTCCCTTCCAACCCAAAGTATGCTGTGATTCTATGATATTTCTAGTATACACTGTGGAAAATTTTAGATTAATCATCTTCTATATGCCAGAACTAAAAGCCAGTATTTCTTGAAATTGCAAAATTAGTGACCAGGATTCTATGATATCTGTGGTCCTCTTCATAGATCAGTGCCAGAAAAGGCCGTGGCTGCTCATTTTATTTGATGTAAAAGTTTTGCGCAGTGGCTGTAAAACAACCCAGGTTCTGGCAGTAGCATTTCAGAGGCCTGCTGAAACACAGGCTGTCAGTGTCTTTGATCTTCTAATTTTTTTATTTCTTCTATGTTTTTTATTTCTTCTTTTTCTATTCTCATTCCTTTTCTTGCTTTTCCAGCACTTTTTGATGAGAGAGACGATTAACTTCTGTGTGTTGTTGCTACCTTTCTTTCTTTCTTTCTTTCTTTTCTTTTATGCCGCCTGGCCTCTGTTAAAGCTTTAGTTACATCTTGACAGGGGTAACAGACTTGAAACATCCAATCTAAGGAAAAGGATTCAAAGGGAAAGGCAGAGGTATTCTGCTGAATTTCTGTCTACTCTTAAGAAGTAGTAATAATTCTGCAATGTTCGTGTAGTTAATTAATACAGAATAAAACCAGCATGGATTTCGAGGCCTCTTGTTGCTGTAACCCTTGAAGAGTTTATAGGTTGTGGCTCATACTGCCAGTTTAGATGTGCCTTGCTGCTGGCTCCAGCTCTGCTTGCTGCAGATTTTCCTTCAACACCAAGCTGTTGCGTAGGAACCAGCTACAGGGGCTTGACCCAGTGCATGGAGAAAAGGATTGCCGCTGTTGTCAGGAGTCCGAGTGGGCAAAATTTGCTGCGTTAAAGCATGGTTGTATGGCTGAACGGCTTGTACCTGTCCTGTGCTGAATACCTCAACATCCTGCTACAGCCAGACCACGACAAGACAGAACCGTTCTTGCTATCCAGGAATCCCAGTTCCTAGACAGGGCCACACAATTCCTAGGCTGACCAGGAAAGACACACGTATCCTAACATCCAGTTCGTGTTCAGCGAGCGCCATTGGATGTTACATCACATTTTGCTTTGATTTTCAGCAAGACTAGGACATCTGCTGTTTTTCACAGCTGAATTCAGTGTGGGGAGGAAAAGAAAGGACTTACTGCTGCTCTAGTAGTTGTGTATGGGGAAAGTTGATGCTTTTACTTGTTAATGACTTTTCTAGAGAGCTCAGTAAATGTGATGGAGTTCTAGAGTCAATTTAGGTGGCTACTCCTGTTTTCTTGGAGGGGGGTTATTGAACAGTTTGTATGAACAGCTTTCATCCCATCATTTGTGATCTAATCAAACTGATCAGAAAAGGGATTGGTAATCTGAACAACCTGGTATATTCTGTGCTTACTAAATGACAGATTTGCAGCAGAAGAACATGATAATTTTGCTATCACTCATTCGTATTACAATTTACCTCAATTTGTTCCTAGGACTTGGAAGAATTTTGCTTCAGATTTTGCATAAACCATTTAACTGTTGTTACACAAACTCAAGGCTTTGCAGAAATGGACCACGACCTCCTGAAAAATTTCATTAGCAAAGCAAGCAGAGTGGGAGCATTCCGAAACTGAGGTCCGACTACCACCAACCTGAAGAGCACGTCCTCTTCCCTCCTGAAAATACTTCTCCTTTGGAGAACTTACAAACGGTCAGAACGTGTGAAGGTTTGGAAAGAAAGACTCCGTGTCCATCAGCTTAGGAAATGCGTAGAAGTCCGCTAACATACATGTTTTGTAAAGATGGTTACAGCATAGGTGTATGGCGAGAGTTCATTGCCAACAGTCAGAATTTAACAGCAAAAATCTAATGCAGTAACTACCCTTTCCCACTTAAAGTCAAACAGAAAACTAAGCTATTTTTATCTTATCTGTCTGGTTTGAGGTTTTTTGGGTTTTTTTAAAAAGAACAACCTCCATTTGGATTTTATGGGACACTGAGCTGTTTGCTGCTAAAACTTTCATAGTATACTTTTCTCACCAAACGAAGTTAACACACCATAGCGGACTTCTTTGTGCCTGGTTTATCATCTGGTGACGATACGAACTTGTTTTTCTGAACATAGGCTCAAGTAATGTAAATTCATTCGGAGGAGAGGCGTCCCGATGCGTAGGAGGATATGTCTCACTTGGTGTTTATGTGGAGTGTAAATACGTAAGCCGTGAAGAGCTTCAGCTGGCTATTACAGTTTTGAGTTCCGGGCACTTGTGTCCATTGTTCTAGACAGAATGGAAAGAATCTTCCTGCCCGTTACCCCAAGCACGGTCCCTGGCACCCCAAAGAGCCAGGAAGCGTTCACAGTATTTGTCTGGATGTGAATTATTGTGCTGTGTGTTCTGGTACCGAGAAAACCATCTGGTTGTTTGTTACCAAGAAAAAAAACCCGAAAGCTCCAGGCAAGCGAAGTGCCACTTGAGGTTTGTTTATTCCTGTGTTACTGTCTATCCCCAGGTAGATCATCTTAACAAAAATAGAGAAAAAGATCGTTTTGAACTGATAAAAATGGATCTTACAATTAAATCGCAAGAGTGAAACTCCCATGATTTTCGACATGGCAGTAAGGACACCTTGTCCAAATACGCAGTTTGGTCAGTGCTGCGAGGTGACCGTACCGCTCACCTGCCGTGCCTGTTGGAGGCGAGAGGAGTTGCCTTCCGGAGATGCCCCTCTCTCTTCACTGGTCGTCGGGGGAACCGGGCAGCTCGGGTCAAGCAGATGTGTAATTTCTAACTGAATTTCTAAAGTGGGTTAAGATAAAACCCCACCTGGTGTTGCACAGAGGGAAGTTTGCCCCATGACAGAAGATGCTGAGCTCATGCAGCATTTGCTTGAATTTTCTAATAGGCAACTGTGAATTAACCCCGAGAAATTATTTCTCGTAAAATTTTGACTGGGTGAAGTGGCTTTAAGTGCCTTTTGTAGTATGTTACAAATGGAGAAGGGCAAGAAGCTGGATGACCACGCTCAGTACACGAATAGACTTGATCATGAGACCTTCCTTCAGATCCTTGCCGTGCCACAGAACCCCTCGATGACTGTTTCTAATCCTCAGACGTGGTTTCTAAGAACCTAATTCCCTTAAATGATCGCAGCCTCATTTCCTCATTTGTAAAGTAGAAATAACTGTCCTTTATTATATTGGAGGGTCATTTCTCAAAAAATCCTGTTCCTTGAGGAGGAGGAAAAGGAGAAGCACATTCTCAGAGAAGATGAGAAGTAGCGAGTAGCGCCTCTCTTCACTTCAGTCCCTGCGGGTGTGAGTGGAAGGGCGAGGCGTGCAGGCAGAAGAATTTACTTAGGAAGAAGGCCATAAGAAAACTGTTTTGGAAAATGCTGTGGTGAAAAATTACTCGTGTCCGAGACGTTGGCCTCAGACTCTCACTAGAAATACATTGGATCATCTACCGCTAACACACGCGTTCTGCCACCCGCTCAGCGATTGGTACGACTTCCCCCGGCGGCGTAAGTCCGGACCTCAGCAGCTGTGTCAGTATTTTGTATTCAAGCACAACTGGTCAAAAACTTTCCAGTTCATAACGCAGTTTCATCAAAACCACAACTTCCCTTGGGGAAAGGATCAGTTTTGATAAGTTTGTGCTGAAAAGCACTTGACTAAGGCACACAGATAGAGGTAAATGCAGACAGTAAAACAGTATCGTGGTAGGGCACAGCTTTTCTGCCAACCTTGCGTGACACAGCCCAGCACTAACCACATGAAATCACAGCCCTGAGACAGCTCTACGTCAGCCAAGGCTGGGGAATTCTGATGTTTTGGTTAAGCTGGCTATGGCTGGAGTGACATCTCGGCCCCTTTCAGTCCTGGGCTCGAGAGCTGCCAGACTCTCCTGCCAGCGTTGCTTTCGCCGTAGCAGCACACGGAGGGAGGGTGCACAGCCCCAGCCCAGCCGTTGGGCAGCAGCTCACCCTGGGTCCCACCCCACATCCACAGCACGGCGCTGGCATGCAGCCGGCTGCGCCAGGAGATGGACCCAGCACCAGTGCCATTCTGATGGCCTCCCGGACACGCTGGCCTTCCCGAGAAACATCCTATAAAAGGTCTCTCCAGTGGTTTCTGTGATTTTGCTTAAAGAACCAAACCAAAGCTGTAAACGAGAAGTGATTGTTTTTAACTCTTCGCCTGATCAAAAACGTTCTCTGCTCAGCGCAGAGCCTGGCTCCCCACAGCCCCTGAGCAGGGTGAGAGCACCGGGGCATGATGCCGCTCTCCTCAGCCACCTCCAGCTCGTGCCAGCAGCTGTGGCAGCCAAAAGGGCAGGCTTTCTCAGCAAAGCGGTTTTGGCTTCATATAACCAGCAGTGACACTTTTTTCCAATTTGTTTCCTCCCTGCTCATCATTTCCAACCTATTGTACACCTTAAAGCTTCTTTGCCATTTCGGAGTGGTTGACAAAGCCTGTAATTCTGAGAACAGCATCTCTGGACTGAATGAGGGTGATTCTAAAGACCCAGTGCGTCAGCGTTGGCTTTTATTCCTGCGTGAGATCGGAAGAGCGTCGTGTAGG
>Ga0181612_122758_pt1 | contig 13682 bp, 7 predicted proteins | sample HoacroProtozoa21_FD_119630 | JGI IMG/M metagenome (GOLD analysis project Ga0181612, IMG submission 119630) | Hoatzin crop microbial communities from Cojedes, Venezuel. Combined Assembly of Gp0051906, Gp0051904, Gp0051908 | reverse complement strand
CAGCCTGTGTGTCCTTTCTGTCAGTGCAGTGACTTATTAGATTGGTTTTATCCTGCTTTGCAAGAAAGAGCACTCGAAACTCTGTACTGCACTGCATTGAAACCTTACCAGTCTGTTCAATGTGCTGAAACTTTCAGCTGGCCTTACGAGGTGCTTTTTCTTGTGATTCAGTTGTCTTTCATTGTGGAGATTGAAGATCACTAAGCCATGCAACGTCATTAGTCACCCAGAATAAAACACTGGGTGGAGGGGTCAGTGGAAATACTGACACTTGACGCTTTGGTAGACCTTGGTTATTTTGTGAAGAACAAGAATAGCATTGTTGTTGTGTGTGGTAGTTTACTATGTAAATGCATCTGTCAGCTTAGTTCCTGACATCAGGCATCTTGTTTGTTCTTGTTTCGGTATCTGCATCCCTTTATGCTGGTTCTTTGTCACCACCTCTTCAAATAACAGAACTGTATCCTGTGTTTTCTTCTGACGTCATTACTAATGCAAGGGTGGGTGTATTAATTGGTATTATTTAACAAGGCTTACTTGTTCTTACAGCTTGCAGGGACAGCAGTTCTTGCAATTGGACTATGGCTTCGGTTTGATTCACAGACCAAAAGCATCTTTGAACTGGAATCCAACAACACAACGTTTTACACAGGTAAGCTAGGAGATGGCCCAGGGTGATGGATCATGCTGTTACACCCTGATTCCCAGATTGCTTAGGAACCTTCATCTCCCTTGAAGCCTGAAGACAAAGCAGCCCTGAAGAGCCTCTGTGGGGCAGAGAGCAGCTTTCCCTGGCTGGTGCAGGGGTCCAGCCCCTGCCACGTGCGCTCATGCAGACAGCAGCAGTGTCACACTAGCGGTTTACTGGCTTCATGTGCATTGTATGTCACTTCATCTTTTTCCCAGCTTAAACCCTGCAGTTCCTCTTTGGGTGCTGTTGGGTAAGCGTGTTGTAATCCCAGGGGCTCCTGGCAGACACAGAGGATGTCTCTTCCTGACACTGCTCACAATATGAGTCAGCAAAGTTTCACTCTAAACTAAATGAGTAGTCACAGATGACATTAATAGCTAACTTTTTCCTCCAAAGTGACCAACCTAAGCTACCCCAAACCACAAGTCTATTGCCTCTTCTCTCAGAAGGAGCACACGTACTATTGTCTAACTATTACAGCCCTATGTATGCTAATTTGTACAGAACATAATGGCAAGGATGCACAAATATCTTGGTCTATATGAGCAACTATTACAGGCAACCTAGATCAATGTAGCTTTAATTAGGCCAGATGGAAGTTATTCCTTGATATATTCTGTTTTGCAAGGGGATAAAAGTGTGTTTTCAGTTTGTTATTCTAATGTTGTAGGAGTTCTTAACTGAATGGGATTTTGTCCTAACTAAGATTTTGATCTCTATAGGCACTTTTAGGCTTGAGCAGAGGAACACATGCTGCTTCAGTTGTCACTCGTAGGTGCCCAAACCTTCTTTGAAACCTGGTAGCTGAGTTTGAAGACCTCTGACAGTTGAGAACAAAACAAATTCAAATATGCACTTTTTTTACCTGCATGCCTGTCATCTTTGATTTGGACAATCCTTATACCTACATTTCACATCACTGTAGCACCTGGATGTGCAGTGTCCTGTATGGTGTCACTTGTTAGCCATCCACAGCATGGTTGGCCTTTCTCTTGCCAAGGAAAGTGACTTTTCTGCTGAGCTGCTCCATCTGTCACAACACCTAAACTGGTGCCTAAAGGGTCAGTAAGGACTGTGTAAGGCATGCTGGTAGGCACAATTTGTGTTGCAGCCTTACAGTACCAGGGTGGCTGTGCCTACAGGCAGTACTGTTAGGAATGTGGAGTTAGGCTTGTTGGAAACTGTAGCTGTGAACATTGAAGTGTGTAACATCATGAAGAGGCCACAGGCATGGAGATGCCTTATCTGCAAGAAAGCTTCTATTTCACACTTGATGTGCTGGCATGGTAGCAAACTGGGCTGTTCTTGCAGCTCGCAGGAAGATTTCCAGATGCTTTTAACCGGACCTTGCAAAGGGAACAGAAATCTAAACTTAGCTGCTGAGCTGAATATTTGACAAGTCTTACACTGGGTAGTCTAAAACAACTCTTCAACCTCCTAAAACATAAAAGTTTTATGATATGATACTGAAGCTACTGGTCAAATGCAGCAAAACAGTGAAACCTACTTGAAATCTCTGTGGGTTAAACTGAGTTTTAAAAAAGTTTAGTAGGAATTACTCTTTTAACATATTTTTTTGGGAGTAGTTACTGACACAGTTTCCAATGGGAAATTGAAGGAATCTGTCAATTTGCACCTAGTAGCAAGGCAGGTTACCTCAGAAGTGTTCTGTACTACTGAAATAAGAGGTTCTGGTGGACTCTTTCAAAATGGAAAGTGGTTAAGTTGGGATAAAATAATTGGTGCTGGAATTTCCTGCTGGTAAGAAATGTCAGGCTTAATCACTTACATATGCTTAAGCAGATGTTTATTTTGGTGGCTATCTGATCAGTTTGCATCTAGAAAATACTATTAGCAAATGCTTAGGTATGGCTTTCTTTAAATAGTATTGATTGGGTCTCTGAAGGCCAGAACTGGTATTTTTGTTTCTATTGATAGAAGTCTCATACTAATTCTATATGCTTTGTGCTGATTCTTTGTCTCGCATTTCACCACCCCAATAATACTGTCTTGCCATCCTCTGGGAGTTGTTTTGCTCACTCCATCTCGCTGCTCTCACCAGCTAGCAGCTGTAATGCTTAAGCTGGCAGTTCCTGAGCTTAGGAGGAGAGGGTTGGACATAAATGAAGTCTTCTAGGCCACAAATGTTTGCCCTCTATACTCCAGCGCACTTGCTACTTAAATTCTGGGCAGAATGGTCTGTGGGCTCAGCCACTTGATACAGTTTGGAAAAGCACTTGCTTTTGCAAAAGCAGAAAATGCAGAATTTCTTGTAGTTGGAGAGGCTGTCAAGTTGGGCAACTGAAGTGTACCTGAAGTGTGTTGTACCACCATGACCAGTGGGATAATTCAGTGTTTCCTGATGGAAAAGTAGGGTAGGAAATCATTTAAAGCTTTATGACGGATGATTATGATGCCTTTTAATACCCATTCTCCTAGAGCTAGCATGCTTCAGGAATTCAGATGCTGATAAATCATTAGTTCCAGCTGTCTCTAACTGCAACACTCTTCATCTGAAGATAAGTTGATAACTCTGGCTCTGAGCCAGTTTTAAAAAGTGTCATACACTTTGACTAAGATGGCTTTGTTACCCATCTTCTAAAACTTGTGTGACAACAGTATGGTGCACATTAATTGTTGTAAGTTGAAGTTTTTCTTTATCAATACATTTCCCCACAAATTTTGACATGTGTTTTTGAAAACTAAGCACAGCCCTTTTTTTGCTTGAAACACCTCAGTAAAGAAACTTGAACCTTGGCAAAAGCTATAAATGCTGCTTGTGGAGCAACAAATTCTATGCCTTGCTGCTGAGGTCTCAGCTAGCCTGTATACATGTCTCTGTTTCTCTTCCCTAGGAGTTTACATCCTTATTGGAGCTGGTGCACTTATGATGCTGGTTGGTTTCTTGGGATGCTGTGGTGCGCTGCAGGAATCTCAATGTATGCTTGGCCTGGTAAGTGTTCAGAGTAGTGTTTAAATTTTTAGCAGCATGATGAGAAAGGAAGCAAAGTATTACTGTGCAGTTAAAGGGCAGCAGATGCTGATTGTTTAGGCTCCACAATGTTTAAACTCATGGTCACCTACATAATACTAAAATATTAAATATAGTTTCCATTTTGGGGCCCTAATTCCAAATGTCCATGCTGTATTTGAATACAGCATGATTTCAGGAGTTAGTGATACGTTTAGACATTTATGTATCAAGACTAGGAGTATGTGTGAACACAGAACTGAAATGTTGATAAGAGTAATGCTATTTGTTAAACAGCTTGTCCTGAACTCTGCAGGCTGTGCAATCTTTAATCTTTGAGACTAGAACTGTGCTATTTGATCCTTGAAACAACAAGCCTCTACTGTTCGTAATCACAGGATGAACTCTTCTAGTTGACAACTGCTCTGCAAGCCAATTATTGGAGAGCAACCTCATTGTTTTCAAACTGGAGGGGCCAGTGGAGCTTGCTGGGTTCATGCACATCTGTACACTTGTGGAACTACTCATCCAAATAACCAGAAGACTTAGTTAATAAAAGACTACTATAGCCAGTGAAAGAACAATTCCTCTTCTGTGTCACGGAGGAATTTAATTTGATGTCTTTCTTGCAAAATGATTCTTCTAGTCCTCTGTAATTCTGAACATCTCTCTTTAAAGTGCCTTTAAATGGTAGTGATGTTTTGGGCCTGGTAGTCAACTAAACACAGAGAATATACTTCTTCTGTTGTATGGGATACACAACAAAGAAGTGACTATTGGCTCTCTGGGAGTTGGTGGCAAGCTAGGTATTAAGTAATGGCTCCTAAAGCAATAGGGATGACAAACCAGAGAAAAGAATTAGTGTCAACTATTATGGTGCGTCCCAGACACCCGGGCAACTTCAAAGTCTGAGTGAATGGATGATTGGTTTTAATTGACACTGATCAAAAAGGATGACTTCTGCTTGGAAAACACTGCCGGGCTTTCCAAAACTCTTGGGAAGTGCTGACCCAGTGCAGTGTGTCCTCTTTCCTAGTCTTACTGGTGTTTCAGACCTCCAAATGGAAACTGGTTGAGTGACGGTTCCCACAAGGCTGAATGCTGGGAACTAGACAAGCTTGCAGTATATGTGTGATGCTGTCTTGTGGTGCTGTGGTCTTAATTAATAATGTGGTCTTTCTTTTCCAGTTCTTCCTCTTCCTTTTTGTGATTTTTGCCCTTGAAATTGCTGCTGCAATCTGGGGATTTGCAAATAAAGAAAAGGTAGGTTGCTCTTAAAAGTTGGCAGGGCGGTGGTGTGCTGGAACAGGTTGCTCAGAAGGTGTGGATGCCCCATCATTGGAAGCCTTCAAAGTCAGGTTGGATGGAGCTTTGAACAACCTGATCTGGTGAAGGATGTCCCTGCCCATGGCAGGGGGAGTGGACTAAATCTTTGAAGGTCCCTTCTAACACAAATGACTGTGCCCATGGAAAGTTAGCAGTCTACTGAAAACTATACCAGTACTAGTCAAATCTTGATTACTCGGGGAATTTGGGGGAGAGGAGGAAGATGCATTCTAGCAAAACAATACGAGAAATTAAATTCTAATACTTAAAAATGAGACTGTTAGCAGAAGAGCCAGAATCCGAGGTGCTGTTGCATGCTAGAGGTGCTCTCAAGGCAGTATCTAGCTGAGCTGTGAAGTGAAACGAGCCATCAGTGAAGCTTTACTCTTTCTAGATATGAGCTAGGTCCGCTATGGGCTGAATGTTTCTGCATCTAAAACATGACTTACCTGGGCTGTCCCCTCAAGAGCAGTCAGGATTCTGTCTTGTTTCAAAATAACATGTCTGGTGATCCGGGTTGCTCTTCTGCTTGTATTACATGACAGGGGAATATAGAATTGTAGAATCATTAACTTTGGAAAAGACCACTAAGATCAAGTCCAACCACCAACCCAGCACCACCATGTCCTGAAGTGCCACATCTACACATTTTTTGAACGCCTCCAGGGACGGTGACTCCATTAAAGGACAAACTCGGCAAGAAGCGATGTTCTCTCACGGAAGTCTACACTGAGCTCAGCCGCGGCGAGAGGCATCCCCAGGCTGCGCCGGGCAGAGGCGGGAGCCCAGCAGCGCAGCCCGGGGCAAGCCGGGCACTTGGAGGAGAGCCGGGGAATCCGGGCCGCGGCCAAAGGGAGCTTACTGTTGTATTACTGCACCGGGATGTTCGAAACGGTATCTGACACAAGTGCTGAAAGAGAAAAATTAATACACACATCACTGTGCTACAAAAGCTGCAGGCCTTTTGAATGATACTCGATTTATTCTTCATGGTTATCTCCAAATGAACAGCTCTGATCTCCTCCCTAATCACATCACAGATAGGGTCGGAAAGGAAGCATGGACAAATACAAACGGAGCATACCATGTCACGTGTGTCTCAGAAGGGCTAAGGCACAAGAGAAACCAAAAGGCAGCATCTGCAAAGTTTTACTTTTTATTTTTCTAAAATACAAATGTCTTTCTTGTGTTAGTAACTTTAATATGATAGGCCGAATGCATCCAGTAAAAAGGAGGCACTGGCTACAGAATTCAAAATACTGAAGCTATTTTCTGGAAAGAAATTTATTCTGGTGTTCTACACTTTAGATACAACATTGAATCAAATTCCTTAGTTATAATTTTTACATCAGAACCTTTAAAGTTTGGGACTAATAAACTGGAGCTTGAAAAGTTTTTAAAGTAAACTCCTATTAATGTGTAGATATGGATCCATAAAAAAACATAACCAAGAATTTTATACACTTTATTAAAAGATCAAAAAATAAACAATAACAATATAGAAGTAACATACTAAAATGAGTAGCATTATGCACATTTCTAAAGCACGTACAAGCACTACAGCAATATAACGTGGCAAAAAGAAAAATAAATTCAAAGCGTACACCCTGTTGGTAGCAGTTGAGGGAATGAACTATCGTGTTATGGAACTGAAATATTGCATTAGCCTACGCCTGTCTGGATCCGATGATATTTTAATTTCTTACAATTCCACAGGGCTAACTGTAGTCGTTTGTATATATATTTTCTAAACTATACCATTAAATTGATGTCTAATGTTTCCCTTACTTTGTTTTACCAGAAATGCCTACGAAAAGAAGAATGTACTTCAAAGATCTACTTTACACAGTACAGTATAAATGTTTTTATATATTTAAATTAAAAATTTACAATTTAGGAGAACATTCTCTCTTTGATTTTAGTGATTGCCTAAAATACAACTCTCTGTTTATAAAAAAAAATAGTGATCTGTTGTCAGCTGATACAATAAAGAGTGTGGGGAGTCTCGGTTCGTTTTCATGATTTAAAACAAAGACATAATTAAACCAAAGCTAATCGGAAAGAAAAAAAAAATCCCATAATCCAATCTAAGAATGGTCTTATCATCCCCTCATCTGCTAGGATACAAAAGCCATGGCAACAAAATCATTTGGCTTCCACCACTATCAAATAGCATCTGTGTACAGTAATAAAGAACTGGAACCTTGTAATTCGGTGTCAGGTAATTCTCTCTGTTGTGTGTTTGGAAAAAATAACTTCATCTTATTTAATAGTTGTGTTATTTTTGCATGTTTAAATATCTCATTTGAGAGGCATATAGAGTTATTTTTGAGGATGTCAGTAAAGATCACTAGCAAAGATCTTAGCAGTGTTGTCATGGTCATGCTCACACTCCAATGAAAAGAAGTTTGACCGGCTATGATTCATTTCACATAGTGCAAAATATTTTACTCTCTTAATCCTAGAAATGAGAAAGAGCTCGATTACAAAAATTGATTACGGCAAAGGAAAGCCTTAGCAGCACAGTGGCTAGAATTAGCTGATTATTTCCTACTAAAATCAAAGTTATTGTAACACCCGTGAAGAGAAGCAACATCTGATTTTCCCCCTCCGTTTTCAAGACTCAGACTGCACGACGCTGCGGCTCCAATGCAGCAAAGCACCCCTAAACACACCCCGCAGAGCTGCACAGGCTGGCCGGGCACTCGCTGCCATCGCAGGAGTCGGAAACCTCCGCGAGGCCAGCACGGTCTTGCGATGGCAGCGACACCGCAGCCCCCAACCCTGGAACGGGCCGGACTGGGAGATGGCGGCATCGGGTGCCGCCACTCACCGGTTCTGCTCTGCGGTGCTTGACCCATCGCTTGAGCCAGGACCAGCCTCGCAGCAAGACCAGCCGCCTTTCTGAAGCAAATCTGGGCCTTGGGTTTTACAAAAAAAAAAAAAAACAAAAAACAAAAAAAACCCCACCGAAAAAACCCAAACCACCTTACTCCAATGAAAAAATAAATGGGTCAACACAGGCCCTTCAGCTTCTCCAGAATCCCCCAGTACCGCAGAGCCTTGGCAGTGCCACCAGCACAGCAAAAGGAACCAAGAGGCTGCTCAGCAGGCGGGGGGACCACAGCCACGCTCTCCTCTGGTGGCACCTCAGCGGGGCTTGTCACCCCAGCCAGAAGGACCACGCCGGCCCCGCCGCCACGATCAGCCACCACCTCCCTGCCCCAGCACGCAGCCAGCCGTGCCATCGGAGCGGGCAGCACCGGCCAGCGTGGCCACGCAGCTCTCTCCTGTCAACGCCACGGCTGTCGTACGGCAGGGGACACCAGCCCACGCAATCCCAAACCACCACGTCCACCCACTGCTCATCAGCCCCTTCCGTTTCGCTTCCTCACCCCAACAGGGTGAAACAAAAATCACCATAAAAATCAGGAAGTTGCGACATTTCAAGTTCCTTCTGGGATTTAAAACACTCGCAGCGATGACAGCCACCTCTGCCAGATGAACACTTGCAGCTAGAAATAGGATTAGGTGCGAGGAAAAAGGTGTGCGCGCCGCCCCGGAGCTCTCAGCCCTAATAGGATTCACTGAGAACACAACCTATCGGAAACATGACCTAGGGTGTGTTTGAAAATGTAGGCCAATTAAAAAAAAAGCAATTCCAATCTTTGCTAGTGACCTCACTAGTTAATTAAGCACTGTTTCCCATTTCTCTGTGCTGCAGGTTGGAGCTGACCTGTTATCAGTCTGCTGTATAATAAGCTATGGCAAACTACAAAGCTTTTACAACAGCAAAGCAACATCATGCTTTCAGATAAGTTTTATAGCAAAAAACTCCTCCTTTTCAAAGCCTTAGTAATACCTATCTCTTTTACAAACTTTTCCTGTATTATTACAGACTTTTTATATTCAAAATAAGTTCCAAGGATTTCTTTCGTGGACTATGTACATAAGTGCAAAAAAGGTGTGTCTCACACATTCGTACACTAACTGAATCAGTTTAACTGCAGCATATTTGTATCTTCAACACTGTTACGGGGTCATTCCACAATATTTTTTTTTCTTATGTACAGTTTTTGCTAATATAAATTAGTATTAAAATAGTTATATGCTTAATTGTTTAGCCCTGATCGTAACGTAATTGCGTGAGTGCTCCATTTCTGGAGAAAAGAAAATTGCAGGCAGAGCTACAGTACTGAAACGGATTGATTCTGAATTCCCACCGTGTGAATGAACCTGAAATGAAAGCAAGACCGGTCACTACGTCGTGAATACAGGCTGTTGCATTTTCGAAGTGAAAATACTGTGGAATAACCCTTGCCACACAACAATTTCTACAAGCTATAAAACCTGACTCTAAATCCATGTGTTGTAAACTTCTTGACTGAAAAAGTGACGTTAAAGACACAAATTCAGCGTTCACATGGGACTTTGGGATTTTAAAAATATTCAATCATATCTTTATCTGACAGTATCGAACTGTACCTTTAACAAGCTCATACTGTTACACATCACTTTTAATTTACATGTGAAAATTTCACAAATAATGTATACAAAGGTAGCCATGTTGTAGTTTTGTTGCCATAGCAACAACAACTTAATATAATTAGTTAACAATGAATCTATCATTGTAGGAGTTACATACAAAGTTAATTTTGTTCTTAAACTGTAAACTATACAAACTAGTTATGGACTGTATTCTATACCTTACCATGCTTCAGTGTTGGTTTAGAATATAACTAAATGGGCTGAATACATGTATTAAAAATTTTAAACTTTCTCTAACTCTCCTTCAAAATTAAATTCATTAGTTACTAAAGATATCAAAAAAAGCAATAATGAAAACCTTAAAAACTAATGGTAGAGAAATGAAAATACATGACATGAATGAATGCGTTGTAGCCTAGTAAGAATGTATGGTAGCTCTATTTACATTTGGATTAGGCTATCAACTATTTTTTTCTTTTTAAAGTTATTACAGTCTTTAACATACAGTATATACTCTAAGGCCTTCAACAGGCACATGGTAAAATCAGGTCAGTATCAAACTAAATCCATTCAACAGGAATGGGAAATTAGGTTTTCCTCATAAATTTCACCTTTTTCAATTTTCACGTCTGTGAAATGTACAAGGGATAAACAGAACGAGGACTCCAGTTTCTCCATCACTGCGTACCCGCGTGTCCCAGGGCTGCTCTGCCGCACCAGCCCGCGGCGGGGAGGAGAAGACCTCTCGCCAGGCACACGCGTCTCCTCCCCGGGCCAGCTGCACCCACCAGACACGCACCCATCTCCATCGCCATTGCCGGACCAGCTCCGGCGGGACGCCCGGGGAGGACCACACCGCCGGAACCCAGAGTGCCAGCGCGGCCAGCCCGGCGGTGCCACCGTTCGGGAACACTCCGAGCGAGCGCGGGGCCAGGCGGCAGGGACGGGTGGCAGAGAGGAGCGGCGCTGCGGGGTGTTCGGGAAGGGGGCCGGCGCGGGCTGGCCAGGGAGGTAACGATTTCTAGAACATCGCGATGCAAAAATACACAGTCAAGAATCATCAGCTAGAAATTTCCAACTAAAAAAACACGGCTGATTGTGAAATCATGTTCCAATTTACTAAAAACACTGTATTTAACAAAAATAATCTTAATAGTTTTATGAATCCATTTTATTTTAAATCCCTCTTTTATTGTCTGCTTATGTTACAGTTTAGTAGTAGTACTTCTTATTGAAACTACTAACAACCTTTTTTCGTGAAAATGATCAATCTCAGCTTTCATTTTCCCTCTGCATGACCCGTTTTATCCAAGTTTCAGCATTTCTTGCATATTGTTTGCATAAGGCTGAGAGAAATGGACAAAGAGAAATAACTTTGGATAAATAAAAAATATAGGTTCATGGAAAGTGGGAAGCTTATAAAAATGTCACTAAAATTATATCGATTTAAACAAACTTACATACATCTCTTGTCAAATAAAGGATGATATTCATGCTTTTATGACATTTATTTAGAGTCACTAACTAGCTCGGTGACTTTGTAATAGTCTATTTAGGAAATTTATAGTCTGGCGACTTTTTTTTTTTCTTTTCTTTCTTGAACAAAGAAAATTAGAGCAAGTCATTGCACAACTAGTTTAAATAGTGCTACCTCAAAATGGCATTTTTGCCGAGATTGTTTTGAATTTGGTGAAGTTTAGTGCTTCAAGCTTTTCTTTCCTTAAACTCATTTACAAATTAACTCTAAATTTGCCAGCAATATAAAAACTGTTGTGGCACCTAATATAACTACCCTGAACATCCCTCATTGAACCTCTTTAATAAAAAATAATCCTTAAACGCTTTTTTTTTTCAGTGCTTTAAATGTGACATGAAAACAGCTGTGTTCTAGGTTTACATTCTATGCACATCTATGCCAGATGTTTAAGTCGATAAATAAAATAGGAGGTTACATCAAAGTGTCAAGATATACAAAAATCCATTTAGCACTGAAAAAATTCCAACCTCCTCGAACTCATAAAGCCATACAAGCTTGAATGCATCCTTTCTGGCTTAAGAAGATCAGCTCTGTTCTTTGTTGAGGCACTGGCACAGGTTGTGCAAAACCCATTTTTGATACACAAATAATTTCAAACAGGAAGTACTCAAATCCACTTTTTCCACTAACAATGTTATGGTTTTGGGAAACAGAAACTCAGTGGTGAAAAGGACAGGTATGCGGTCGCCAATATAAATGAGAGTCACTGATTTCAGGGAACGCTGCTGCTTGTGAACGCTGACAGCTGGGGAACATCTATGGACACGAGCGACTGTCAGAACACGGGGTTCATAAAGGAGGGTCTCGGAGGGGGATGTTTCCTCCCTTCTCTCAGGGTTTGGTTCAAAGCCTGCTGAAGTGAATGGAGAGATTCCTTCCGGCTCAAGGCCTTTCTGAGCTGGGCTCGTCAAAGGTTCGTGCTCTGAATCAGTCTCCACGGGCAGACGGTCAGAGCCTGCTCTGGGACGCGCTGGCTGTGCCCTAGATGCCCCTCCATTGCCTGCGGGCTGTGGAGATACACGTCTAGCGAACTATCTGCACTCACATGGGAGGAGAGGGAGCAAAGGACATGTCTAACCAAGGCTAAGGAACTTGGAAAAGAAAAGAAAACCTGGTTGTCAGACTTTGGCACCCTACAGGACCACAGTGAGCTCAGGGTGGCCGGCGCTCCACGCACTGGGAGCTGGCCTCTCGCTTGGTTTCAGTAATGATTCTCTTTCGCTTTCTCCTTGTATGGAATGGACTTACAGCAGCAAATCCATCTCTTCCGTAATGCCAATGATACTGTAGAGCTATGATGTGGACGAATTTGGATGTATCCTCAACCAAAACGCATTCTGCAGCCACACTGTTCAGCAACGCAGCACAACGACAGGCTGGGCTGTCCAGGCTGCACGGGCTGGAAATCGTTTCATTCGTGCGTATGAAAAGGAGGTATTGAGAACTAGCCCTTGTTGTGCAGCAAACATTGCTCTTGATCAAGTAGAAGGTGCCAAAATATATCCACTGACCCACAGGAGCTCCATTAAGATGAGTGTTTACCTACGGTAGAAAGCTTATGCTGAGCTTTTTCCTGCTTTGTTACTGCTGTGTTTGCTTTAAAGGGCCAGAGATCACGGGGGAAAAAAAATCACCCACTTATGGAAACAGATGATTAAATAATCGGTGCAAGCTGACAAAACTTCATGAAGAGCCACGTAAGATTTCAGGCCGAAATGTTTCAGCACACTTAGTGGAGCCAAGCCCCTGGGCACGGTGTTACCCAGCTCGGGCTAAGTCACGGCTATGGGCCCACTCCAGCTAACGGCTGCCATTCATTCCTCTCCAACGCAATGAGTCTGTGCCCAACTGAAACTGTCTCATTTCACCACCTATATTTTTGTTGTTGTCGTTTTGACTGCACCATGAGAACAGCAAGAGAGATTGTGCGCCGTTTGCAGCTGAGAATGCACTTCAATGGACAACAGAACTGCAGAAATCCCTCGATGCTTACCACGGTCTGAGTAAATCACTCCTGTCCCCTTACTGAGCCTGGGCTTTTGTGGGGTTTTTTTCCAAAAGTTTCCAGAATCAGTTCATTGTATTGAAGGAAATACCCTGAACTGGACTAAAATGACAGCAGTCCTTTCGTATCACTTGTACTAAAAATTTGGAGACTCTATGTGAAGGCAAATTCTAAATGACAAATGGAGCACTTAACACAAGCAACTTTAGCTGACATTAACAGCAAAATCCAGCAAAGGGCAGAACATTCCTGTGTCGTGATTTTCAAGCACATAATTCCTGTTTCCCACAATAACATTTTTAGTAAAAAACAAAAACCCATTAAAACCTACATTATATGAAAACTTAAGACATAACAATAATGAAAAAATGGTATTGAGTATACTTGATAATGATGTACACTTTAAAACAAATCAATAGACTATGATGTAAACAAAACAGTAAGATAACACTTTAAAAACAAGACAAACATTTATCCATCGATAGTATACAGTAAACCAACAGTCCGCTGTGCAGATGCACTTATCAGGATTGGTAGTCATAAAATGATTAAGTGTGTTAAAGTAATGTGTTATAAAAGTCTATTATAATTCTCTACTTGTATATCTCATATAACAGAGCGCTGTTTGTTAATTGTTTCTATAGTGCTTTTTTTTTTTCTTTTT
>Ga0181612_113724_pt1 | contig 13682 bp, 11 predicted proteins | sample HoacroProtozoa21_FD_119630 | JGI IMG/M metagenome (GOLD analysis project Ga0181612, IMG submission 119630) | Hoatzin crop microbial communities from Cojedes, Venezuel. Combined Assembly of Gp0051906, Gp0051904, Gp0051908 | reverse complement strand
TCTGCCTCCTCGCATTTCTGGGGAGAGGAAGCTGCGGCTAACCTCACCGCAAACACAAATGAGTTGGGTTTTGTTGCTTTTTGTGTTGGGGTGTTTTATTTTTCGGTTTTGTGTGTTCAGCTTGAACAATAAAACATCTGTTCCCGAGCCCAGCAGCTGGACCAAAATGAAATGACGTTAGCATGAATTATCCTCCGGGATGGGGAGGCTGACGGGAGAGTGGTTCAGATTTCCTTAACGCTGAATAACAAATGAGAACAACAGCTTGGCTAGGTGGCTTGTGTTCCGTGAGAGCCTCCAAACAACCCGCCTGCTCGAGCCCTCGTGTTGGGGCGCCCACTGTTGCGCACTGCTGCTCCGGGTACCCAAATTGCCATTTGGGTCCCAAACATCAGCTGTGGGGGACATGTTTTTGCAGCCTTTGGAGAAGAAGACCCATTTTTGGTGGAAGGGCTTATGGATACTGCAGTGGCAGAGATTTTTTTTCCTGAACGCTCCGACCCAATACAAATACCCCGGTACAAAATCAAAGCGCTTTTCAGGGGGGGCTGCAGGGCTGAAGGTGCACCCACGTCCTGCGGTGCCAGCTGGGACGTCATGTACGATGGGCAGGGGTTTGCAACGGGACAGGATGATGCAGAATCACGTTCCCTGGGTACAGAAAGGGGCTATTAACGGGGAGAAAGCGAGTGGGGGGGGAATGATAGAACACAATGGTTCTGATTTGTTGGCAGTCGCGACCTACAGTCCCTGGCAGCACCTCAAAGCAGCTGGGAAGTGCCAGTCGGTGGCGATGCTCCGGCGCGTGATGCGGGCACCTGACCCTGGCATAAGGCTGGGACACGGGCTGCCCGGTGGGGAGGGCACTGGCCCGGCTTCTCCTTCCTCCCTGGGGCCCCGTAGAGGAAACCCAAGCACGCTTTGATGGGCACCAGGGACATGGTGGCTTTGCTTTCCAGGGTTCTCTGCAAACCCATCTGTCCTACTAGCCATGACTGGGTAAATTTTACCTCTTACAGGACTGCACACCCACAGATATGAAAAAAAAATCCTCTCATCTCATCCTGAACAAGCTCACTAGAAGAAGGTTATTTCCCCACATCCCGGTAGCACAGAAAAAAACCCATGGCTGTGGAAAAACTCAAGGAACTTATCACAGAGCAGCATTTTCATGCTTTATACCTGTGCAGCCAGATGCCTGAATAACTTAATGCAGGCTCCAGGAAAGAACTTAAGCTGCTGCAATTCTGAAGCCTCTAAAATAGCTGCTCTGCTCCCCGAGGAGCTGTGAATTTCTAGGCATGACATCTTCCAGTGCCCCACGGGTGAGGTACAGCTGCTCATCCCAGAGAAGACCCCATGGGGCAGGGTTGGGGGAAAATGGGGCTTATGCGGCTCGCTAGCTCACATGACGCTCATTGCAATTTTTGGAAGGAAAGTGAGTGTTTGGGGTGAGCAGCAAGGGAGAAAGAGCCCATTTGAGAATAACAGCTTCTTCTGAAAACCCGACAGCATCAAGCACCCATTTTGACTGGCTTCTTCCTCAAATGTCACGGGTACCACTATGGGACAGCGTCTCCGTGATGGGCGCATGTCCCGGGCTGCGGCTCTCATGGGAGCATCACCCACACCGCCCAGCAAAGACGCTGCTGAGAAAACCCAGTTCCTTGCTTGCCCAAGCTGTTTTACTCTAATCCCTTATTGCCTTTGGCCTCCAGCCTTCGTTATATCAACAAGCCACACTGGGCCAAAACCACCCCAGGTGTCACTTCCGATGTGCACTGCTTCTCTGCTCCAAATCGGGGTTCTGCGGTCGCCCCTGCCCTGGCCTCTCCTACCAGAAAATGGAGTCCAAGTGGGAAAATCCCCAAAATCCTCACTCAGAAGAGACTTGGCAGAATTAGAAGCAAAAGTAAAGGAAGCTTTAGCTTGAAAAAAAAAAAAGAAATAAAACACTTTGTCCCAAAGCAACTGAACTTACCCCGTATGTCTATTTTTTTTGTTATTTTATGTACTGTACTTCAGCCTGTTTTCTCAAGCCTTACAAAAGCCAGTGTGTCATCATTCTGTTTGCCTGTCCCTGCCCTCAGTAACATGCTGAACTGGCTGGTTTTGGGTCGCCCTGGCAAAGACGTTAATTCCTCCCCAGTGTTCAGGTCTCCCAGACTGCAGGAAAATAGATGCCAATGTTGGAGGGTGGGCTGATCTCTTGCAGAGAGGGAAAGGCTCATTGGGTACCCGGTCTCCTGAAAACTCCCGGCTGGCGGTGACCCCATCAGCTGGAGCATGGGGCAGCCGGGGAGGTGTCCGAGTCGGCACGTGGCAGCCTGGCATCAGGATGCCCCATGCGGGAGGGGGGCAGGAGATGGATTTAATAAGAAAAGCTTTTGCCCCCCTCCCAAGGCTGGATTAGGGAAGAGTTCGTCAGCCAGACGCAAAACTTGGTAATCCCTTCGTGCCGGGGTGAGGAGGGCTGGGCTGGGAGCCTGGGGGGTGCATGCTTGATGGGGCTGCCCTGACTCCAGGCATCCCTTCCCCTCCCAGCCCGGCAGCAGAAACAGCCTGGAGAGACCCTCTGGTACATCAGGATCTGGAGGGAGGGAGCCGAGATACAGGCTGAGGTCCCTGCACCCTGCCTGATTCTCCGGTGATCCATCTGCTGTCCCTCCCTTTCTTCTTTTGACCCAGTTTGCAGTGGCCTGCTTTTCCCAACCTACTTTGTAATCCTAAATCATAGGAATCAGACGCCTAAACGTCGCTTGAGGAGCTGGACCTTAATCCCTACCTACAGCGCTGCTGCTCTGGCTCCATGTAAGCTGTCTCGCGTCTGCAAGGACTGAGCCTCCCATGCATGACCCTCCCTTATCCAGGGCAAAAACGTGCCTTGAGAGGCACAGGGCAGTGGGGAAGAGGGTTCTGTGGTCGCCAGGCAAGGAACCAGCGGGGCAGGGCTGGGATGTACAGCAGCCACCTATGGATCATCACCCGGAGGAGGCTTCGGAGAGCTGGACAAGACAGAAAAGCTGCAGGAGAAGAGCAAGGCGTGTGCAATGTGGCCATTTGACTAGGAAAAAGGACTTAGGGTAGGGGAGGAAAGAGTAAAAGCAAGGTGGGGCAGCATCCTGTCTGCCACATGGCATCCGAGTCACTGGTGGGATGCTCCATGTAGGCAGAGACCGGGAAAGGGATGCACGGCTCTGCCTTGTCCGGGTGGCTCTGCTGTGCGGCTCTGGAGCTCTTCCAGCTGCCAGGGTAGGGCATCACCTCAGGCTGGGGCTAAAAATGTCATTAATGTGCTCCGTGAGGCTCCCATTCAGCCCTGCTCTCCTGGGGGGCTGCCTCCACCCCCAAACCGGACACAGCATTGCTGCCTCGGGCAGCTCCGGGTGTCCGTGGGGCCGGGAGCTCTCCTCTCCCTGGTCCCCCCCTCACCCCTTCATTTCAACACACCCCTCCACCTCTGGCTTGTTTGCACAGCTCACAATGTTCCGAGCATTATCAGTGTTTGCACTTTTGCCGCTGTTTGTGCTAGTTGCACTTCAAAGGCAATAAAGTCAAGCCTTGTTTGCTTACGAGGAAACCATATTTTTTTCCCCTCGCCAGACAAACCAGCTCTGGCTCTAAAAGACAGCACCAACCGCCCCTGTAAGCCTTGAGCCTGCTTGGGCTCCTGGAGACGACGTCCCCAGGGAAAAAGGGGCTTTGTGTGTTGAAAGACACTGGGTTCACACTGCACATCGCCCCACAGCTCTGCCTGCCGAGCTTCACACTTCGGGGACAAGCTGAAGCCAGCATTTCCCCCCTTTCACCTTCCAGCTGGTCCCCGAAGCCGGTGCCGAGGTACCCTGGGTCACACGGCCCCGGCAGAGCCTTTTCCAACTGAACTGGTGTTACCCCCGGCAAAGCCGCTTCACCCGGACTAAGCCCCGGGGCTTAGGGGCACAGAGTGGGAGGGGGGTGCCGCTGATGTCACCGGGCGCTGCGGGTCCCACTGGTGCGGGGAGGTGACCTCGCGTGTGCCCAGCCGCCCGCTGCCATCCCCGCGAGCTGAGACCGCCACCGGTCCCTGGCCGGTGGGCTAAACATTAACAGGCTGGGGCCGGTGCGAGGGCAGACGAGTCTCAGGAGTGACTCAGGGAAGGATGTGATTTCTGGAGAAAGCGATGCTAAGAGCCCTTCTCCTTGCTGCTTGGTGACTCTCTCCCATCTGGCTGCTTCTCCTCAGAAAGCCTTCCTCCATCGTCCTCCTCGGTTCTCCATCTGATTTCTCCATCTCATTCTGGAGGAGCAGAGGCTTGCTGAGCTGCTCAGCGCATCGCTTGGTGGGCAGGGTATTTCACTCACTGCCTAAGGCTGACCTGGCCAAGGAGGTGCTGCTGGGGTGCGTGCTAAGCCTCTCGGGGTGATGCCACCTCCGCCGCTGGCCCCGTTGCCCCCCTGACACCTCGGTACCACTCCGGCATCCTCGCGATGGGGCAGAGCCCATTGCAAACCCTCCTCTCCGCAGCCTCTGGAGCTCGGTAGCTGGAGGGCGACCACAGGTTCCTGGAAGGTCAACGCTCCTTGTAACCAATCTCTTGATTAACTTAAGGTATTTTCTCCACCCCATTGGGGCACATTGTGCCTCTCGAAAGAGCAGCCACCATGGCTCAGCATCAGGAACACAGCGTAAGCATGGTGCCTGCTGGCCCCTGCCTCTGCAGGGACAGTCCGGGGCTGGAAGTGGCCAGGAAAGGCACAAACCACATGGCTGCAGAGTGAGGTTTAAGCTTTAAGCTCGTTAAAAAACAAAAGGCAAAACTCTATCTGGGCTGGAAATAATGGCAGCGGCCAGGTCCCCGCGTCCTTGAAATGTTGGTGCTGTGCTGCAGTGCTAACCCTGCCCTCTCCTGGACACCGGCCCCCTGGCAGCTGGCCCCCCTTTGGGAAATTTCTGGAATTTTGAAATATGTCGCCCCCTGAGAAAAGCGGAATTAGCTGTTGGAGGGGTACAGCTCACACAGGGCTGTTGGGCCAGGGAGGCTGGGGGAGGTTCGGTGGCATCTCCCAGCAGATTTAGGATGGGAGCCATGCTCCTTGGAAAAGCAAGAAGCCGTGGGGGGGGGACAGGACCCGCCAAATCAGCGTAACCCCTCCGGTGTGCCACCAGCGCTGAGCTGGGGATCACCCTCTTTTCCCCATGGCAGTCATGCATTCGTGTTTGATGCCCAGTTTATATATCCCCAGATTTGGACTGGGGATGTTTTCTACCCCTGCTGCCCAGGGATGAGTGGCTGCTGCTGGCATTTCATTTCTTTTTTGATGGCTGCTGGTTTTACCTGTAAATAAAGCAAACCGTGTGCCTGAGTCAGCTTTAAATCCATGTGCTGGGTTTACTGAGATGGCCGTGGAGGTTTGGGCTGGGGCCACCAGTGGGAAGCACAGCCAGGACTGGGAAGGGCACATCACTTGGTGCGTCCTGATGCCTCAGAATCACAGAATGGTAAGGGTTGGAAGGGACCTCTGTGGGTCATCTAGTCCAACACCCTGCCGAAGCAGGGTCACCCAGGGCAGGCTGCACAGGACCTTGTCCAGTTGGGTCTTGAATTTCATCTCCAGAGAAGAGGACTCCACAACCTCTCTGGCAAGTAAGCACCGGCAGCTCCCCGAATTTCCCATTTGCTTCACAGGGACTATTTTCCAGACCAGTCTGCCGTGTCATAAACTTCCAGCTGCGCTCTCCATCTCAGAGGGTCTGGCCAGTGCACAGTGCAGCGAGGCTGCGGCCGCAGCCGCCGACTCTCAGTCCTGCTGGGGGGGTTATTTTGCAAGCCTGTGTGGATTTGCTCTGGGGAGGAGGCACGCACTGCAGCTGTAATTCACAGGTCTGGAAAGCAGCCCGTGCCTGGTGCCGCCTGCTTGCACTCGGCGTGGGCTGAGCCGTGCCGGTGGGCACAGGGTGCCCAGAACATGCCAGAGCTTGGGGAGCTCGTCCTTGACCCTCGGAGCATATCTCCCCCACCTCCTGCCCCTGCCGCAGGCCTTGGGATCCTCCTCATTAAACACTATTATTTTTATTTTTTACATTGCATGTTTTAATGCAATTTAAAGCACATGACATAAAGACACAAGAGATCCATGTCCTTCTGCCTCCCAGCCTCCAGCACACCCAGTGTGTCCCTTGGGATTAGAGACTGAGCGGCGAGCCTGAGGGGTCACTGCCACCGGGCTCACACTGGGCCCCCCCCAGTGCCATCACCCAGGATGGGTATAACAAAAGGGCCCATGTTGGGGTGCATCTCGGGCTGCTGGGGTCCGTCCTGCAGCGCCGGGCTTGGGCAGAGCAAACCCCTGCTCATCTCAGACAGAGCAGCCATCTGCAGCATCCGTCAAAATGCAGGCACCTCCTCGATTATGGCCATATTTCATCCCTGGATCTGGAGCAGTTTATGAAATTATCAGGGCTAGACGAATGGCGATTTTTGTTTCAGCAGACACGCTGCGTGCCGGGCACCTTGCAGGAGATACATCTCTGATCCTGTAATCATATTTCTCCTCCTTCCTCCCTCCCTAGCTTCACATAAACGGGTTTAAACTGGTCCCAGCTCTTTGAAGAGGTGGTAATGAGAGATGGGAAGAAAGGACAGGGAAAGGGCAGCAGAAGGCTCTCCCAGCCCAGTGTCTGGAAGGTCCTGAGGGCCTCCTAAGCAGTTTCACCACGAACCCAGGTGCCTCAAAAAGCTGCAAGGGCTTACGTCCGCTCATGGTCTTCCCTCCTTCCCACCTCCATGGCAGACTGCCATCAAGAGGGTCTGCTGAGGTTGGGGAGGTGGCACCAGGTGAAACCTCTCACCAGCTCTCACTGCTCTTCTGCAAACATCTTTCTGGCACCAGCAACAGCAGCCATGCTGTAGTTTTTCCACCTGTAGCTTTCTTGCTTTATTTGATTTTACCAGGTCTGGTTTTACTGGCCATTTTTGCCTGTTTTATGGCCCAGTACTCAGAGTAGCTCATTTGGGAGGTTGTTTGATCCTTACCATCCGTGGATGGTATAAAAGCAGGCGATAAGTGGGCTTGGGGAGAAGTGGAGGGATCTGATTTAGACTCACGCAAAATTTTAGGATCTGCTCAATACAGGCTTTTAAAAGGCTTCTGAGGGTGTCTTGCCTGCATGGCATGAGTCCTTTTGAGCTTTGCTTGCAACAGTGAAGAACCCATTGGGAAAACGCAATGCAAGGCAATACATATACCTGCCTAGAGAAGGGGCTAAACAGTGGGGTTATTTTACACAGCTTTGTGTTTTCCTGCCTGTCTGAATGCCTGGCAGTAGACTGTTTGGTCCCTGGAAGTTTTGTCCATAAAAAAGCAAAGTGGTCATGTTTGCAGAGGTTGACTGAAGAAGCACGAGATGAAGGACAAGAGCTCACCTCATGACAACGGCTGCCTGCCTTGTGGCTTGCTTGGTTTGGCCATGCTGGTTAACTTCTCAAATTACAAAAGTTTTAGAAAGCACTTCTCTAAAATAATAATAATAAAAAATTCCATACCTTGGTGTCTTTTACATAGCAGTTGATGGACATGAGCATCAGTTTTCAGCTCAGAAAGGCCGTCAGGGTGGGTCACTGCTCCCTCTTCCTCCATGTGACAAAAATTATTTGAATTCTTCTCATCTAATAGCCAGCTAGCGGTCTTGCACTGCGTCAGCTGAAGAGCAGATGCAGCCCTGGCAGGCAGCCAGAAAAACACTAAATGAGCAAGTTTTTCTTCTGCTCCTCGCATCCGTGCCATTCCTCGGTGCTTGCAAGTGTGTGGTGTAATCATCCTCCGTTTGTTTTTACGGCTTCAGCTCCAGAATAGATGGGAACAGAAGCTACAGTAAACTCTGCTCCTGCTGCTGGAAGCCATAAGAAAAAAGAGGATGAAGAGGGGGCAGTTATTACTCTTTCCCCGAGAGCTTTCTCTGTTAATCCCTTAATATCTGAGATACCCCAAATCCGGCCTAGCAGGTGCCAAATGCCAGGGGTGCCTCTAGATAAACTCTTTACTGTGGAAAACACTTACAGACATTTGCTATGATCTGAATATCCATGAGCTCAGCCTGCGTCTCTGATTTACCCCACCAGCTAAAACACATCACCCTTCCCGACTTCCCATCAGCTGGCGAAGGGAAAGCAAGATGTATTTACCTTTATACAGAGCACTAGACCTCGAACAGCCTGGGAGCATCGGCGAGGCTGTCAGACATCAACTGCATCTCCCCCAAAACATAGACTGGGATGGCACAACGTGCAGGAGAACAAAAGAAAAGATTTCTTGCATGGAAAGGGAAAAAACCCAACACTTCTTGCACAAGTGACTGGAGAATCCTTGAAGAAGGAACTTGTGTTTGCAAAAAAACAGCCATTTTCCTCATCTCTCAGTGATTTATCGGCAGAAGTGAAAGCTCAGCTCAGCCTTGACATCCTGCTTTTTATTCTACTCGGTTTTCCAGCCAGGCGATCCGGGGCCCGAGGAGTTCAATGAGTGTGGCCGAGGTCAGACCACAAATCAGGGCTCAAGTCAGCCTGGGTGCGCTGCAGCCTCCTGGCCGGGGGCTCCTCCGAGTGATTTATTTTTCGTCTGCTGTTTCCTTATTTTTAGTGTGTGTGCTGGAGTTCCTCATCACTTCCAAAGAGCTTGTTTGGGATTCCCATGCTGGAGGCTCGGTCGTGGCCTCACTGGGCAGGCTGGTTCCTGCCGTGCACCATGCAGCAGGGCTGGAGGATGCTCAGGGTCTCCAAGCAGCGAGGGTGCCTTTGCTCATCTGTTTGCCATCCATAAGCAGCCAGACACCAAGGAAAGAGCTGTTTTTTTCCTTTGCATCACCCACAGCAAAACTTCCCAGCGTCACCCAAGAGCTGGCTTTTGGCTCTGCCAGTCCACGTCCCTCCCCAGCACTCAGGGAGCAGCCACAGCTCTAGTGTCTCAATCCTCCTGCTTATTCAGTGGGATGCGATGTCTGCAGATGGGCTCATGGTTTTTTCTCCCCTCTGGCAGCAAACACCAGGTCGGGCTGGTGCCACGGTGCATGGGCTGGATACAGGAGCACGGCGTTGCAAGGAGGTGAGCAGCCAAAAGCCCAATGGGGTGGAGAGGAGCTCCACATGCTTGTGGGACCAGGGTCTTTGGCCGTCGCACAGCCTGAGCCTTCAGGTAGTTCAGTTTGCCCACCCTTGCCTCCAGGCAGGTTTCTTTTGAAAAGGTTCATCTCTGGGGGGTACAGATACAGGTCTGACCATGCACTAACACCTAAAACCAGCAGCAGCAGCTCCTAACGCTGTGTTGCCCCAAGCACAGCTCCGCCACACCCTTTGCATGGGAGCACAGTTAATTTCAGCTCATCTGAACATGCAGCGTGGTTGCACAGCCAAGATCAGCTGCCGATTAAGAGATCTTGGTGGAGGGGCTCAATTTCTTAACAATGTTGAATATTTATCATCCTTAAGCCCAGCTAACAAGGCGCTTTGTGTGTGCACCCTCAGAGACATCCTCCAGCCTCGGAGAAGATGGACAAGTGAGACCGTGCAAAGTGAAGGTCGACATTTAGCTGGGTGTTGGTCCATGCCTGGTGCCACTCCCTGTGGCTGAACCAGCATCGCAGGGGGATTATTGTCGGGGTCCACACAAACACCCCAAAGCTGGGTCGGGATGAGCAGAGGTGTTGCCCTGCTCCCTCCGTGGGCGGAGAGGCTGGCACACGGCATCGGCAGGGTGGCTCCGGGCCACGGGCTGTGTCCCAACCGTGGGGCCGATGCCAGCGCTGGACTTCAGCCAGCTGTGGGAAGGTGTTTACTGCTGCCATAATAGCAGCAGCTAAACAGTTGGAAGAACTTCTTCACTCCGAGGGTGACGGAGCACTGGAACGGACTGCCCAGGGAGGTTGTGGAGTCTCCTTCTCTGGAGATATTCAAGACCCGCCTGGACAAGGTCCTGTGCAGCCTGCTGTAGGTGACCCTGCTTCGGCAGCGGGGGTGGACTAGATGACCCACAGAGGTCCCTTCCAACCCCTACTATTCTGTGATTCTGTGATTCTGTGAACATGCCTTATGTTATACTTAAAGTGTCATTAGACTAAGCAGTATGTTCCTCTGCAGCTCATACCATGTTTTACTCCTTTTCCAGGAAAGGGCACGAGTAAAAGCAAGAAAAAAAACCTGCTGAACTGGAGGTAATGTAGGGGGGGAAACGAGACCCTTAGCTCAGCCAAAATCTCTCAAAAGAAAGGTAGAATTTCTTTAAGAATGAGAAATCTCAAAAAGCCTGGGAATGCAAAATAGTTTCTACTCTGTAAGAACATCCAAACTGCCTGAAAAGAGGCAAAAAAAATATCCCATAATGCAATTACGTCTGTAATTTACACGTCAGTCTGAAAAACAGCAGATGATACAATACTTCTAGAACAACTTCAAACTCCAGAAGCATGCTTTTCCTACTCAAAATACCAATGCTTTGTAGAACACCTTGGTTTCAACACATCGCTGACGAACTCCCCTGCCCTTCCTGCCCCTTTAATCAACTTTCCCCTTCTTGGGAGACTGAGGACTCTGGGTGTCTTGTGCTCCCCGGAGCTGGTGCAGAGAGTCCCCACTGCACTCATGGTGGGCTGCTGTACAACGACGCACTCTGTTCTCAGTTCCTCTTTTACCTGCCAAGCCTCGGGTGTGTATTTTGTTCCAGAAACCCCCAAGAGTCCCACAGCAAGATTATTCCTGGTCTTCTAAAGTAAAGTATCACTAACGTTTCACCTGTACTAAACACGAGAGGATTTAATTTTTTCTCCATAAAAAAAGAAATCTGGGTACAACCATATTAGAATTCTAGCTAGAATATCAGAACATTACTCCATACTTCAATACACTTACTGCAATTCCATTTTTTTTTTTTCCAATGAGTCACAAACCAGGACCCCTTCTCTTCTTTTCAACCACAGACCAACATAACATTTAAGAGCTGCTGGATGCCCTCACAGAACCTCGGCCAACATTCACGTGAAACCCATTTCATACCTGCTATCCAACTGAGACGTGGAGAGGTGGGAAACACGAGTCAGTTACATCTTGCACTACAGAAATTAGATATTCAATTCAGAATCAGTGAGATTGCACCCACATTCAAAACCATTTAAAAGTCAACCAAAAAAGGAAATATCCAGTGGGAAACATTAAGCAATCTATTAATAGTGGAAAAGCAAGGTTGAAGGGAAGCTGGATTACATTTAACTGTGTCTGGCTTTTGTTTTGTTTGTTTGTTTGTTTTTCAAATACTGGGCAATACCTATGGAAACAGAACGGATATAAACTTGACCAGATGCAGTACATCTGCTTTTCTACCACTCTCACCACCCTCTGTCAAAAGGGAAGGCAGAGTCAGAACGAAAGGGTAAAAAGAGACAACAAACACCTTGAGGCTGGTACCCGATCACTATAAAACATCATTTTTTGGCAGACAAAGCTTTGACACATCACCCTGAAGTCAGGAAAGTTACATTTTCAATACAGTATCCACCATTTAGAATTCTACACAATCATATCACACTGTAATACTTTCAACATTAAAGAACATTTTCCCAAAATTGCTGGAAATTATTCATACCTCCCATTTTCACCCTTTAATTGCATTTACTACCAAAGCTATCGTACCAGACTTTAATATTTGCCAGTCTGAAAAATATTTTCAAGTATAGTGGTCTGAAGTTTCAAAGACAGAGCATATAATTACATAGTCTTTCACTGAAAAATTATATCCTCTTGTCTATGGTAAAACAAGCAAAAACTTAATCCACTCATTACCAAAAGTCACAAGAAATCAGCTCAGCATTACAGCAATAACTAATCCTAATGACCAAACCAGTCCAAATTAGCAAAACACAAGTATCACTGCTACACCTTGAAAGCAATGATTCATTACTGTTTTTTATGAGAAGCTGCAAAATCTTTGTGCTTTCAAATAGCTGTTCCCTGACATTAGGAGGGTTTAAACTTGTTTTGCTGATCACACGAAGCATAGGCAGCATCCTAAATTACAATACCTCCCCATTTTATTAATATTTCAATACACTTCAGAGTTCAAAGCAATTAACATGTGCGATGACTCAAATTCTGTTCGTCAGTTGTCACAGAGAAGAAAACTCCTTAGTCCAATTCTAGATGTAGCAGAAGCTAACGAAAGTAGTAGTTTTCAAACGTCCAAGATACAAGGAACACCCATCTCTACGTAACTTAACAAGCAGGATATACCAGGCATACAGAAACTGAGAACTACAGGATGCACCGGCAAGCTCGTCTCTGAACTACTATCCACCAAACATGTCCTATTTTAAAGAGGAGAAGGGGGAATCAGACCCTTAAAGTTACTAACTTCCAGAGAAATTAGCTTTATTTTGGCCTCACTGCTAATACCTGGAAAAATAAATCCCTACAGTTAAATATCTAACAAATCACACATATTCTTTCGGGTCTGCTTATGTTTAAGTTCATTTCTGCCCTGAAAAGAGATTATAGATTTTAAAATATTAATAGAAAGCCCAAATCTTCTAGCAACCCCAGTGTATCTAAGTGCTTAGTGTGTTGTACTTGCTCCAAAAAACTTTGATAAAGAACTCAGCATTGAAAAGCATAACCACATCTATTAAACTCACCAACCAGTAAGTACTGCATTTCATTGTCACTCTTCCTTCTTCCATTTCCCTTCCTTTCTTTCCTGTTTACACGTATTCTAAAATATTCTCCACATAATTTCCCAGTTTTCATTCTTTTTCTTTTTTACCCGTATTTCCACCCTCTGATGTTAGGATGTTTGTTCTCCAACCCATATAATCCTATTTTCTTCAAGTTAAGCCTGCTCACTTTCCATTGTATCTCTCCAGCTTTTCAGATCCCACAGGACCCACCACCCTGCCCCTAGCCCACCTTTCTCCTCCTTCAGATGTCGTGCTAATGGAACCTATGTTTGAGAAAAGGCGGCGGCTACGTATGACAAACCTCAGCTTTCTTCCACTTCCATATACACTACAAACTTCCATAAATTTTATCCTTATCTGTGGCAAGATGACAAATCAAGAACTTACAGGATGCATCAGTTTAACGGACAATCATAGTCGGGAAAGTGGTCTTGACCAGCTACCTGATATAACAATTCCTCCAACAACTGTTAAGTCAGGAAAGAACCTCCCACAAACAACCTGAAAGGAGCTGAGGACAAAGACAACACCCTCAAAATGGGAGCTGCAGCCTTAGATACTTCTGGACTCCTCAGAACCACATGAGGTCCAGTTAGTCAAAACAAAACTAATAGGCAACTAAGGAAAGTTGTCTCCCAAGCCAACTTTCAATCCTGCTGTTCAATTACGTTCAGAAAATAATTCCCATGGAGTTAAGAATGTACTTAAAAACAAACAAAGCAGGGGAGGACAATGACAGACTTTTGCACAGACATTTCCCAAAGTACAAGAGTTCACAATTCTTCCCCCAAGGCCAACCTACACCCTCACCACTGTTACTGATGTGAGTTTTGCTAAAACCAGAAGCATCACATGGGGAACATTAGTGATCTGGCATTTAATCCTATTGTATTAAACATGGTCAGCATTTCATTCCTCTCCAAAATTTAAAAAAAAAAAAAAAAAAAAAATTTTTCCCCTGCTTTTTCCTTAACCACCTTTTTTT
>Ga0181612_152595_pt1 | contig 13683 bp, 11 predicted proteins | sample HoacroProtozoa21_FD_119630 | JGI IMG/M metagenome (GOLD analysis project Ga0181612, IMG submission 119630) | Hoatzin crop microbial communities from Cojedes, Venezuel. Combined Assembly of Gp0051906, Gp0051904, Gp0051908 | reverse complement strand
GGGGGGTTTAAAAACCAAAATATTTTATTTTTAAATTTTTTTTTTTTTTTTTTTTTTTTGGGTTGATTTTGGTTTCGGGAGTTTGGGCTGGTCAGGTTTTTTTTTCGGTTGTATGGAGATTTTAGACGCTATCTTTATGATTTTTTTTAATGCTTAAGTTACATTTTTACAGACTTAAGCACTCTTTTAATGGACATTGGACGCTGTTTTTGGAAATTCAAAAAAAAAAAAGAATTAAAAACAACTTTTGCTGAAGTCCAAAGATTTTTATTGCTGCATTTCACACAACTGTGAACCGAATAAATAGTTCTCCTATTTGTTCTATGAGTTTTACCTTTTTTTTTACCCCCCTCCCCTCTTCCTTTTCTTTTTTCTTTTTTTCTTTTTTTTCTTTTTTCTTTTTTCTTTTTTTTGGGGGGCGTAGGTGTGTCTGGGGGTGGCTTTGGGGATAGACGTGGAGAACTTAATTTAAAAAGAAAAAATATACATATAAGGAATGATAGGGAAAGAAATCTCAAAGCACCGTCTTGACACACGCTCGGGGGCTTTTCCTGAGCCCCTACTCCCTCGTGACCCGCAGCGATACCCACGGGCGTGCTTGGATGCGGGATGCAGGAGTGGATGCGGGATGCAGGCGTAGATGCGGGGTGCAGGGGTGGAGTCAGCATCCCCCCCTCCCTCCAACTTGTTGGGACAGCTTTGGGATCCCCATCTCCGCATCCCGGAGCGGCTCCCGCCCGTGACCGCACCCACGGAGGGTCGAGGACCGGGAGGAAGGGATGCTCCCCCTCCGTGGGGTGCGCCCACGGGTTGGGGTCCGGCTCCACTCCAGCATCACCTCCCCGAAGCATTTGGGAGCTTTTCCTCTTCTCCCCCCCAAGCCAAACCGAAGTAACGTTTTTATTTTCCTCTTCCCCTCCACTCCCATTAATCACCTTAAAAGCTATAGCAAAAGTCAATGAACTCTGCAGCAAAAAAAATTCTTCTACTCCAGCAGTACAAGTTGAGAACTTTTCCCCCGGGCCCTCGGCTCTCCCCACCCATCACAACCACAGGTGACTAGCTTTGCTTTGTGAAAATAAACGTAGCAGATGCCCAACTTCTCTTCTATTTGGAGTGGAAGATTACATGGCTGAACTGGAGCTTCTGTATTGCAGAATTACATTATAATTATGTATGCACAAAGAAAAAATACATTTGGAGATGGCTATTACGCTGCCACATGCTGTTTCCTTTTTGATCCACTGACTTAATCAGCAAAGCACCGTGTAGATTTAAGCAGTAACAATCCTTCCTGACTGCAGTGCTCGCAGGCTCCTTCAGGCGCCTGCACGCAGCCTGGGCAGCGCGGGCGGCCGGGGCCGCGACTCACCACATCGCGTGCATGTACGTCGGGGGGAGCCGCGGGCTGCTGACCGGCGTGCAGTTGTAAGACCTCATGATTCTCTCCGCCAGGAGAAAGTTCCGGAATAAACTGGCCACAAGCAGGTCCTGCCGGAAGAGCTTCTGGAAAAGGTCTGCCAAGAGATTGCATGAATTACTAGATGCGCATCTCTAACTCGAGTACCTCAGGTAATAGGCAAAAATCACTTCAAGCATAAAAATGGGTTAATATTTTATTCCATTAACAAGGAATTGCCAACAGTTTTGCAAGTTCCCTTCAAACATCGTGGTTACTCTCCATCAACAGAATTAAATACTTTCTAGGCTGGGTTTTGCCTTTTCTGGATAAAGCACTTCTTTTGGTGTTTCACTTCAACTCAGCCTCCCCAGGTTTTCAGAAATGACTGAGGGAGGAAAGGACCTGGGTGTACTATTTAATCGAGAACTACGCATCTGTTAACCGGCAGTTTGATGCGCTTATGAGAAGCCGAAATGAATCCTAAAAGCTAGCAATGTGCTGTCTTCTATAGCAGCAAAGAAGAATTTACATTGTACCGAGCAACAGAAAGAGCACAGCTGGGAAACTGTTTGCAGATACGGCCACCCATGCTCCAGCAGAACTAACTCAGAGCAGAACAGAGGTGAAGAAATGGGATGAAGTTACTCCTGGGAAACACAGACTGTCCTACCAGCAAAGAGGAAAAACCCCTTTATTTATGACACTAACAAAGGCTGGAAGAAAACAGATTGCTTTCTACAAATACAGTAAGAAAAGAAATTACTCAAGCTAAAGCAATCACATTAGCACCAAGAAAAAGAACCTTTCTGGTTTCTAATGATCAGGTTGCTGAAATGCTTCTGGTAAAAAGAGCAAATTAAAAAAATTTAACTAGCCTTAACATGCAGTCTGATCTGTTCTTTCAATATCAGGCTTTAATTTTCTCCTTTTTTCAGTGTCTCGTTTATCTTACTCTTCACCCTTCCACTTTGAATAAGCAATGCTCACTTCTGATGAAAACTTGATTCGCCTGCCCCAGTCTTACCTCTAGGCAAGACATTCCATGCGATGGTGTCTGTGATGGCGGTGAAGATCCAATTCAGCTCTCCCAGGGGAGTTCTCCTGTCATTCAGCCTGCCAGGAATCCTACAAGTGGGGGGGAAAAAGCAAGTAGGTTTGCTATTAAAAACACATATTTTTCTGAGATACCCACACGTGTACACCTCTGAGCCGTGGTCAAGGCTCACAACAGACAGTGTTTCCAGAATCTTAATTCCTGACCAAGAGCTAATGTTGCTAGACAAACCTTCCTCGTCCAAACTCTATTACACTTCAATTTGCTTGGAAGCTGGATTGCCAGATAAAGGAACTGTTCATAGACAACTGAGCTAAAGGAAAACATCTGGGAAGATATCACAGAGATGATGGTGGCGTCTGAGATGCAATGGAAATGCCTTTTCCTTCAGAAGTGTCACCCTGCTTCATTTTATCCATTATTAACTTCTTCCTGAAATATTTAATAATAAATATTACAAACTGTATGCTCATGATACATAATGTCCCTGTGCAAGACCTTTCGCATGCTTACAACCCAGAAAAAACCCATTCTTTTTAAACAGTCGGAAAGCCCAGAACAGTTAGAAAACATGGTCCTTTCATCAGCAACTGTCTGGGAGTAACCCACGTCCGTCACAGCTCCCCGTGGCTGCGAAGCCCTGCCGGAGCGTGGAGGGAGGCGACCCAGTACGAGCCACCTCCCCACTCCAGCTCAGCCGCCTCGTCAGCCCCGGTCCGAGCACGCGCGTGCCTGCTACCGGCAGCATGGCGGCTCGTTTCCAAGGGGCACATTGGCTGCTTCTCCAAAGACACATCGTTTTTCACCCAGTAGGTTCTCCAAAAACTCGAAGTCATTAATTTAGTGCTCCTTTGTCCACAGATTTGCTGCAATGCCACCAGTCCTGCACGCAGGGGCAAACGCAGTATCTGCCTAAAAAAGTTACTGAGCGCAAGCAGCAGCTTTTCACTCCCACAGGAGACATTCTCTGCAGTTAAGAACTTTACAATTAATACACAGGCATGCATGGCAATCAGTAACTTGAATGCCCGTTCCTTAACCTAATTTAAGACTAACACACTGCCCCGCGGAAACTCCACAGCAAAAGACACGTTCCTTCTAAATCCCAGCAACCAGGCGTTACTACATCCAGAGCGAAAAGCCTCCCTTGGCAAAGCACCTTCCAACAACCCACCCGAACCGCTGCCAACGCCGCGCGCCGGAGCCCTCCTGCCGCAGAGCCCCCCACGAACGGAGGCACCGCGCTTCATCCCGCGCTGGCCGCAGGCAGGACTCAACGCGTGTCTGGAAAGCAGCCTTTACGTACTCCCGGCTTCAGGGCAGGGACAGTCTAGATGTGCCACGTGCAGTCACTTCATCACCTCACCCGTCTGTGCCACGACAGCACCCACATCCCTAGCAAGCAGAAAATAATAAACCCAAATGATGTCCTTTCTGTTTCGCTCTCCCCCACCCCAAGAGCAGGAATGCCCTTGCCCTGATGAGCCAGGGGCCGCCAGCGCAGCGTCCAGGGGACTCACCGCACCCCGTGGTCCTCCTCCCGCTGCTCCGCACACACCCACCCTGCCTGCAACCGGGAGTGTAGACTCAGCTCCAAGAACATCAAAATTCTGTTGGCAAGACACATCAGGAGTAAATCTGCGGTGTAGTAAGGTACTAAAAATGCTGAGGAGTCCAGTTGCTAATTTCATTAAATATTTCAAAGCAGAAAAACGTGGCACTCCTCGATATCAGGGATGGCCGCTTTCCAGCCGCCGACCGACTCTTGTCCCTGATCAGACGCAGGATACGCAGTGAAAGTGAGCAAAGGGCGGTAGGTTGGGGTTTTTTTTAAGATTATGTTTTTGATAGGAGAAAATAAATCATGCAGAAAGCTGAAATACTCCTACAGACACACCCTTCCTCAGACAAAGCAAAAGCGGAGGGCCAGCCAGTGATGCTTCTGGGATAATCCAGCTGTGTGTTCCAAGAGCATTTAACAACTCATGCCCTGAAGCGCGCTCCCGTAGAGCCGGAGGGCTGCTGTAGCACAGACGGGTAGCGTGGGACTGCAGTAACATCTGGGTTGCCAAGCGAAGGCCGTCCTGCCCCTGTGCCTGAGCCCACACCCCCCGACGTGCGTGTGCATGTTGGCTGCAAGACAACTTGTGTTAGTAGAAGATTCTAAGCAGCCCAAGTTGTGAAGCGCTCTCTGAAAATCACTGGCACCCGCACACAGGTCCCGTAAATCTTGGATTCTGAAGTTTTACAGCAGTACGCTCGCTATGTTTTTAACAATGATATCAGCAGATAAACGGAATTCTTTGCTGTAAAATTTACATGTGGCATGAAGACTCATCAGGTAGTAAACACCAGAAACCAAACCCAAGACCCCCCCGAAAAACACAAGTTCACCTAGGAGAGCCCTCGGCACTTGGGGACGGTAACGGCCAGGCAGCCGAGCACGGACCCTCATCACAAGCAAGCAGCACAGCAGCGCGCCTTGCACCAGGGAGCCAGCAGCGGACGCGGAGGGGATTTCGCCTTGCGGCGTTGAGACTGGCTCTGGAATGTTTCGCCTAGCAGCCACATTCCGGCATTCATTTAAAGTGCTTAAAAGCAGGACATACAAAATACAGAAGGTGCAGAAAAAGCTTCAAAAAAAAAAAAAAAAAAGCTAGCGAATGAATGTCACACAGTGAGAAATTTAAGGAGGTCATTCTATCTGCCCTATCAAGGAACAGCTTGGGCATTACGGATCAACACCTACAAGAGAGAAAAATCAAGGTGCCAACAAATACTTTTCACAAGTGGAGAAAGAAAGAGCAGCACTTGACCATTAAAAGAAAGGGAAGCACTCGATCTCCATCTTTCCAAGGGCCAAGGCACTCATGCTCGAGAGGAGCACGAGTTACCTGGCTCTGCTGAGGAGCAACCCGGTGACATTCTGCAGCCTGACACACGCGGAAGGTCAGAGCAGATGAACTAATGGTCTCCTCTGGGCTGAACACTTATTAGTCTCAGCATCGATACAAGAGACAGTAGCCTGACCGAAGCCCATTCAGTGAAGGTGGAACAGCAGTGTTCCACCAGGAATCTTGCTGTTCCAGGATCTCGCTCTTCTAGACTCAAAAACAGTCACTCAGATTTATTTCACCCAGGAGCTGAACCAAGATCTCACACTGTATGCGTTCATTTGTAATCAGTCATGAGGTCCAAAGGCACCACGGGACCGACACGCAGTCTGATCTCCGTGATTTAGGAGACCAAACGACAGTCCACCGTCACGGACTGTATGTCGAGGTGCTCACAGCAAACACACGCACAATGCTGCCTAGAGGAAGAAAAGGGGCTGTGAACAGTTCTTCAGCATCTCCCAGCTTCTGCCTCCATCCCATCAGCTTTCCGAAAGCTGCTTCCTAATGCCTATTTGCTTCTCACAAAATCAAAAACAAGAGAAAAAGAAGGGAAAAAAACCCAAACCCCCACGCAACCAACAACCCCAGACCAGCAGACTGGGTCCTGGGCTGTCTCAGCAGCGCTCAGACAAACCCCAGCCGGCACGCCCAAGCACAGCCTTTCCTTCCCAGAGAAAGTCCCAGAGCCAGGGTGGGGAAGCTTCAGAAACACACACCTAACCTGGTACGACATCCTACGGATTTAATCCTAACACACCCTCGCCTCCCTTCTGTAACAAGTTTCCAAACATTAAAAATATCAAGACAAACTACATGAAGCAAGCGTTCTTTCTATGGCAACTTACTCTTCTGATATGTACAGCAGTTGTTATTTCCACGCAGGTTCAGATGAAGCATATTCCCTTCTACAAATACAGTTCCTAAAACAGCCAGGAATTAACATCTTATAAAAAAATTCCTGTCTGTCTTGATATCAGAGGAAAAATATACATCTCTGAAACAGCGTTTGTTAACCGATCCCCCAGAGCAAGCAGAGGGAACATCAGGCCACACAACTGCTCTTGGGAGGACCGCACACAAATATTTGCATTGCAGAACACCCTCGGCAGCAAAAGAGCAGCGCTTCATACGTCAGAATTTTATTAATTAGAAACCAAAGTGATCCTTGCTGAGATTCCCCAGCAAGCCAAACGCTGAGGTTAAACCACTCGATGGCCGCTTCCAAGCCAGTCTGCAGTGGGAACAGACACAGGGTGTTCCACAGCAGAGTTCCATCTTCACACCAGATGGAGAGTTCCAGCACAGCTTACACTAAATTCTCGTCACTAAATGCAGACCGTGAGTTGAAACACACCTTGGCAACTGTACTAGGCAGGAATAACAACAAGCTGCTGCTAGTGGCCCAGCCTCAGGAACTCCCTGCGACTTGAATGATCTCCTTTCTCGGGGAACAAGGCATGCTGCTTGTTGTTTGTATTTACAGACTTTAAATAACTACTTGTTAGTATCGTATAGGTTTTATTTTGGATGTTAAAATAGATTTGCTGTTTTTCCACAACACGACTGCCCTTTCTAAGGCTGACTGCAAGATTCATAGAAAATACAGCTACCTCTGAGGGACCGCAGTCGAGACGCGGAAGTTAACGGGCTGTCATTCTTACACATGATATAGCATCAGCTGAGTAATTTTCCTTCTGCCCTCGTACATAGTCGGGAAGATACTAATTTTGTACCTAGCTCCAGCACTGTGAAGACTAACGTTGTTCAGTGCTTCAAAAACCTATGCGTTAGGTGTTAATGGGGAGGGCAGCGAGGGCGCAGGGAGCGGCAGGAGAGTGAAAGGCAACGCATTCCCGTAACGGCACAAACCCCGCCAGAGCCTCCAGCCTTGGAGCTGGCACCAGAGAGCAGCCACCAGCGGGCATGGGCACGGGCAGCGGGGCTGCGCGCAGGAATGGATTTACCGTTGGAACAGTCAGCACTGTAACCCGGCAGCGGAACACAAGCACCAGGCATCCCATGCTCCTAGACGGGACCACTCAGACGCCCGTCCCAGAAACCCGCGGGCGGTCTGTAACACCCCAGTGACAAGCCGAGCGATCCCAGGAAGGGATTCTTAACACACTATTACTGAATGACAGTAGATGTTAATCACCTTTGAGAATTAAAGTTTGAGCTTCCACAGGCAACGGAAGAATTATTCTTACCTCTCAGACTGCATTCAAAGACACCCCGATGACAGGGGCAGTGAATCAGCCGACCACCAGCTAAACGCATCAGACGAAATCCATCTCCACGCAGCGAGCTCAGAGGTACCGACCTCCCACCCCGGCTGGGAGAGCTGCATCGCATTAAAATCACCAACCACATGGGCTAGAAAGTCTCAAGAGAGACACAGCAAAAATTTGTTTCTTCACACAGTTATAAAGATTTATTTGAAATGATCGGTTACGCTTTTTTTTTTTTTTAATATCATCTCTACCTCTCAAAGAAAGAGAAGTCACTTTACTTTTGCTATTTTTGTAGAGTCCCACTACACAAATTTACTTAATGTCATTTTTCAGGTAAAATATTTGGGGGTGAGCGCGTTTCCCTCGCACAACATGCTCTTTCACATCCAGCCTCTGGCTATGAACTAGAGCTTCTTTTCATTCCTGTTTGGGCACGCATCTACCTAACCAGAACGACGCAAGGCTCCGAAAGCATTTTTCCCCAGGAGGAATGGCGCTGTCGTCTTGGCATCATCTCTCCTGACGACTTCCACATCACGCTTTGACAATCAGCGAGAGCCTTTGACAGTAAGGACAAAGCAGACCTCATTTGTAAAAACTGTTGTTGAGGGAGGGGAAGAAAAGGAAAAAAGGGCAGGCTGTTTAAGCTGCCCGCTGCAACTGAACATCTCTGGACTCTCAACTGCTTCTTCCATCAACCTCCTGACAGACGCCTTTACAGAGGCCTAAATCATGGCAGTCTGCTGTGAAAAGCGAGGACTACAAAATGTCAGGGTCACTGAAGAGCTCCTGTGAGGTGTAACCAGCAAAGCCCCTGTCAGAAATTTCGCTAAATCCCATGAATCACTTTAATTACAGGGGAAGCATTTACTTCAAAGGATGCCAGGTTCTCCCTTTGGATGGGCTCCACCGTCACCTCTGCTTTCGGAATATAATGCAGATAGTGCTGGGATATGCAGTATCATTCTTGCACTTCAGAAAACCAGATGCTTTGGTACTGACGTAGACCTGCGAACAGTCGCAATAATTTTAGTTTTGGGAAAGAAAACAACATAAGTATATTTCACTTTTCTCTCTTTCAGGAAAAAAGGGAGAGCGTATACCACAGCAAACGGTCTAACCGTAACGCAGGCGGGATGCACCCTGTGGCTGTCTCCTGAACTGGCACGAGCTGCCCAGACAGGCTCCACGCCGCCGGCGTGCTCCGAGACAACACGCCCTCACTGCTGGGCAACATGGCTGACACAGGCGGGCCACGGCCGGGCTCCTGAAACCTTGGCAAACTACTTGAGAACGACAAAAAGTTTGAGGTTCTTCAACTACCTGCTCGAGAGTGCTGTACAGCTCTGTACCCCAGTGTCCAACCCTGGCATCTCTCCACAGAAAGGTATGACAGAAGTGTTTCCATGAAAACCACCCTTTCGAGGACGATCTTCATATTTCCAGTTGGTTTTGTCTACACTAGAGACTGACATACTGTAACTATGGCAATCAAATTAAATACTCCATTTCAATACAACCAGATTTATTATGGAACAGAAACTTTTCAGAATAACACCTTCAAAAGCAAAGTTTTTCCCCAAGTACTACTGAGCCATGTATTACCAACTGGTAGTGTGGCACAGCATCCCTGTCCTACCACGCCTAGTAATACTTACTAAAGCACTTATCTTCTGAAATATGCTCTAATGTCTTCTACTGAATTTTCTAGAAGAAAATAAAGGGGCTGAAAGCTGCCTCACCTAGGTCTAAAGGCAAACTAAGAATTGTAGTTTTCCCACTATAAATAAAATAAGAAATAAAAAAAAAAACCAGGATGCAGTATTTCAGAATTTGGACTAGCACATGGTTGGTTAAATGTCTGCAGAGAATCTGCACTTGTGGCAGCTGTGATGCCACAGACTCACTGCAGAGAGACCACGGTCCCATCAGCATCAGAACCATCCTTTTGCCTTTGGCCACCTGGCCGAGAGGCAAGAGCGTTCATCCTTCTCTAGTCCGGCTGAAAATAACAGAACATTTTTCTTTTCACCAAATGCCTTTCTCTGTCTCGTTAGGAACCTTGCTGATTCCTGCCAAGCCTAAAGGCCAGCAGCTCTGGCTCCCTGCGCCAGGCAGGCAGTGCATTTTAGCAGTCAGCACGGTACCTTGGTGGCAACGCAATTTCAGCCTAGCATTTGGCCTCATTCGCTGACCCAGCAATAACAATTCTGTTTCAATAAACACAGGTAAAGTCAGTAAGTTTGTTACCATACTTCCATAGATTTTGTCCTTCTGCCTTTTTCAAACAAACCATCACTTCCAGTGACTTTCCCCACCACGAACCCTCTCCTGAGACTGGCGTGCTCTCTTCAAACAGTTGGCAAAACGCTGATGTTGGGGTTAGACTTCAAGGGGAGAGCACCCAGGTAACGCTCGCTCCGTCCCGAGCAGGACCTGGGGCCTGCTCTGCGTTGCCCCACACACCCACCACACCGGCCGGACCGGCTGCTCCGGGTCACCCGGTCCCATCCTGGCCAACATCAGGATTGGTCCCTCCAGCCACCACCCGCAGCATGCTGGCCTGGCCGAGGAGAACGTGCCCAAGGGGACTGGAGGAGCTGGTATTTGCTACTGGGATCACCTGGGGGGAAAAAAAAACCTCATGATGCCAACCCACTGCTCTCCTTCGCCCGCCCTCTGATTTACCATCCTGAAGGCAACGGATTAGTGAAGTTCTGAGGGTATGTGCCAAAGGGATTTGTTCTATTGCAGGGCAATTTCTGCATTCTCCCCAGTCACATTACTTTTGCTGTGTGGTATCTTGGGATTTTACTTTTCCTCCTTCGTCTTCGTATTGGCTCCTACTGAACCATTACTCATTAATAACCAACAGACATCAAAACATTCATAATTTCCAGTCCATGACATTCGACAATACTTAAAGTGGGAAAAAAAAAAGTAATTTTAGCCTCAAATCTGCTGTTTCTAGTGATTTTTATAACTGGATTTTGCGCTGGTGACTGACAGCCTAGAGCTGGGCGCTCTGCTCTCAGCAAAGCCACAGCACACGCTGCAGCAAGACGGGTTTCTCCCACGCTGCTCCTGCCTACGCGACTCGGAGCCGACATTCAGAACAGGTGCTCTGCCACAAAACCCTGACAGCAAGGGACCAGGCTCCCTTCCAGCTGGGAAAGTGAACTGTGGTACCACCTCCATGCAGTCACTCGAAATGACTGTCTTCTAACCGGCCCCAGCAGAAGCATGAACAGCTCCCAGGTCACCGGGATTTTTGTTTCGAGAATTCCCTCCCCCTGCACAACAGACCCAGGGAAAACACAACCCAGGAAGGCAATGTTCTGCTCTCACTCTCCTGCGAACGTGATTTCCAGAGAGGGAGCCTAACGCAGCAAGACAGACTAAAGCAGCTTTGCACACCCCTCATTCCTGGCCCCCAGCTTTGTATTCCCACCCTACACCAAGTCACACCATTCCTTAGGACTTTTTCCAAATTCTTTAAAAAGCAGAACAAAGCTGGAGCTCGTTTCGCTCCACACAGCGAGGGGTGCCAGCACAGGTGACAGGATGGCTTGTGATCCAGCAGCAAAGGCCACCCGAGGCAGCAACAGTGCCTGATGCTGATGCTGCCACTGCTGAGTCTTGTGGGGCGGCAGCCAGAGGTTCCTAAAGTCCTAGCACTCCACCAACTTTGCTTTTCTTCCCTTTTTCTTTACGTTTTACTGTCTGCTCCAGCAAAGATCTTTATTTCTACACTATCGATTATCTTGGCTTCATCTCAGAAGATCTGTAACACAAATGCACGCCAGGATATTCACGTTTTTTCCTCAGGACACTGGTTTTGAAATCTGAGGCTGCACCTTGCTCGAAGGGCTAACTGAATCTCAAAGTCTGAGGCTCAGTATAAACTCTCCCCAGTTTTAAAGACAACTAAATTACAAATGACAATACACAAACAGGCAATCCAGTAGGTACTCTAGGCCTATCTCAAGACTGTCATAAAAACCATATGTTTTCCATAATTGATGTATTTAGCAATCTACGATGATGAGGTCTAAATATTTGATATCCACACGAACCTACTTCTGCCACACTTTCCAGGAAGCTGGCCTTTAAGAAATGCATGCGTGCTGTGGTATTACCAACGGCAATCAAGAATACTGAAGCAAATTCCTTTTTTTCCAGTAAACCATTATTTAAAGTGTATTTAACCCTCAACAGCACATCCAAGTGTTCCGTGAAGCTGATTCTTGAGCTACTTGGCTCAGACCAAGGGTTCACTGACCCTCACCGTATGTTCTTTGATTAGATACACTCTTGTAGCAATATGTTAATTGCAATTAACATAATATAGTCACTGTTCTGGAATACATTTATCCGGCAGCCTGTGATGATCTCAGTCCGCGCTGATGATGAGCCCATCAGTTCAGGAAGAACTTCTGCTTACCTTCGCTGCCCAACAGCCAGAGATGGCCAAAGCAACACCCCCCTCGCTCTGCCCACTTACACAACAGTCAGGGAAGCACACACCTTTCAAACACTAAATAGCTTTTACCTTCAGGGCCACCCAACCTTCTCGTGCCCAAGCCCCTGTCAGCACACCTCTGAGTACGCAGGCGAGGCCAGGTTAACCCCCAGGCACATTTCCTTCCCACTTCTCATCTCCTTACAACCAAATGGAAAACAAAACCCACCACATTTTCACAACAGCTTTCAGAGAAATCAATATCCATTGGTGGACCTTTTCCTGGACTGACGCATCTCTGAAAACCGCTCTAACACTCCCTTTGATAGCTGGGGTCCTGTCTCTATTATTTTAGTTGTAAACTGAAAAATTCTTTTTATTTTGGCAAGATTTGTGCCTCTGAAATACAGCTTCACAAGAAGAATTTCTCAGCTTCCCCAACTGAGATAGGATAATCAAATTTTCACATATCAAATTACTGTGATTAAATACCTGAATACTGCTGATGAGCCTGACCATTCTAAAATACGTATTGTGGAAGAGCTAGTGGCATTGAGAAGCGTTTTTAACCTCATCTGAATGTAAAACATGCAAGTTAACATGGAAAGATTTACTAAGCAAAAACTGAACAAGAAATTTTAGCTGATGCAGCCCTACCCTCATTGCTTCTGCCAGAACAGATGATTTGCTATCGGCAGCGCACGCAATGACTGATGGCTGCGCTTCGCTACGCCACGCAGCAGCTTATTACAAAACAAGGAAGTGCGATAATGTATTTCCATTAAGAATTCCCACGTATTATCCAGATTCCTGCTGTCCTAACCCCTTTCAGGATGCCCTCCAATTCTACAGTTTTCATCTTAGACAAAAGATGATCACCGGACTCTGGACGTTCATGCGTCAGAAGAGTTCTAATTAATCTCAACAACAGTATCTCTAGAGTCAAAATCTCTCAGAAATTGAATGAATGATCTTTAATTAAGCACTCCCAGAGAGTTGTGTGTGTGTCGATGTTCCAAGAACAGGGCATTCAAAAACAACCTGCAGGGAACACAGAACTCCCACACCCACTGGCTGCAAGCATCTAATGCCCTGGCTTTAAGCATATGCTTTCCATTCTTGAAAAAAAAAAAAAAACCAAAACCAAAACCAAAATCACCAAAAAACTCCAAACAAAACCACTCAAATCACAGCAAAGCCTACAGTGGACAATTACTATTATTTCAAAGTCTACCTTGCCTGTATAAACTGAAGGAGAATGGGAAGAATAGCTGTCTCTGTTAACCAGTTTGCCTCAGCTGCCTGAGCACCAGTAACCACGCTCAAGTATTGCCTGGATAAAAGGACTGTAACGTGTTTCGGTGGTGCTAAGTCCGAAACTTCACACCACTATCAGACACAGAACAGCAGGACAGCACAGTGATGAAGTAAAAAAGAGCACTTTGGGTGTTCTGCTCATCACTTGGTTTTGGCGACGTGGGGTGTCCGAGCACGCCTCCTCTGCCAGCGCTCCCACAGCCAAACCCAGTCCCACACCTGGCTTTTCAGCGCTGGACTTCCACGGACACGGCCACAGCCTGTGCCCGCAGGAGCCGTTTCTCTGGCTGGGCCGGGATGACAGCGCGAGCAGCGAGAGC
>Ga0181612_123754_pt1 | contig 13684 bp, 9 predicted proteins | sample HoacroProtozoa21_FD_119630 | JGI IMG/M metagenome (GOLD analysis project Ga0181612, IMG submission 119630) | Hoatzin crop microbial communities from Cojedes, Venezuel. Combined Assembly of Gp0051906, Gp0051904, Gp0051908 | reverse complement strand
GGCCCAAAACTGAACACAGTACTCCAGGTGTGGCCTCACCAGTGCCGAGTACAGGGGCACGATCACCTCCCTACTCCTGTTGGCCACACTATTCCTGAGACAAGCCAGGATGCCTTTGGCTGTCTTGGCCACCTGGGCATACTGCTGGCTCATGTTCAGCTGGCTGTCGACCAGCACCCTGAGGTCTTTTCCCACCAGGCAGCTCTCCAGCCACTCTTCCCCAACCCCATAGTATTGCATGGGGTTGCTGTGACACAAGTGCAAGACCCAGCATTCAGCCTTGTTGAATCTCGTACAGTCAGCCTGTATGTTCCACAGCAGAAACACAGAGCACCAGCACCACTCATGCTAGCACAAGGCTTTCTACAGAAACCCAGGGTATTCATCCAGAATACTGTACTAGACAGCAGCCAAGGTGATGATGAGGCAGCAGTCTCTCTTTTCAGTTCCCTTGTGGACTTTTTTAAAATTCTTTTCTACTCTTCAATCTGGAAGGCTGGAAAAAGCATTGCTTCACTGTGCGTCTGAGCTGAGAGAACAGGAGAAGCCTGGAGATAGCAAAGGGAAGGCTTCAGCTGAGACTGGGCCTTCAGAAAGCATTAGTCTACTCTGCCATTCCATCAACTTGCAACTAAGGACTCACATTTTCTGCAGATTTATGCTTGCCTGATTTTGGCATCCAGTTAGGCACAAGATTCCGATAAAGTTTTCACATGGTCGAGGCTTTTACAAGGTTCCTCTCTCTGACTTTCTGGTGTCCAGAAGGAAACCAGCTCATCAAAGTCAGCCCCTCAGTAAGGGCACAGGTAAGCTTGTTCTGTTTTATTCAGCTTCATGGATTCTGTAGGAAACACTTATCTCTAAGACCTCAACCTTTTGGTTGCATAAGCAGTTACTGAAAGTGGAAAGGGGATGGAGAAAAGCAGGCAAGCACACTGTATGACTGCAAAACCAGAATTTCCTGAAGAAACCAAACTAAAGCACTGATGAAGTAGAAGCCCTGCAGAGATTTACAGAGAGTAGGTACAAACATACCTACACTGAGCACAGAGCATACACACAATTTCACATAAGCAGCACCACCACTAGTTGTGGTGATGTGCAACTAATACCTAGGCAGAGAGCATGGCTCCCAGCTATGATCCACTGGCTACAGGACAAATGAGAAATGGCAGGACTCTGCGATGGTTAATCTTCTCAACCTCCTAAGTGTCATACTAAACTCTTTAAGTGGCCAAAACATTCAAAACATACAATGAAAAGCCATGAGAATGGGGGGTTGCACGATTAATCAAATCATACAGCCCCTATTCCCCCAAGGTCTCGGTCATCTTTTGTTGTGGGCTGAGGTTGGCCTGGGTAAGCAGCTACATCTCAGGCCAACCACCCAAAGCCATCTCAGCAGCATCTGCTGTTCTGCTTCCTCCGACAGCAGCGCGCTCATCTGAGCACATCCCATGCAAGCACAAGGTTGCTGTTGGCCTGATGAGAGCCTGCTATGGTCCTTCATTTAAATTGTTCAAAAGACACCTGCAATTGCTGACCCATACACTGGTTCCAGGCCTGAAACACTTCCACTTTGTATCAAAAGTTACCCTGATTACCAGAAGACTGGCAAAACAAGCAAACAAAACCTAAAGTGTTCAGTATTACTTTTTAAATTGTAGGATTAAAAACCTCATTTGGCTCAGCTAATCTGAACTCAGTTTATCCTCGCTGTTTAATCTCTGGGAACTCTGGGTAAACTTAGAGGTGAAAGACACCAAATCTTATCAGACTACGAGCAAGTTGTTCCCTGAAATGAACTAAGTTCCCTTTTTCATTTGCACAGCTACATCATAGGTGGTAGAGAAGGAAATCTCCCAAGCCTGTCAGGCCCAAAAGTGGTATCACACGACAACGCCCACAAGGTTAAATAAGCGCTACTCTGATAAACCCCAGTCAAACAAAGGAAAGAATTACTGCTGCCTTTTTGAACTGGAAGTCCCAATCAAGATTATATTCCCCAGACACTATGCCCCAAAAATAAAACTTCAAAAAAAAATAAAACCACGAGTATACATTGAAAAAAATCAGCCAAGCAAGTTTGTCATCAGTGTTATTATGCACACACTCGTACAGTTCATCCAAACTGAAGCACTCTACAAATAAGTGCATCTCCCCAGGAGTTTTCATCATAAAAATGAAATTTCTCAGGTTTCAAGATGCAACAAACAGTAAATCATTTAGATCATGAAACCTGGATAGCAAGCAGTAAGTTCAGAAGAGTGCATCTTGCAGCAGAAATTCACTTCCTCAAAACAGTGGCATTTGCACTGAATTTATAAAAATCCATTTTAGCCACTTCTCTTAATCTAGAGCCTTGGGTTCATGATAGATGAAAATGCTCTGACCACAGACATTTCCTAACTGAAGAGGAATCGGGAAGTGATGCCAGCTTCTTCTGTCATTCAAAGGTTTTGGCTAATATGCGTCACTTTAGATCCATTTGAAAAAATTTCACTTGTAATCACGGGATGTTTACTTATTGCTTTTGTTAATATTACTAACCCGGAACCCAAAGGTCCAACAGGAGCACTAAACCACCATGCTATACACTATGCTTACTACTGTCATAAGTAAGTTCTTTTCTAGAGAATTTATATTTAACCAGACATTCAGGCAGGTTATTGGTTGGGGAAAACATGGGCTATGGACTTTAAGGAGAGGTGATAAGAATATGCATTTACACTAACTAGTGTTGCACAGCCTAGGCCTGAGAGCAACTCACCGTGTAGGACAACTATGTATGTGTACCCTGTGATGGTATATGCTCTCTCTGTAGTACTGATCTTATAGATGAAAAGTGTGTGATCTCTATCTGGTCTCTCCTAAAATCCCAAAGTCTAAAAGGCACGTAAGTTGTCCGGCAGCTCTATTTAAGCATCAAGAGAAAAAAAAAACATTGCAAAGTAAAACAGAAATATCACAGGGAAAATGTCTGTCTTATTTTCTTCAGGGTGTGTGAGTATTTCTCTAGATAGCTGTCTTTTGGAATAGTTACAGTACAGAACAGCAAACTGTTTCTTGAGGGTATCTTTTCTTTGTCCCAGTTGATCTCCTTCTCCCTGACCCTGCCAGTGTCAGAGCCTTTAGGTAGCAGGCATTTTTGTCATCCCTCCCCCTTGCCTCTCTAGTCCCATTCAGTTGCATTTTTCAGGTTGCTTTGATCTTCTCCCATGTGACTTTTCCCTCCCGGGTATTTCCACTGTGCTTTCTCAGAGGAGGAGATGACAGTCTCATGAAGCTTAAGCTGCGTGTTCCCTAAAGCCGGGAAACTATTCACAGTTTCGCATGAATGGACCTGGCCTTCGTTCTCCTTTATTGTTTGAACAGAATTAGAGGGTTCCTTTGAAGGTGTAGCCGCACAATAGCTGTCTTCCAAGCCTTCACATGATCTTATTTCCAAATAACACTCTTTTCACTCACCCACATCTCTGAGCACCAGATATTCTTCCATTTAATTATGGAACTGCACATTAATTAACCTGGCCAGGAGACGGGGGTCAGGTGAATCTGCCTTTGCACGTACCAGCTTCCTATATTTCCTATGCATCCATCACATTTTTATTCTGATCCTCCTCAATGTCTTTGCTAAAGATGAGAGTTGAATGAAACCTAGTGTATTTTTAGAAATTACTCTGGATGCTTATTCTGCTGTCCTTGCTACAGGAGTAATTCCTTGGCATACTCAAGGAGTGTCACCCTGTCCAGTATATGTCAAGTTAAAATATCAGCTATTTTAAGGATGCAGTCTTGCACCACAATACACAGGAGATCCAGTGCAGTTAACACCTCTGCACTGACTTCACAGAAATTGAGTTGACTCAGTGGACACTCGACCATTCCAACCACAAACACACTTTTCATCAGTTTAGTTTTGCTAAAAGTAGTTTTGCAGAGTAGAGCCAAAATACCTATTGCTCCCTACAGCAGCACTTCTTGTTCAAATTTAGGATGGCTAGTGTTGAGCCATGAGACAGTACTTGACTCCTAGTTGCTCTCCTACACAGATACCCAGATTAAATCACAACAAAAATTTTCTGAAAATTTGTTGACACTTCCCCTTTCTCTCAAGACTCAACAAATATCATTTGTCAAAAACAAAAGAAGACGTCATAGAAACTGTTGTGTTTCAGGTCTGCAATGGAACGCTAGAGGAAGAAAAACTCTTCAGATCACTTCAGGCTTCTTCCAGTAACAGAAGAACACAGCCTCCATGTAATCCAAGAAGAGAAACAAAGAGAGGGGGGGGGGAGCTAACAATAAAATGCTTCCAAATGGATGCAAAATAAAATACCAGCACATATTAGGGACAACTGCTCATGATCAGAGATATTTTGCCATAAGGCTGTTCTCAAATCCATCAAAATGTTCATCCTTCAGCCTCTCTTACTATTCTCTTGTGTCATAAGAAAAGCCTCCACAGCACCGTAACTGAAAAAAATACATCTCATTCCATCTGAAAACAGTCTGAGCTTAGTGGGGAAACAGATAGCAACTGCCGGACCAACAAATGTGAACTCTGATTTGTGCATCAGCCATTCTTTCCATGGTGATTCAAGAACATCTGGGTAGACAAAGTTTCTCCTTAGAGAGACAATTTGCCTCTACTTCATACTTTACTCACAGTCCTTTCTTTATCTGTTGTAGAAAAGTAGGTTTCAGCATATGCCAAATAGCTGCTGCAGTTTTAGAAACAGAGCTTGAAGAAAGTAATGCACAAGTCATTTGAGGAGCATCTTAATCACTTTGAAAAGGCTCCTAATATTTCCAAACAGTAAGGCTGATTACAAAAAAACCTGAATCACCTTAATGTTCTAATTACCTAATGAAATGATGTTACAGAATTTTTCCACAATCTCTAAGTTGTTCCACAGCCTGTCCTTCTCTACCACCTTAACTAAAACCAAACTTCAGAAATACCAGGCTGTAGCTAAAACTCAGTAGCCTCATCCTCTGGCTGTAATACGTTCATAGTGATCTTGCCAAACAGCAGTATCCAGTTCAGAGATCAAAAAAAAAAACATAATCATGATTTTAAGACCTAAAGAGATGGCAAACTGTGTTTGGAGATGAATTCTGACAGGAGAGAAAAGACAACTATTCTTTGTGGGGTTTCTCTCAAAAACAGACTTGCACACATGCATATGCCCAGTTTGGGTAACTGATGCTGCACCACAGTCTGCACACAAGAGCTAATGTAAATTGGTACAACTTTATCAAATCTGGGTATCTAAAAATTACAAATAAAGGCCACAAACTCCTGGTATCTTTAGAACAATCATGAAAATTTCCTAAAATATTATCACCCTTGTCTACTAGTTTTTCTGGTGATGCTATGCTCACTAACAGCACATGTTTATGCTTTTCTCCAAAACTAGTTATTTTATTTTAAAAATGGGTAAACAAATAAAGAGAAAGATACGGAATCTGAACGAATCTGTAGGATCCATGAGCAGGAGCTTCCCGCTCAGAAAGCTGACAAAGTTGTTAGTATAGTCTAATCACAAAGAGAGCCAGAAGTAAAAAAACACGGAAGACAAAGCAGCGGACAGAATAAATCACCTGCAAGTGTTCTTCTTGCTGAATTGAATGTATCTATCTGTCACAAGATTTTCAGAGCACCCAGATGTCCTTTGACTTTTTTAGATTTGTGGGCGCTCGACACCTCTGAGAATCAGGCCAGCTGTAAAATGAGACTACCTCAGACTGCACAGCTAGCATACCAAACAGCAATGTACCTACCTAGCTAGACCCAGCCTGAGGTAAAATCAGGGAATTTGGTTGTCTGGGAAAGGCAGGCTCCCAGGGGCAGCCAAGTACTCAGCCAGGAATGATACGGACAGCCTGGTTTTCCAGACAGATATTTGGGTTAGAGTTAAAACCAAACCAGTAAAAATCTAGTTATGTTCAGAGTACAAATCTACATACTCAGAATGCATGGAAGCAATAAGGACGAGACTCCAGTCCAGATGGATTCACCAAGGCCTGGCCCCACAAACTCCTCCAGACAAGATGGGTACCAGCCAAGCAAACTACCTGCACAGACAGTTTTCACCTCTTGCCTTCATAGTCTGTCACTGTCGCAGGGAAGAAAACAGATTTTTGTGATGCAGTGATTATAATAATTATATAGTCTTGATTTTTGAGCTGACTCAATTCATCTTTGAACCTTCTCCTCCTTGCAGCTTAGTATGTAGGCTTACCTCAGAAGACAAAAAAAAAGAGCCTTATGTTGCCTATATTGGATTGAGAATAAGGCTACAGTTTGCCTTTGGCTTCCCAAACCAGAAAGCCCTGTCAACATAGGCTAACATCAGGCACCATTAACTATGGAAAATAAATCACAGCACTGTAGGCAACAGAGTATCTATCCTCCATCCAAGTGGGGGGATGACACAGTAAGATGTCATCGTTTGCCACTGCCTGCTTATAACCTTTACTGCACTGATTTCTCTTCTAATGTGCTATTTGTGCTCCCTCCGCCTTCTAGGTTACTTGAGTCAGCAGAAGACAGACGCAGTGTTACCCTGCTCAGCAACCTCTATCTTTCTTTCCAGTAAGCACATGCTGCTGAAGAAACACCACTCCAAACACAGCTCCAAATTTCATGAGAGTAAGATATCTCACAAAGATTTCTAGCAATTCCCTGCTTCAGTGGTTCAGAAATACCTAGAAAAAGCATTTCTCATGGCAAGGAAATACTTCCACTTCTGGCCAAAACCAGAAGGTGGACAGATGACCGGAAATTATGGAAAAAAATATTAAAAACCTGAATCTCCAGAAAGCTCACTTTTCCAGAGAGAAATGAAGGCTCTTACCGGATTTTTCATCTATTATCTGTGGTCAACAAATAGAAAATTTCAAAAAAACTCCCTCATGAAATCATCTTAGCTCACTGTTCTGCCACAAAGAGACACATGCCTCTAAATTTTACCTGGCAGAACGCGTATCACTGCTCTGACAACAGCAGTGGTAAACAGGCCTTCTGCAGCCATCAACATCCATCAGGACCACATAGCTGCAGGAAAAGAAAACTCAACTAAGAATAGTAAACAGAGCCTGGTAAGAACTCTGTGTTTTTAATCACAAAAGTACTTAGTAACTGGACCAGGTTTAATCCCCTCCCTTCTCTTGTGTATGGGTAGCAATGTGACTTGCTCTTAATATTGGAGCTACACAAGGAGGCAGGTAGAGCCCTAGAGCAGGACTCCACTTATTCCATGTTCCAGAAAAGAGTCCCAGACCATGCCAGGTCTATCATTTGGACAGAACCAGGAAAATGGATACAGAATGCTCACTCCTGTGACATGCTGACCTCCACTCACAGTAACACCAAGGCAGCAACCCCAGAGCACAGTGGACAGATTAGCAGTTTGCAGTGACTTTCCTTCAGGCACAGGCATAAATTTCTTTCTGGGTTGAAAATATTCCCATAAAAAAAGCAAAGAGAAACATTTGATTTGTAATAGGCACAGAGATATAGGAAATACTTGTACATTGAGCACAAGTCATTAAGAAATAAAAAGATCAAAGTTTTCGCTAGAGTCAACCGCTTTCCAAATTAATCTTTGTAGCTGCCATGGAAACCACAGTAACCAATGGCCAGGGGCTCATCGCTTCTGCATGACATGGAAGTCCAGAAACACAGGGTGGGGGAAGAGGGCACAAATGAGAGGCAAGTCCCTCTAAACCAGCAGAATTTGTGCACCAGGCTGCCTGCTTCCCTTACAAACCAGCAAGTCTGTTGTGAACCAGGAGCTGATAGCTTCTATCAGAAGTAGGGTGCATCTGTTTTGCACAGCCCACTTCCTCGATGTGCCAGGTGATTCTCATCTGAAAATTCATACAGGAACTGCTAACACTTATAGCAAGACAAATTCCATCCTTAGTTCTACATTTCTGAGAGGGAAATGTAGATAATGCTAAACAGCCATTAATTAGGCATACAATAAATAATGAAAGGCTGTAGAACTATGTATTTGGCCAAACAAGCTGTGATGGGACTAGATGACTCAAAAAGAACATCTGAATATTACTATGAGATGCTTGTCAGACCAACTTCTCCAAGTGGAATGAAGAGCTGAAGATGCCCCTGTTTGGTACCCAGAGCTCACAGTTGGAAAAAACCCTACTTTTCTGGCAGAGACTGCAAAGAAAATGCAGCACTAACCTTCACGTTCCACAAAGTTCAACTTCTTTCCTATCCAGAACTCCACAGGCAGGAGGAGGGAAGCAAAAAATGAGGAGAGTTACCAGCTCCTCCAGAGCACCATCCGACTCCTGAGCAATATTATTTCCACTTTCCCTACAGGCCAGCCTTGTTCTCTGATGTGAGAAGACCTGGTTCTTAGCAGAGCAACATTCTACCTTGCACAGGGAACAATCAGAAGAAAAAGAGGAAGCACAGACTCTCCACCCCTGTTCTCTGCTCCACAGTTCACAGAAGAGTATCTTCAATTATTTCTAGTTCCTTAAATGTGAAACTCCATCACTGAAGGCACCAACAGACAAAGCAAAATAGGATTTGTGATACAAGAAAGTCACTGACATTTGGATATGTATGGAAAAGAGAGAGAGAGTGATCGAAGAGGAGTGACAGCAGTTGGGCAGAGCTCTGTGGTTGTATGATGTCCCATTATTTTAAGGGTTTGATGTTCCTAGACTGTTAATTCTGTTAAGGCTCCTTCCATTGCTGAGATTTTTTGAGTTTTCAGTGACTGGAGTCACTAGATCTGTTTAATGCCACATTTACTCAACTGCTGATCTGTTCCTTTCCTTGCTTGTGTATTCTGGGAGGTCATACCAGATACACCAAAATGGGGTCATTATGCCATATGCTTATTTACTATGTGTATGTTTGACCTTTTGTGTGCTATTTTTCACTTGTTATCCATCATTATATGTATTTATCTTCAAGTACCATATGGAGCAGTAGGATGGGTTATATATATGGAGTCAACAGATGGTGAGACTGTGTGTGATTAATATGTTCTCATAACTTTTTATTGTCTCTTTTTCTTATATGTTCTACTTTCAAAGTGTCATTACTTTTGTTGGCCCTGTTCTCATTTCTTTATTCCTGTATGCTGTTAAACAAATATAAAAAAAAATCCGTGTCTGGTTTTGAGATTTGTCTTTACAGTGTGCCAGGTGTTACCCTTACCACAGTAATTCACAGATTTTTCAGGCCAAAAGGGCGCATGTGTTCTGATCTCTTTGTCTAACACTGGACACAGCATTTCACCCTGCATGTATTTCACATGGCAGTCATTCCACAAAACACTCAAAAATCCTTTAGAAGACAAAACAATAGTTCATGCTACTAAATTGTAACTTAAATGCAGATAGGTGCACGTTGAGTTAGAACTAGTTTAGCATGCACTGGAGGCACTGTGAAAACCTAGCTGAGATGTCCACGTGTGCACTGGGACACATGACAGGGAAGCAATCATGCACATGCTCTGGCCTGACCCTATGTATCTCACCTCCAAGGCAGTGAACAGCTTTACGCTGTTTCACTTTGATTGTCTTTGCTCAGTAGTAAAATGGCCTCAGTTTCCAGCCGTGGCACGGGAGGCGCAAGCATGTTTCCCCGCCTAATTCATTGTTTCCAGGAAGTCCTCTACATCTTCCTTATCTGAATGGGAGGGCATGCTACCAAAGGTCTCAGTCTAGCTGTATTTCCTTTCCTGCCAGATATATTTCTTCCATTACATGGAATTCGTGTGTCCAGCACTACAATTCTGGTACTTGCTAAAATCACACAGAGCAACTGGTCCTAATGTCTGTTGATTTTTATTGCCAGGTTGAAATGTTGCTTGAACCCATGACTGCTGCCTCTCCCCCTAATCCTCATGCATTCTGAAAACAAGGAAAACCCAACTGTCTACTGAAATCTTCAGGGAAGAAATTTTGCTCTTATGGCAGCATGATTAGTTCAGGAAATCTACATGGCAAAGTGTGTAAGCAAAAACTTGATCTTGGTTGTGATCTACAATCATACAAAGTTCCACGTCTTTATTTACCAGAGACCAGGATTAGATGAAATGTAAACCAAGACTTTCAGAAATTGCTGCTGCACATGAGACCATACTAAAAAGTCTAAGCACAGGATGGTGAGAACAGTATATTTCCAGATTCTATGGGAGAGGGGCTGTAAACTCTATGCTCCTATTCTATGATTTCCCTGAAATATGATTACTACAATGTTTTTGTCTTACAGCTTTCTCTAGATGCATCATGCCTTATGCAATATTGTTTAATAGTAAGCCACCAACTAGTAACAAAGGAGTAAGCAGCTTGCAGTGATATATAGGTTGAAGTATACAATCAATAACCTGTATTCCCTCATCTAGCAAACTGCTATTGAAGTCAAGGGGGATTTTCAGATATTAATAGAGTAGTGTAAAAAAAAGACTTATTTTAATGTGAGATTCTGAGTTTTACTACTGTTTCATGAAAATGACACTATGGCTATTTGTAACAAGACAGATCACAGATAACAGTGGTGACCCAAAAGCTGTTTTGAACATGATAGTCATTTCAAAGTCACACAGAACAAACATAACAATTACACCCTTTTCAGATCATATAAGGGAGAAACATACGGGTTTCTGAGTTGCTTGTTTTGCCCAGATAGGATCAACATGGACAGCAATCTTAGATGACTGACAATGATTGTCAAGATTGTCAACGACTGTCAAGAGCTAGACCCTAGGAGGTAACCAGAATTTATGGAAATACTCTTATTTGGAAGGAAGCAGTCACCTGAGACATCAGCGATTAATCACAGATCATTGAATGTCGGGGCTTTTTTTTGGAACATTCTTGAAACTCTGTGCATACTAGCGTTGTTCATGAATTCTTGCTATGGTTGACTAGGGAAGGAGGATGCATGGAAAAACACAGGACCTAGCTAGTTGGATGTGCAGGTATAACTCTGTGTATTGCATAGAGGCTGGTGTTACTGGTAAACTAGAGCTCAAATGCTTGGTGAATCAGACTCAGTCAGGCTTTGAGTGATAACCAAACACCCACAAACTGAATGACAAAGAGTGAAGAAAGAGACCGAATATATGTTAGCAGAGTTTGTTCTGCCCATCTGTAATAGCTTGATGATAAACAGTAGCTATTTCGTCATGTTTCCACTAGACAAGGCCCTACTAAAATAAAATGTAAATTCCATAGTGGATGTATAAATATGGAGGACTGTGAGAGAGGACCATGAAATTTGAATGTATCAGTTACCTATTAGCTGGCTGACTACTGTTCCTTCCCAGTGAGTACAACAAAAAAAAAAAAAAAAACAACAAGCAAGCTAAAAGGAAGAATTAGAAGAATTGAGTTTCAAGCTTTTAAATCCCTTCTTTGATTCAACTGATTTAAGAAGAAGTAAACATGCTTTGTAGAAATCCAGGAGATAGGTTACTGGTTTTGCTGACATCCCAGAAATATTAACATTTTGTCTACAAGGAACATCCCTGTTGAATCAGATAAACTAAAGAGAAGAAAGTACTCATTTTCAAGAGCCCTAAATGCTCTAACTGCTGAGGATTTCCCAGCCAGAGTCTTCTGTACGTTCCAAGTCAGGACGGATTTGGCAATAGATCCAGGTTTGTTGTGAATGCCTTTCGACTTCTGGAGGCTGGGGCTATACAAGCACAACATGTTTATATTGAAGGAGGGGTAGTTATCTCAGGAGAAGAGGTGAGGAGAAAAGAAAGACTGCATATATGGTATAACTGCGGGTTAATGCTGTGCTGAAAATGTGCTGTGATGATAACAGATGTTACAGCTGTTACTTTTCATGAACATAATGTATGGGCAACAGCAGGAGTGTGAGCTAGTATGGCAGTACACTGGATTAAACTTCCTCAGAAACAAATTGCTTCACACAGTTGTTTTTAAAATATTCCAGAATGCATGCTTTCATTGCTTATGCACTCACTATAAATATTTTCACTATGAATAATTACGCGGTGTCTTTTTGTTAAATAACAGCTGGTTACCTATACAAAAGACCTGAATTTAGTATTTGAATAATGTGCCTTGAATTTTAGTCTGTCAGATATCCTAACATATGCTTCAGTTGATACATCTTTCTTGTGCTGTAGCAAACATCTAAATGGAAGTACAAAGAGAAACACTGACTGTACATACTTCATGCTGGGATTCTATATGTATTAAATAACTTTAAGAGCAGAATGTGTTGTACTGATCAATGTGCTCCAATTTTGAAGGCTTCTTTACTGTCTATGAGTGGCACACTTCATTTTCTAGGACTGCATTTTCAAGATTGCTTTCTATAAAGAGCTTTGGCTATTCAGATAAATAGTAGTAGATCCTGAGAAAATAGCTTGAATTTCTTTTAGTTGTTGATCATTCTCCTTTTAAAAAAAAAACACAGTCTGAGATCAGAAGTATTCTGTTCTGTTTTGCCCATCAGTTTGATCAGGAACATGGTGCCAGCAGAAAGAGAAGACAACAACATTTGAGTAGGCTAGTAGAAAGACAAAAGAAAACATGGGGGGGATTATGCAGAAATCAACCTTGATTTTGCGCCAGCTATATGTTGACAAAGAGGTACATACACTGCACTTTACATATTAATGAGACCTCCCCACTGATCTTTAATCAAACCCCAGCTGAGCCTCTCTCTACTTTTTTCCTTGATATCTGGGTTTTGCTGCTGTTCACTAGCCTTCAAACTTGCAAATAAAGTATTTTTTCCCTCCATATATGCCCTATTTGATTATTTCTCCATAATGGTTAGTCCTTTGAGTTTCTTGTTGTTCAAGGGCTTAAACAGAATTTTCTAAATACTTATTCATAGATTTATCCAAATACTTATCAACTGATCTCTGTTTCATAAATGCTTTATTTTTGCAGAGGAGCACAAATCTTTCTCGTTGCTGACAGCTGACAAGAAAGCGTTCCTGTCAATCCATTCTGTGCTCAAGACCAGGTAGGAAATTTCAGCTTCCACTCCAGTATCATACACATACTAGAATACAGACTAATCTGATCTTTCCTTAGACCAAGCCATGAGAAATGATTACTTTTAAGTGCTGGGCAAAATTACACTCATGCTTACACAGACGTAACACAGAAACAAAGAAGCCCTCTTAGAGATCACATGGTCCAGACCAGGTTGCTTATGATCAGCTTATGACCCTAAATATCGTTTCATGTCTTGACTCTGGCCTTCTTCTGGAGCAAGGAATGAGTCTTGTGGTTTCAGCTACAGGACGGTTTTGGGTTGCAGCTTGTCCTGTCAAGGAAGTTCATCACTCTGCCTAGAGAAGGTACTTGAAGACACAGGGTGAGGAGATCCACTTGCTGCCTCTTCTCATTCTCACAAGCACTCCTGCTGTTCCTCTTCAGACACACCTTGAGCAGATTCTCCTCACCCTGAGCATCATTTTGCTCCACTGAACATGTCCCACTGAATTTGGGACTGTCACTCCAGTCTTCAAAATGGGCAAGAAGGAGGACCCAGGAAACTACATGCCAGCCAGCCTCACCTCCATCCCGGGAAAGATGATGGAACAGCTCATTCTGGATGTTATCATTAAGGAAGAGGAGGAAAAGAAGGTTATCAGGAGTAGTCAACATGGATTCGCCAAGTGGAAATAATGCT
>Ga0181612_114875_pt1:10000-13684 | contig 13684 bp, 3 predicted proteins | sample HoacroProtozoa21_FD_119630 | JGI IMG/M metagenome (GOLD analysis project Ga0181612, IMG submission 119630) | Hoatzin crop microbial communities from Cojedes, Venezuel. Combined Assembly of Gp0051906, Gp0051904, Gp0051908 | reverse complement strand
TTTTTTTTTTTTAGGACACAATGATTAGTGTACAATATGCATTTTATACTATACAAGACTTTGTTAACTAGAATTTTATCTGATACATCTGTTTAAAACTGTTTTTTATATAAGTATACCAGAGAAAGGCCTTAACTGACAGTTAAGTACCTCATCCTCCTGATGGATTTTAAATTGTGAGTTGTGTCTGAAATAACTTTTTGCATATGCGTAATCCCATTGAGTCAAAGAGGATCATTCATATCTGTAAAGTTACTTGGAGCACAGACACTTGCTGAACTGGAATCTGTGTTGGAAAACATTTTTTGTGAAGGTCATTAATAACATGTTTGGTTTCTGTAAGGTTGTTCTGGCATTTTTTCATACGCTTTAAAAATGAAATCAATGTTACAGTGCTAGTAACATCACGTGAAGATCACGTTGATTTTCAAATCTTAATTGATTGGAGAAGCTGTGTAACGATTTCAACTTGAGAGCAACGGATATAAGTAAATGCCCTTTACTATGTAGTAGCAGCCTAAATAGGTATGAGACACTTTTTCAAATAATGTTGGACGATAATGTACTTCTAAAATCGGTATATTTTTTTACACAGTTACTTTGAAGTAAACAGAGGGTTTAAAAAGTAAAAAAGGAGCGTGTTGTGTAATGATCTTGCACAAGCCCGTGTGAATGTTGGAATATCAAATGCTACTAATGTGCATACATAACATACTAAAGTGAATGGGAGTTTGTTTTGTGATTTTGTTTTATTTTATAATAAATTGCAGTGTCCTGATATTTCCATTTTGAATGTAAAATTAGAAGTGAATGACGTCCATCAGTCCAACTCTCTTCTATTTAATTGAACTGTTAATCCTTCTTTAGAAACATTTTTCTTTCTTCAAGTAAAGAAATTTCTGATAGTAACTATTTGATATGTCTGTTTTGGAGAATATTACCCTCTGCCTGCAAAGAAAAAAGATCCAGTTGATGTTACAGCAGACTTTGCGAAAACAAGTGGCAAAAGTCCCAGATGATGTGTCATACGTGCATCGATGTATACAATCATCTTGTAATAACTTACCCACGTTCTGAAAGGAGGAGTAAGTGACTGTCTCACAGAAAAGTTTCCCGTTAGAGGTGTTGGTCATACGTATGGATGCACAGAGGAGAGGCTACCTGTAATGGCCGGTGGGTAATGTGCTGGGTCTTGCCATCAAGCTTTGTCACCATCTTTTGCTACTTCTGGCAAATAATTTTGAGCTTTTCAACTTAAACCTAATGTTACTAGTTTAACTGGATGGGAGTGAAAACTTACGTAATTGATTGTTTCCTGCATTTGGCTTAAAGAGGATCTTGGAGAGTTACAGAATCATTCTTTGGAAAAGCCCTAAGGAAGGAAATGTAGCTTTTCCTTGAGGTATTTACTAGCCTGAAGCTTGTGATGAGAGGAGGGGAATGGAAAGGACTCAGTGTTTTAGCATTGCTTAGGAGCTAGTTTTACCCAAGATCTATGTTAACCTTTCGGTATTTTGGAGGCTTGCTTGACCTTTGGAAGCAGTATTTTCCTGCGGAGTTCGGCTCTCGGCTGGTGCTACGCTGTTTCGGAGGGTGAGTGCAGGTGCAGGCTCCACAGTCGCTTGCTGCCTGAGTGCTCTTCTCTCCCCATGGCTGACCCAGGGAATGTGAGGAAGCCATCACCGGAGTTTCCTCGGGTACTAGAAGTAGATGAAGTGCTGAAAATTCACGGCTAGCTTTCCTCTTGGCTTGTTGTCTGTACATACATTGTATGGATTTGCTTTGCTATGAAGAAAAGAAGAGAGGCAACCATTTATACATTTGAAGACTGTTTTCACAAAGACAAGTGATGAATTCAGCATCTTATCATAAAGAAAAATAACAATGGAAGGATGGTAAAAGAATGAAGTTATTATACTGCTAGTCATTATTTGTTCTTCCTATCAAATCCTGGCAATCTTATAGTTTAGTTCAGGAGGAGGGGCAATCTGAAGGAAGTTTATTTTAGTTGTCAGGTGTGGTGTGAGATGTTTTGGAAATTTCTGCAGTTGGCAACAATCTTCCTGCTGGGAAGGCTTAGATGCTACGGGTAGAAGATAGAGGGAGCGCCTGTTAGGATGCACGCTGCCCACAATGAGCACTTCTGGATAACTTTAAGCATTATAACAAGACATAAATGATCATCTCGTATTCAGAAGCAACCAAGTGCTGTCTAGAGTCTAAGTTATTAGTTTCACTAGTAAGTGTACACTAACGTTGTCTATGGATCTGTGGAAGACACTGTGGGTAGCTGCTGAAAGCTGCAAGTTTTTTTTCACAAGTCTGTTTCCAAGGAAAACACAGTTCATAGCTGCATTCCGTCAGCCAGTAAGTAGTAAGCCACAAACTGATCCCTCTTCTATTGCAGTCAGCTGAAAATGAGTTGTTCCAGTCAATGTCCCAGCTTGCTTCTTCCACTGTGTAAGTCAACCGTGCAGGCCGAGAGGGTAAGAATTAGGATGGCAATATATCTCTAAATCCCTTTTTACCTGCGCAGCATTGGAAGCAAGAGATTTGTCCGGGCAGTGACGCAGAGTATGTTACGCTACTTTGAATTTGTACAGCGTTGTACTTTGTGGCATTTATAGATGTAAAGCGTTCCATGTCGCGGGTGGTATCATGACTCTTAGCTTTGATCAGTCTATAAAATACAACACAAATATTTATTGGGTACATTGTAAAGGAAATGGAAACATAATCTCTTGACTGTGCTGCAATGAAATATTTTCCATATATGCTGAGGAATCATGAGGACCATTTTGTAGACTTTGGAAGTGAAAGCAGAAATGCTGTGGCAAATCTGTGTATGACTGATGGTAGAAGCTCAGCTTCTAGTTTTAAACCACACTCTTCACAATACTTCCATCAAGTTATAATGCCATCAGGACTATTTTTCTGCAGCCAAAGCAGTCTTGTAATCTATTAAGTAAGAATGTATGTTTGTCCAGGTTTACTTAAGTTTCACCAGCTCAAGGTGGAAACAAATGCTGGAGAAATGTATTCTGGAGTTGAATGATACCGTGAACACAATTCTAAAATCACCCCCACAGTGCCATGTTTTGGGTTTTTTTGGGTTTTTTTTTGGGTTTTTTTTTTTTTTTTTGTTTGCTTAAAAAAAGACGAAGACTGAAGTGCTAACAATGTGGAGGTCTTACTGCATTGTAAAGACAATCTTCTGCATCATGAGCCCTCAGGATGTGCTCTGCACTGATGTCTGGTGGGTAGAATCATAGGACAGCCCAGGTCGGAAGAGACCTCCATGGAGCATCTGGTCCAACCTTTCATGGGAATGGGAGTCTAGAGGAGATCGTGTTGCACCCTGTCCAGTCGCATCTTGGAGATCTCCAGCGATGGGGACTCCACCACATCCATGGGGAGGTTGTTCCAGTGAATGGTTGTTCTTGCTGTAAAAAATTTTCTGATGTCAAGATGGAACCTCTCCCAGTGCAATTTATACCTATTGCCTCTTGTCTTCTCCATGTGGTTCCTTGTGAAGAGAGAGCTTCTGTCCTCTTTGTAGTAGCCCTTGAAGTACTGGAATACCGTGATGAGGTCCTCCTGAGCCTTCTCTTCTCCGGGGTGGTAGGTGGTGGATGGAAAGCTGGCCGTTCCAGCGTGAGCTTAGAACTGTTTTATGCAGAGACT
>Ga0181612_114875_pt1:0-5000 | contig 13684 bp, 3 predicted proteins | sample HoacroProtozoa21_FD_119630 | JGI IMG/M metagenome (GOLD analysis project Ga0181612, IMG submission 119630) | Hoatzin crop microbial communities from Cojedes, Venezuel. Combined Assembly of Gp0051906, Gp0051904, Gp0051908 | reverse complement strand
TGGTTTATTAATTGTTTTGCTTTCTGGTATATGCGGAGCAAATGCATGTGCACAGAGTTAGCTAAATACCAATTTATACATATCTAAGTGAAAGAAAAGCATTAAAATATTTGCTATCATCTTGAATCTCTAAAATGTCTGATAGTTCATATTTCATAAAGTCGCACGTCTGAGAAGTTGGCTTTTGCAAAACAAGCTCTCTGATTATCTGATATCCTCCGGAAGGTTAGGAGAGTTGTTTCCTATATTACTTAGGAAAAAATTTCTTTTTACAATTGAAAATGTCAGCATCAATTTAAAGTAACACTAAGCATGTGCTTGCTTTCTGAATATTATCCTCCTCCACCTCCCCTCCAACCACCCTGCTGAGGATCTGAGTGTGACAGTTTGATTAGATCATCAATCCTTACTGTTAACAGCACTTTTCCTGAACACCTGGGTTGCTAGGTCACATCTGAGTTTAGCTACCGTTGTTTTAGTGACCTAACGTGCATTCACCATAGCAATTTACATTTGGTCCTCAAATTAAAAGTTACCTTAGAACAACAGTTTGCTTTAAAATGACCTTTGTTCTCATGTGAAAGTTATGCTATACGATGTGATAAAAACTATAAATGAAGAAACAGATTTTTGTATTTAGGACGTGGTTACCTACTTTGATAGAGCTCTCGCATAACTCTGTTAATCTGCTGCCTCAAAACTAAAGCTTAATTATAAATGTGTCTCCTACTTAATTCTGTCAGTGCAGAAGAATTCTGCTTAGATTTATATGTCTCAGTTTTGATTAAATTGTACTTCACTAAGTGAAGTAATAAAAATGTGTTGTATACTTACAATGTTTTTATACTTTTTCTTTCCTAAAACCTACTTTTGACTAGTCAGTACAGTCCAATTCCTATTTTTCCCATTTGTATGAAAAATATGAGCAGAGGTAAATACCTAGCAACAATTTCACTGCAAATTGTTGAGCAGCAGACTACAATAGAAGCATGCTGTGAAAAGTAGCCCTGACTGGATTTTTCTGATGCTACAGTAACACTTTGGTTTTGCTCTGAACTTTCCATTGCTATGATGAGGAATATAGGAGATACATAAAGCTATCAGAGCAAAATTCATGAAGCAATTAATTCAAAATTAATTTGTACTTCTCGTCCCATTTTTGAGTGAATGAGTAGAAGTTGAAATAAACACAAATGGGACTAGGCAATACAATAGGGAGAAATAACTTTTAGTAGTATATGTGGAGTAAGAATACTAGTTAATGAAAACATTTTACTTCATGCTTTTCCTCATGTCGGATAAGGGAAATGTTTACTTTCATATATATTCTTAAATCAAATGTGTAAAGCTTCTTCATGTAACCTGTGGTACAGTCATGTTAGGGAAAGAAACACGCTGTCTAGTTGTTGTACGTCTGTGGAAATAGATACCAAATGATTGTTTGAATGAAATTGGTCAGGTGTTGAAAAAGAGATCTGTAGGCAGAGTGTAGAATTTAAAAATAAAAATATTTTCTAGGATTTAGGTCTATAATAGTGGGGAATTTTCCCATCTTCTATTGCAAATACAGATTGAAATTAAGAATGCAATTGTACATTTTTGGGCCTGATCCAATGGCCAATTAAATCAGTGGAAAGTATTATTTGGATCAGGATCATCAATGAAGCATAATTTTGCTAGTTAAGCAAAACTCTAATTAGGCTATATGTTTTTTAACTTATTTTGTATATATGCTACTATTCATCAAGAATGAGTTTACTGTGTCCCCTGAAATATGTGAAGTGCTTGCTTCCGTTAGTCCACATTCAAAACATATGTCATAGTGGCTTCTGAGAATTCGTAAGAAGAATGAAAGAAGAAACATGGATGAACCTATGCACGAATGAAAATTTTGCAGTACACAGTGTAGATTATTTTTAATGCTAATTCACAGCACATGGAAAAAAGTATAAAGGATCTGGTGTATGAAATCAGTATATAGAGAATACTGCTCAGTCTTCTACCAGAGTGACATAATATAGGGTCAAAAGTATGTTTACAGAAAAAGTCACCATAAAACAGGTAACAGAAGAGAGCGATTCATTCAAACAGCACTTCATCAGTGATATTATGCAAATAGAAAATACCAGACCTTGATGAAAGCATGCGTGATAAAGTCCTTGAAATTGTTTGAAAGAGAAATAATTTGTAGGATCTGAGTAATGTGATACTGATTTTTATATGTGTTTGTTTATGTGTTTATGATAGTTATGAAACAGTACAGTTATAAACATCTGAATCCATGTAATCAGAAATTTATGGAAGCTGAAACTTTCTGGGGACAGCTTTTGCATGCTTCACGTCTATTCACAACTTGCTTCTATATTTTTTTTAATTTGAGAAGGTTAATTCAGCCATTTTTTGAGTTTGAAGTGAAGTGTACAAGAAGATATTTTTTCTGCTGTGGTTGGTTTGTTTGTCTTTTTTTTTTTTTTACTACTTTGCTTCCTTAGTTTTGTTTTTTTCCATACTCAGGGCTAAAATTGCTGAAGTTTGAAATTTGGCCGTAATCATCACTGACTACTGATGGTCACTCTTTTTGTGTGTGTGTGCATGTTGCTTTGAATTATGAGATTACCAGTATATTTCCCATTGTTTATGGAGACTTAGTAAGTGAGCAATGTTCTTTTGGTTTACAGTTGTTCTCTTACACGTGGTTATGTTGGCATGAATTCTGTTCCTGTTGAAACAAATGGGATTTTTACCTTTAAGGCCAAAGAGTGCAAGTTTCCATTTTCATTCACTATGTAAAGGTAGGTAAGTGTGCTGTTGGGTAGAAAAGTATAGTAACCACTTACTGACTGAGAGGACATACACATCAGCTAGAAAAGCGGGATGGATCTACAGACTAACTCTTGGTATATCATGATGCTTCAGTAAAAGTCTGCATCTCTGGCAGACTGACTCGGGGAGAGGCAAACTTGTAGAAATTTAATTTATATACTACTGTATCTTTACTGAAAACATGTATTTACTGATAGCAGTATATCTAATGCAAGTTAGCAATCTGCAACAGCCAAGTTAAGGCATTAGGGAGTTTTCATGAAGATGAAGCTAGGTGTAGTCAGCCACTTGTGTCCCTTCCCATGGGCTGCCATCACCTGAACTCAAGGAAGTGAGAACTGCATTTTCTTGATTGCTATTGACAACAAGATTGCAGGAAGTATCTTCTGCTTGTTATATCAGACAAAACCACACATTTTTGATTGTGTGGGCAGGAGCCAATAAGAGAGAGAAGTCCTCTTGCATGGAGAATAAAATGCGGTGAGAAGAACATATAGTGTTGGCCAACATGTTGCAAACTAACGTAGAGCTAGAATGTTTTCTATGTTCCTCTCTTCTTATGAAGAAGCATTTCTTCCCCTGGCCAGACTTCACTGCTCTTCAGATTTGCCCCGTGGATGGCGAGCTGTCCTGGGAGTACGCGCAGAAAGGAGTTTGGATTCTGCTGCCATTGTGTTTTCATCTCCAGTGGTAGTCAGCTGAGTGGCAAGGGCAGTAATATAACTTTTTTGTGTTTGATTTTCTTTCCACCTATGAAGTGAATGTAGTAAAACTTACTTCAGAGGGGCTGCTGATAGCTTGTGAAGCATTGTAAATACAATGATGATTTTTTTTCTTTTATTGGGATGATGAGATAAAACTGTTGTGGCTGTCACAGTTGCCTTGTGATGGCAAGCAGTGGGAAAACAGAGGAATTGTCTTAGCAGCAGAGCAAGATCAGCCGATGAATACTACATTTGCTGAGGGAAGCTTGCAACTGGGTAAGTTAGGAAACTGTATCTAAATCTCTGAACTTTTCAGCCAGTCAGGAGTCACATTTTAGGCTTAACTCCCTTAAAGGAAAAGATGTGCATTCAAAGTTGCTGAAATTAGGGGGCTCAAAAGATGGAAATGGTACCTTTGAACATCAGTGTGACATCATCCAAGAAGAAATACCTATTATTTATAATGGTGGGCTGCCTCAATAAAGTGAATGTACTATTATGTACTACCTAATTTGTTGTGCAGCAGGGTTGAGTGAATAGGAATTTGCAATGGGAAGTCATGAGCTACCTCTTGGAGAAAACCATCCAGTTAAAACAGTTGGTCATCATATTGAAAGAAAGAAATTTGGTGGGCTTTTGAAATGCTCATCTGAAGGACAGGAATGCTGGGGGAGAGAAAGTGAAGATCATACGTCTTTCTCCAAACAGGACTTCTGATCAAGCCAGAGACAGAAGCTGGTCCGAGTGTGATAGAAGTGTTAGGATCTGGAGAGACTCACTGAGCAATTGCCAGCGAAAGGGAATTTCCTGTGAAGGGTGCAGAGGCTTCCTTTTTTCCTTTATTTCTCTGTAACTAAGCCAAAAACAGAGCTGTATAGGGAGTCAATACAGCAGACTCTTAGTTTTATTTCCAGGTTAGATTCAACTCTGCCCTGACTGCAGTTCTTTTGATTTGTGTTCCACATAACTGCAATGAATGGTCCTGGCTCAATTCTGCTTTGAGTGAAAGCTTTTTGTGAAGGCTCAACCTTGGCAGAGTTCAGACTAAGGACCCAACCAGCTGGTACTGTATATATCAAAGGTTTTATCTTCCATTTGGGCTTGACTTAATTCTCTAGTTTAGCTGTTGAGAAGTGTAAATCAGATATCTGATGCAAAATATTTTGTTTATTTCATTCTGGTTTGCTCTGTTTTTAATTAGTCTTGTTGTCCGTGACTGATTTTTACACAGGCAGTTTTAACAAATGCTGTAACCTCTGTGGTGTACATCTTTTTTGCTTTGTTAGTGGGCATGAGTAGGCTGCTCTAGGCAAACACAGAAGAGAGAAGCCAATGGACTGAACAAGAGACTAAAGTTGGTACTGATGTGTGTCAGAGGAGAATGATATATGTCCTAAGAGCGTGGGATTTAAAAGAAGAATATGGGGCGTTGTTCACAAAGGACAAAGCCATGCAAATGACTCATTTTTTTTT
>Ga0181612_108408_pt1 | contig 13685 bp, 3 predicted proteins | sample HoacroProtozoa21_FD_119630 | JGI IMG/M metagenome (GOLD analysis project Ga0181612, IMG submission 119630) | Hoatzin crop microbial communities from Cojedes, Venezuel. Combined Assembly of Gp0051906, Gp0051904, Gp0051908 | reverse complement strand
GGGGCGGGCAGGGGGTGCGCGGCGCCGCTCCCAACGGCTCCCAACGGCCGCCGCCGGTAGAGCCGGCAACGCTCCGAAAGCTATGTCTCTCTCAGACTTAGCGTTTCTGGTAATCAAACTTTAATTCAGGTCGAGGTGGACAATAGACACTGCAGGGAGCTGCGCTTTCCGGATCTCGTTTGTTCGTGGTCACTGAGCACACGCACTCCGGAAGAGAATTGAAACACGGTTCAGCTGTTTACACTGATACTTTTGCGGTGTTTTGTAAAGTGAGCGTTCGCGCTTAACATACAAGGTTGTGTATGTCTCTAACGATACCCTTTTCCTCCAGAGTAAGGCATTAATGAAACACCTTTAAATTAGAAACAATGAAAATATGCTTATTTAATAAAGAATCTTCTTTCTTGTGCAGTATTTTTGCTCTTATGGGGGGGTATAACTGCTGTTTCAGTTAAGTTTTGTTTGGGTTTTTTTAATATACTAAAATATGTATTTGTCATAACTTCTTATCTTCTAGGCAGATGCAAGCAGAGTGTTGGTGTGTTAGCTTTTTAAATTTGATATTACCGTGTACTATTTCGTACTTATTGGCAGAATTTCTCTAAACAACTCTTTTTGATAGTTAGGGTTGGGGGCTATGTTTAAAATCAGTGTTAATTGGAGGGCTTGAGATGAAAGTTCCTGATTGAGGGATGAGTGGTTGGTAACACTGTGGCATGCCTTAGTGGCAATATAGCCTACAAAAATTAAGCGAATGACTTAGTGCTCCCTTAAGAAGCTTTTCCTCATAGAATGTCATTCTCTTCACAAAACAGGTCATGTTTCTGTGTGTCTGGGCCCGTACTCTGATATGGTGGTGTATAAATTCTTTGTAAGATCACCAGTTCTGGGGGGTAGGATAGGAAAGACAAGTGCTCAGAATGTAAAATACCCAGTTTCTGTCTCATTAGGAAAATATCCTATGAATTACCAGCCTGTATGCTCAAAGCTGGTCAAGTTAATAAGTATACTTACAGCATGTTTAAGCAACATATTCTTCAGAATGGTTTAAATCATCAAAAGGTAAATGGCTACAAAGAAGCAAGAACATGCTACAATAAAATTTGGACAATCCTGGCATATAATATGTTTCACACTTAAGCTACCCACTCCAATATATTCTTTTAAAAAATTACATTGATATTGAATTGCATAATGAAACTGTTGCTTGAAGTAGTGTGTTTATTTCTGTAGCTTGTAACACATTACTATTCAACTTAAAGAAAAATGATGACTTAAGGGTTTATTTTCTTTTGCAAGGAACAATTTAATATGCAAAAGGTTGAATTACTTTCCAGAATAGCTTTTACTTCAGTATACAGACAATAACAGCTTTAATAATGCGATGTTATATCACAGAGGGTTTTGGCATTCAAAAATTGCAAATCATTATTTGTAGCCTATGTAGAGCAGGTATTTTTAGCATATGGCTTGGATTTTGGTTTTTCTGATCCATGTTGAAGTTCATCCTTTTTACCCAATTCTGATTACTGTTTTTACATTGGGTGCACTTTAAACTTAAAAAAAAACCCGACAAAACAAACAAACAAAACCCCACAGACAACTCATATATAGATTGGGTTATTTCCACCCCCCCAGTCTGCTTTATGGAGGCCTCTGGTTTCTGGTTTCCTAGAAGTCTCTAATTTTGTTATGGTCAATTACCTCCCATCACTTTTCTTCAGCTTCACTAAGCTGTTCTATACTTTTTTTTTATTGTCTTACCCTGACAGACTTCTGTTTCTTACTCCTGATGTTAAGATAGGCCACAATTTGATATTATTGTCTCTAGCAATACTACCAAGAAGTTTTCTGCACCCTAGGCTACCACTCGTCCAGTTATGTAGTGAGGTTGGTATGCCTTAAGTAAGTGTTGATGCCAGTCCAACTACTGTGGTCTTACAGAGCCAGAGCACGATAGACCTAAATTCACTGTCTCTGTGGAAGGAGGCACAACAAAGCATTGTGACTGGGGCAGTTTTGCCTTGCTCCTTTCCCCACGCTGCAGCTGCTATATACTGTAACCTAGTGCTATCTGAAGGGCTCTCTGATTTTACATGCACAATATTCTTACGGTTATAAATGTTCCTTTCTGTAGGAAGCTGAAGCTAGGCAGAAGTTGGATTGCATATGGCTTTCCTGTTCCAGGTTTCATCTGCTGGTTCCACAACCAGCTTCTGAGTTTTTGGGTGCCATTTCCATTGACAGTCACATAGATCAGTATAAGGGAGTGACTGTACAGTTAATCTGTATGTGTTGCATAAAATGTACCCATGGTAGTGTATGATGCAGATGTTAAAGATCTTTGACAAATCAGAATTGTTAGCTCTAACTCTCTGACATGCAGGGATGTCTGCATCTTGCTTCCCAGATCTCAGGGTTTGGAGGGGACTTCGAAAAGCAGCCAGGTGAATAACAAATTGCCATACTGTCTCCAGCAAGTACAAAGTTACAATAGGGTGAGAAGGGAGAGTGGAATGTTTGATGTAGGGAGGGTGGGAGAGTAAATGTATTGTAAGGTTGAAGACCCAGCTGGGGTTTAGGAGGCTTTATTGTACCAGGTGCAGTGCAATTGAAATGTGGCTTTACTTACTACCTTTAGGCTGAGCTTAGCTGCAGGCATTGTTAGGCTGCTTTACTGTGTAGAGCAGGAGCTTAAGCTATATTATATAGGTTGTCTCCTTGCATCATTATTGTAGAACATACTGGGGCAGGGAGGCAAAGAAATGTGATGTAGCCACCACTATTACAGTATATTTTAAGTTCTTGCACAGTGTTAACTGTGGTTCCAAATTACTTTCAGCAGAACCAGTTGAATGATGTCAGGGCTTAAAGTCTGTTAGGTCCCTGCCAGACTCCTGGCAAAGTCTACGCGATGTTTAACAAACCAGAATTTCCAAAGTCGGTTTTTAGAATACCAAACATTTAGTCCTGTCTATATCATAGAAATCCGCATTTGTAGACTGAAAGTCTGTGTCTGCCATCATTTGCAAGAAAATTCACTGACAGGCTCTTCCCAATATCTCCGTGTGTCGAGGTTGCAAAGAGTACGTGCTTGCACCTATCTATGTCTTTACATTTTTCTGGACTTCAATGTACAATTCTAGTTTCATTTCAGTCGTGTGGTGATTGCTTCATGTACTCTCTAAGACGACCTAAATTGGTTGTGCTCTGTGCCTGTTTCTACTGTGGCAGATTTACGAAAGTGCAAGGACTGATAAGGTGTAACTATAGTGTAGGGAAGGGATGCGTTACTGAAGAAAGGATTTTAAAACTTGTTCTGTGCACATACAGCTGTAACTAAACTTTTAAGAAAAAAACCTTGCGGTATGCAAACCTGTAAATTAACCTAACTGGACAACTATCAGTGCTTGTAAAGTTGCATGTTAATATGTTTGAAATTGTATTCATTGGGTCTGTTACAGTCCAGGCTGTGCTAAACTGTGCAACAGCCAACCAAAACCTCCTAACAGTAGCTTCTATCTTAATGGACATAAAATTCCTTTTGGATGTTGAACCAATCAGACTGAACTATCCATTAAAATTCCTACGTGTTTGCGTGCAGCGGCCTATACATCTTGTTTGTAGAAGTTTTGATTTCATAATTAGTGGTAGTTTTTAAAGCACCTTACAATAGCCACTTCACAGGTGGAACAGTTGTTAAAATACATTTCCTTTTCACTGCAGAAGATGCTTTTGTGGAAACAGGAGGATGCTTTAAGCAATTGGATGCATTAGGTGGTGTGAATATTTGAAAGGGGTGTTTAGCTAGGTATTTTCTTACGCACTTTGGAGTCATGAGGGTTCATTCTCAGAGGCCTGTTGCTTTTAGCAGTGAGGTATAAACCAAGAATTTTTCCTTGAAGGTGACTGATAAATAACTTTTAGTAAGTACTAAAGGTGAACTTTGTTTCTTCTGTTCTTGTTCCCTCTGATATCCTGTATGAATTCAAATTTGGATTTTGTGCATTTGATGTATTTTTCAGGCAGGAAGGAGCTCCTAGACGTCTTGTTGGTTAATTTGGTTTTAGCTCTCTTCAGATTTTGGAAACTGGTCATAAAGATCACTTTACACTCTTAGTATCTGTGAAACTAAAAATCCATTGCTATTTATCTGTTACTAAGTAATAGAAGCGAGGCTGTGAATAAGACTAGATGGTAATACAGATACTTGTGGACATGGAGCCTTAAGTGCTCAGATAATTCTGTGACCGGCGGAGGGTTGTTTGTGGGATAGGAGCCAGATCATGTGGGAGGTATACTGAATACAGTTAATCAAAAGCAGAGGGAAAGACCGATTTTTCAAGTTTGTATGCAACAATTCTTTGCAGCATTTTTTTTTTTTCAGACAATAAAGAAAAGTTAAAAGCATGTCTCTATCTGGTTAGGTGTAGTTTTATGGTAGTTTAAGCTAATCTAAGTTGGGACTGTGAAAGTCCTGTGTGGTTTTGCTTGCTTTATTCTGCATCACATCTGATCCTGAAATCAAGAAGCTGAACCATTAGAAAGTTAATCGCTTTTCTAATACGTTTTTTTTTTCTGCTGATTTAAGTCTCTGAACTGGCTTGTTACAGGATGAGATTAACTCTAGTGCCTCTGTTAACCAGAGGGAGGGACTGAAAATGCTTATCTAGGGTCAGGATCATGGCAGTGAACAAACACCCAAGAATTAAGCATTCACAGTTTTGGATATTGGCTGTTGTGGAAGCAGTGCAATTAAAAATACAAAATCAAAAGCCGCATACCATTGAACTGTGCTAACAGCAGGTCTAAGCACAGAGTGCAGTTAACATGCAGTTTTCAGAACTGGGATCAAATGTCTTTCTGACTAATAGCTAGATTAAAAGTCAAGCTCCTTCTTCCCTTCCACTGTATGCTTGCAGTAGGTGTTAGTCCTCACAGATCTGATGCACTGAATGCATCTTTGCTCCTGTACCTAGTTGTGGCAAAATGGTCCAGACTGGAAATCCGAAGTATTGATTTCGCCAATATATTAGGAGTGATTATTTGTGAAGGTGCAGGGTAATGAGGCCTTGTTTTGTCTCAGATAGAACCAGGACACTGGTTTGCCTGCAGTGCACTATGCCTCTCTGAAATGTGGACAGCTTTTATCCGTACTGGAGATGGATAGAACAGGAGAGGGAGTGCTCTCTGGCCTTAAGAAGTTGGATGTTTGCTTACATAAAGCACAAGTAATGCCAAGCAGTACAGTTTAAAACCCTGATTGTATAGTTATTTTCAATTCTGTAGAGCTCCTATAATTTTTGTCTTATAGAAGTGTATGGAGAACTTTATCTGCTGCCGCCAAGGGAGTATTTCCTAATTTAGGAAATTAGTGGTTTCTTTTTTCCAGTAAAAGAATGAACATTTTATTATGCTTCTTACACAGATTAGGAGTCCTATATCAAACATACAAAATTGATGTAGGATTGCTATGATTATGCATCTTATCAGCATCTATTTTTTTCACCAGCTTTATTTCAGCCTTCCTCAGTTTATTGCCCTGTATTCTGCATAGGTGAAATCAAATTCCTGGAAGTTTTAACTGTTTCACTACTGTGTCAGTTGAGTTTTGTATGTCATGTGGAAAGGTTTGAGATAATACAACTGAACTACTACTGAAATAGTTGGTGTGCTTCAGTGGCCCTTTCTGCTTTTTCCTGTTTAAAAGTCACTAGTTACAGTGCAATTGCTTCAGTTGTAGGGTGGTTTTTTTTCAGTTGTAGCTGATATTAATAATACTCCTGATAGGCATTTCTGTCTAATTGAATGCAGAATAATATATCCTTGGTTGAATATTTGAGAGAAGTAGATTTTACTGAGATGGAATATAATGAGAAGCAATGCTTACCACTGATGTAGACACATTTGAATTAGCACTTTATTGAATAAACATTTCAATTTTGGGTAGTCTGTAGAGGTAACTTACATAAATAGTCTTTAAACTTTGGAAATTTCACCTTCAGTGCTGTCTTCTGCAAGATGAAATATGTTTATGCTTGTCATTTTGGAAGAAATAAAACCACTAGTTCGTTTCATTCTGTGTTTTGCATCTTAAGTCTGTGTCGGCTGAACTATAACATCCAGTATTACAGACTCAGAATTTTGATGGACTTAGGGATGTAAAAATATTCATGTGGAAATTTGTGCATTTACTACTTTTGAGGTGACAACTTTGAGCTAACTTTTCCTTTTATCTTTTTCAATCCAATTAATTTTATAATTTAGGTTGCTGTGGGGCTAGATACTTGCCTTCCAAGCTCCACTGCTTTGCACTGAGCAATTAATGTTAAGAATGACTCAAGCTGAATCAAAAAGAAGTCTTTAAACTCCTGTAAAGCACCTTCTACTAACTTTTTCCTTTTCCCTTTAGTGCATGGCCTCTATTACATGCCAGTCTAACAGTACTGCAACATTTTTTATCATTTGTCCATCTTATAAATAAATTTAATTTAAAATCTTTCAAGGGATCTGCCTTGAATTATATCCTGCTAGTGTGACTGGCACAAAATACGGGTAGTGCTGAAAAATATTAAAAAATACGGTAGCTTCTTTAAATGATCAAATTGAATTGCAGTGTGTAACATAAGAAGCTGCTGTGCATTTGCAGAGGTTGACAAAAGCAAAGGGGCAGGGCACTCCTGGAAATAAAGTTGATGTTCCCAAGTAACTGAGGCTTACTGCATTTGCTAGGCCCAGCTTTTTTGTTTCTTTAAGTCACTGTTTTGTACAATACTTCACTGGCAGCTTATCTTCATATAATGCGACTGCAAATGGTCTTCTGGTAAAATCCATTAATAATACCTTGGATTTGTATTCTTGGAACATCTGCTTTCCTTCAGGAGTGATGCGCAATAGTGATGCTTGTTAATTTTACTAAAGTCATATCTCTATAGTTTTACACAGGTTTAGTTACCTTCTCTTTCCCCTTATAAGTGTTTGATGGCACCTTTGATAGAAAGGAGTATCAATTCTCTCTGTCCTGTTTACTGCCTTTTTCATCTTCAAAGCTATCTATTGATCTAGATCCAATATTAAGAATTAAAATGACTTCCTTGAGATAATCTATTAGCAGTTGACAGGGGTTTCTTAGTTTTCTGTACAGTAAATCAGTTACACTGCACTATACAATACAGAACTGTAAATTCTAACAGTAATTCTGTGGCTAACTTGTGAAATTTCACAAGAAAGGTCTTGTAGCAATAATTTACAGGTTATTATCGTTACTTCTCAAGAAGGCAAGAATTTACTTGATCGTGCGATTTGGGACTGCTAACATCTGCCTGAAAATGAGTCAACTTTGGAAAGTTAGTAAATAAACTGTTTGGAGTTCAGGTCAGAACAATATTTCATGCTTAATAAAAAACTTCATATCGTTTAGAATTGTAACAAGCATGTATTTTCAGGGTTGTGTGTATGTGATCATCAGATTGTATTTTTTTTTTCATCTATTTTGTGCTAACAGTGTTAAATCTAGAAAAAAAAATCTGGAGATTATGAAGTAAGGTATTTCCACAAGTCTTTAAAATAACACAAAAGAAACTCCAAGATGAATGTCTTGAGTGTAGAAACAAAAAAAAGGGGGGGTGGGGGGCAAAGCTGCAGGAAGGCAACTGTAAGAATACACTGATTGGCATATCAGAAATTTAAGAAAGAAATTGTTTGGATAACATGTATATGTTTCTACTAGATCTATCATCTCCTAGTTTTCTTGTTAAATCTGTAACTTGTGGTACAAAATACTTACTGTCCTGCATGTACAGAATGACTAGTGCAGTAACCTGGATTTGTTTGGCTGAGGTCTATAATAGAAAAATTGGTCTGAATTTGCATCTTAAGTTTCAGGTCAGTAAAACTGTTTAAAATTCATAGTGCAATAAATATCCTGGCAAACTCAGATTTGTTCCTGTGTTTTTAGAAAAATTCAGTCAGTGTAGTCTAGCTGTTTGCTAGATCACCAAGTATGTAGAACTTCCTGTGGTAAGGGTGCATTATCTTACTGGGACAACTTGTTTTCCAGATAAAATTATAATTTAGTAACTCCAGCATATAAACTGAGATCTGAAATGTTACATTGTCAGAATGTTATTAGTTTGACTTTGTAGCTGGGACAGAACTTTTCAAACTCTACTTGTGATCTCTTATGTCGTCTTTTTAATTTTTCTAGGCTGCTGAATATGTTCCAGAAAAAGTGAAGAAAGCTGAAAAGAAACTAGAAGAAAATCCATATGACCTTGACGCTTGGAGCATTCTCATTCGAGAGGCACAGGTTTAGTGACATAGGATTACATTTCCTTATCTATGGTCCACTCACGCTATTTGGTTCTGGAGTAAAATCAGCATATTTGTTTACAGAAATCATAATATTGTAAATGCTATTTTGATTTTCAATTTTTAGAATCAACCTATAGACAAAGCACGGAAGACCTATGAACGCCTTGTTGCCCAGTTCCCCAGTTCTGGCAGATTCTGGAAACTGTACATTGAAGCAGAGGTTAATATTTTTACATTCTTTCTTATATAATGTTTAATAGGAGTTTAAGTTCATACTTTCATAAGCATAAATAAGATAGGCACATAAAATGTAGGGAAAGGGGGATTTTAACTATGCCTTGCCTTTATTTTGTAAAATAGGTGTAAAGGAGTGATTAAAATGAATTCTAAAGTATTGGGTCTTTTATAAGTTGATGATTGTTGCATTATGGAATTGCAACAACATTAAAACAGTTTCAATGGTATTGGAGTGCTTTAGCCTTTTATTTACTTGTCGTGTCAATTTATTGCCTCCCGTGTCATTTACTTAGAGGGCTTTTTTTTATACATACAAACTTATTTGAGTAACTTTATGTGAATGTTTGGATCTTTCAATTTTTTTGCTTTATTAGGGAATTCAGTGTTTCTGTGAACAGTGTTTTCAGGGAGGGTGTGGGATGGAAGCTGATTTCTGCAATGAAAATACTGGGAAAATGCAGTACCACGACTCATAAGTTTCTAAACATCCTAACAAAATTGTGATTGTTTGTGTAACTATACAAAACTTTCCACTAAGTGCATTGATTATTTAAGCAGTCTTTAACGACATGTCATGAAATGCACTGTATAGTCTGAGTATTTGTTAATTTTAATATTCTGTAGCTGATATTTAATACCAATATACATGTTTTTTGTGGGCATCTTTTAGCTGCACATTTTTTACGAGGCAGATCCTTCTGCATGCTAAACTGCAGGGGCAGGGACCTGAGTTCTGTAGATAAGAAATGAGCTAGCTAAATTTTTTCCATTTTATGTGAAAATTGCTAAGCAGCAATCTGAGTGGCAAAACTGCATTGGATAGTTATATCTTATTTGACATTAAATTCTGTATCCAAAAGTGTTCTGGCAGTAAATTTGGAAGATTATTAAATAAAATTGGGATCATGGGAATCTTAACAAATTTTTAAATTGTCGCTTATAGTAAGATGTTATAGTGCAAAATAGTGCAACCTAAATTTAATACTACCTAATTAAAGAGAATAGAATTTTCACTATTTTGTTTTCAGTAGTTTGTAGTAGTTGGAATGTCGGTGATTGGACATCTTTGGGAGATTGTGAATGCACTAACACATATGGATGTGTATTTTTCCTTTTGGGACCTTGCGGCCAAATCCATTAGTCTCTTGTACCCTCTGTTTGCTACAGGATCTAGTCTTTAGAATCTAATCTATTTTGATGATTACATTAAGTTATCAGATTTCTGTGCTTGTTTAAAACCTTTATCTTTCCTATGCCTCAAATTTAAGAGGTGAATTAGACCACCTCAGAAATGCTATACTGCATTGTAGATCTTGCAGCAGAAAGTACCAGTGTAAAGCTTCTTGCCTGAGGCTTCTTGTCTTGAACCATGTTCAGAGATGAATTGACAGGCATTACATCCCTTAATACGTTTTAATTAATTTATAATCCAGTAGTATTTAGAAACATTAACAGTAAGCAAAACTTGTAACAGTCTAGGGTATTTTTTTATGTGCTTCTTCAAGGAAGTAAGATCAGCTTCTACCCAACAGGTATGGTAACTGGCTAACACAAGTAAATTTGAGACGGAAAGAATTGACATAAAGATCACTATCTCACATGTGTGTGTGTCTGTCTATAACTACACTTCAAATATAAGAGAAATGGAATATATTATTTTGTTACTCCAAACAATGGGAAAACGTGAACTGTAGAGTTCTGGTGGAGGTTACGCTTGAAAAGGGTTATATTTGAAAGAAATTTAAGAGGTTACCTTTTAGAAATTTATCTTTTATCTTAGCATGCAAACTTTCAAAATCTCAGTTACAACTTAAATTTTCAACTTTTCTTCCCTGGTTCCAGTAACTTCTGTCAGAATTCACATAGTGACTGATTTAACTAAAAAGCAACATGCTCATCTCTGCCTTTTTTTGTATATGTAACTCTTTATAGCTATAAGCCAAAACAACTTTTTATTTCCAAATTCCTCTCTCAAAAAATATATTCACACAATTGGGCGCTGTTGTTAGTGTTGTTTTAAGTTGCAGATCATATATACAGTCCTGTCTGAGAGTAAATTCAAAATTAAATGTTTTCTCAAATGTTCTTTTAACAGCGTGGTTAAATATAAATTAAGACTTCAATTAATTTTTTAAGGCTACCTGAGATGGAGGAATTGTTTTGAGGCTTCCTTTATTGCAGCCTTAAGATGCACAAGGAATATAGGGAAGGTATTTTCAAAAAGCTTTTTTCCTTGGAAATCATGGTAGTTTCCTCCTGCTAGAAAGTTTCTCTTGCGTAGTTCAGAAGTATTGGTCTTTCCAGCCTTAAGCTGGGAAAGTAAACCTGTGGTAAATCCTTTTTAGCATTGCTTTTGATTTGCTTTCATTGCCTTGGTATTAAAATCTGAAAATTGCTAAATCTTCAGTTGTCTGTAAGATGTGTTTTTCCTGATGTCAAAACAAGCGTATCACTTTGCTCTTTAACATAATGTTTCCGCTTTGCATCACGGAAAGACAAAAAGGGAGATGAAAGTGAGGGTTGTTTTCTGGCAGGTTGTTTTTCACTAGAGATTTTTGTCCTCTGAACAACATAAATCTTATCTAAATATCATTATGTAGTGGGGGTCTACTATTGGAAGATGAGCTAGGGTGAGGGTTATCATTATGGGTTTACAAAAAGGGGGGATTAGCCCTTTAACAGCTGGATTATGAAATTGTTAGAAATCTGTGAATTTCCCTTTGCCTAACTTGAGGAATACATTTGTTTTAGTCACTACCAATCTTAAAGTAGAAATCATTGCTTATAATCTACATGAACAAAACCTGTTTCCTTGTATATGCCAGTTCATTTTGTACTGTAAAACTTCTAAGTGCAGGCCTTACTGCTGTGATTATCTCTTTTTATGACAGTGTTCGTTCAACTGACTGACTCTGTTTTCCTTTTTGTGTATGACACTGTTCCCTCGTGGAATATAGCATAAAGCAGAGCTCAGCAGTTAGTATATCGCCTAACTTACTGCTACTGATATACAGACTGTGCCAAAGTAACTGAATACTGCACGTTTCCGTTTTATGTGCCAAGCACTGGTTTACATGCTCTGGTCTGTCTATTATGACTGGTTTGGTAGTCAGTAGAACATGACTATTAACTGGGAAGAGCATGCTTTGACAGTTTGTTCATGGGATCTCTGCTATTAAAGTTTTAATTGCTCAAAAAATTTTGATTCTCGCACTGGTTCTTATTTCTTCTGTCCTTCAAAGAAGGAGTTGCAGGACATAAAATTGGATGAAACAACTCCCAGCTCATGTTTTTGGGTCACAGCATTTGAATACTTACGACTTGCAAGGATAGTTTTGTTTAGTGAATTTGACAGACTATGTAATCTATTCTTGATACGTATTTTAGCAAGTAAAATAGTTAACTTGCTATTCTGCATCTACTAAAATTTAGGAAGTGGTACAGTAATGCCACTGTTGTTACTCAGACTGTTTTCTCTAGTTGCTTAAAGCACATTTTTCTCCTGATACCTTTCCTGTAAAAAACTAGTTCCAGAAAACGTGAATCAATTCACATGTCAGTGCCTTTTTCACAGTTTTAAAAAGGAGCATGTAAGTCTCAGTCCCACATGTGCCATAATGTTAAATTCATAGATCATGTAATACGGATTCTAGCCTGCTCTGCTGATTTGCTGTGTCCTCTTAGGTAAGTTCTTTAACCCGTTTAACCATTATTGAAACAGATACATACCTACCTACCTCACAGGGTTGTTGTGAGGCTCGCTTTAGTGATTAAAGTGCTTTTAGCGTCTGGCTAAAAGGTGCTACAGAAATGTAAAAATAAATTCTGATGTCATACACCCTATGATCCCGTAGACCCAGCTGTCTATTACTACTTCCTTTGTCTCTTTGACTGTTTGAACCATCTTCTAGATATAGAAAGACTTTGATAATGCTTTTCATGCACTTGAAAGAACTTCTACTTTGTTATAAATGTTTGAGTAGTTCTGAACCAAGTTTTGAAGTTGTCACCTTTTTTCTGCTAGTTTCCTTTGAGAATTCACCAGGTTGAAAATCCTCTTATGCACATTAAACTATGTTCATGTATTTGCAACTTTTTTTTAATGATCTAAAGAATTTTTAGTTCCAGTTGCTCTAAGTGGAAACATTAATCTGTAATTGTCCTGAATGTTTCAGGCCAGTTCACACCACACCTTTTTACATTTATTGTTGTTGAGTATATTGCATTATATCCTGGTCACTATGAACTGTTGTTAGTAGGGGATGAAAGGTTGCCATAATTAAAGATTTAAAAATCATAAGAACAAGACAGTTGTGACAAATACCCGAAGTCTAGAAACAATAAATACAAAGCTAGTAACATGTGTGTAAAGTGTTTGGCTTTTAATATGTATTTTTCGTCTTGCAAATTTTGCAAGTAAGACTCCTGTGTTATTGCTTGTTCTAAAGAAATGAAACTAGATATGTTTGTTCAGATAACTTCTATTTGACATGAAGACACTGAATTTTAGATGTCTTAGTAACAAACCAGATGCTGTATGAGGATTCAGATGGTGGGAACAAAGCTTAGGGTTGATTGTTTTGCATTTCATCATATGCAATACATCAGTATCTTTAATTCATGTAATTCACACTGGTGTGGATACTAGTCAGAATGTATCATTTAACGTACTTGTATATGAAAAATGTAAATAAAACTATTTAGAAAAATGATTGTTTTTGTTTAAAATGTTTGTGTTTCTTCAAAACATTTTCTTACTCTGTTTTACTCTAATCTGGTTGTGAGTTCAGAAAAAAATTGCTATATGTACCACCAAAATTATTCTGCTTAGGGAAAAATGGGAACCGAATTCTGTGAGGATGAAGTTGGAGTGATCAGAAGTCAAAGTAGAATAGACCTCTTGTCTGAGATTCTGTTTAGTGGTACTTTCAACTGAAGAGACTGTATATATCAATAGGTGATCTTCGTTAATTTCTTAATGGAAGGCATACCCATTATAATCCATACCCACCCTGCTAGTCTACCACATTTCTCATAGTAAACTTCTGCTTTTGAGAAACTACTGTACAGGTGCTCTGTACAAACATCCATATTGCACATTCTTGACTACCTCAGTCTGAGATTTTTTTAATCTT
>Ga0181612_104643_pt1 | contig 13686 bp, 10 predicted proteins | sample HoacroProtozoa21_FD_119630 | JGI IMG/M metagenome (GOLD analysis project Ga0181612, IMG submission 119630) | Hoatzin crop microbial communities from Cojedes, Venezuel. Combined Assembly of Gp0051906, Gp0051904, Gp0051908 | reverse complement strand
TCTCAGAACACCCTGACACATTCCGTTCCTTGTGCCAAAATCCTGCTCCCGTGTCATTTCTTGCATCCTCCGCACTGAGAAAAGCACAGACGTAGTATTTGCTGCTCACAAACTCTGTACTGCAAGGCCACTACGTGGCTTGGCGTCACTACGGTAACCAGGCAGTCAGGCATAGCAGCAACAGGACCCTATGTTAATCGGGCAAGTACACTTGATGCAAAACCAAACCCAAAGCAAAACACCATGGGAAACTTCTCATTAGTCTGATAAATACCCAGTGATGTGCCAGTTCACAGGTACAGGCACATCAAAGAGCAAGAAGAGATGATACTTCACTTGTTGCAACTGCTCACTATGTCCTTGCACAAGCTGTATTCACTTCACCTCTGAAATAGCGCAACTGGCTTCCAAGATAGATGGACAGAATGACCAAGTCCCACTTTGCCCGTTCTTGGAGATTTTCGTCCTTGCTTTCACGCTAACAACAATACTTCAGATACGAGATAAAACCTAATACGGTAAGACAGTGCCACCCATGAAGTGTTAGTTGGCTCATTTCCCGAGAAGTTGCCCCCTGTTTCTCTCCTTTGTATCCCTAAAAGCTCGCAGACCAAGATGCTGCACCTCAGCACAAGAAAACCATATGTACACAGCTGGGGAAAGCACCTGCAAAAAGCAGCTTGCAGTTCAGCACTAGAAGGTATCTGAGAGTTTTGGTGTAAGATTAACTTAGAAAACAGGGCCAGTAGTTTCTTAAGAAACAGTGAAGAAGGGAGTCATTATCATCCCCCTTTTTCAGAGCACTTGTGCTGAGCCTTTGGACCACTACTGAGAAACCATTAGTGGCCTGGCCTCAGAAGCACAAATATCAGAGACCACTGAGCCCCCACAACAGCCCTCTTGGAAGACGGTCACCATGCAGTGATCCATTAGTGGCTGGCACACGATGCTCAGTTGGCCAGCATTGCTGTTTTACTTGGGTGCATGCGAGTTGAAGAACTCCTAATCCTTCACAGATGCTTTTTCCACAGACTGGAGGTAGCTGCACTTCAACTACAGATGTTTCCTTGCTTGTAGGATTAGTTCAGACTTAAGACCCATTAAGAAAGTGGAACCTGAACAATGTCTTATAAGACAGTATGGAAAAGGATTAGATAAACAGATGAAGAAGATGATCTTAACTTGGAAACAGCTTTCCCTCAATCCATCTCAGCACCCCAAGATCACCAGAGCAGGCTGTCTCGAAACAAAACACGGCAGTAGGACCTGGCTTGGCAGGAAACCCCGCATCTCACAGAACACACAACGCTCCTCTGGTGTCAAACTGAGATATGCACGCATAAGACAAAAAGGTGTTAAGGCAATGATACTTACAGCTTGTTGACGGGCTGTCAACCACGTCCAGATCCGCTCTCCGGAAGCCGTGCATCTGGCGTGACGAATGCAGCGTCGACTCGATGGCTCTCTCGTGGGCGGTCAGGACGATGGCCGAGGGCCGCCCCGCGCTGCTGGGGCTGGAGAGGGACCTCTGCATGAATGCCAGTTTGTCCTTGGTCCTTCTCTTCATGTCGTCCCATCTGTGTTTAATGTCTTTCACAGACCTGGGGACCTGGCTGACTGATGTGATCTGCCTGGCTATGCCTTCCCAGATCTTGTCCCTGTCAGCATGGGATAGACGCATTGTCTCCCTCCCAAACAGCATGGCTTCATTTCGGGTCACCTCAGTGACCAGAATGTCCAGTTCTTCCTTGGAAAACTTGGGCTTCCTCTTTCGTTCAGCCATGTTCCTTGGGTTGAACATCCCACAAAGCACAATTGGGTAAAAGGGAATCAGCGCAAAGCATCCCCCTGCATCCAACCATTTGGCCAGTGCGGCACTGGGGTAGAGGAGTTCGGTGGGATCCAGCTCCCCCCACCCGCAACAACCTCTCAGTTTTCCTCAATCGCACCAGGAAATGCCAGCCGTTTTGTTTTTAAGAGGCAATTTTCAAGCTTAAGAAAAAAAAACCAAGCAACACTAGTGTGAAGAAGCCTTTTCTTCAGCTTTACAGTTACAATGAAAATTTACACTTCATCTGATGCCCTGACCTACGTATGAGAATTTCAGTAAAGCTCCACATCACTTGTGGCAGTTTTTGCACAGAAAAAAGTGTGAGAACTCACTATCAAACTTATAAATTAACTTCTAAGATGACCTTGCTCAAAAATGGGCGCTTGAGGAAATTTAGAGGCCTGAAACCTGCCTGGCACAACATGCAACAAACTTTTACACCACCCTTTCCGTTAAAACTTGCAAGATGTCATGCTACATCCAGAGGCTACACCAAACTGGATTTTTTCAGGGAAGAGAAATTTCAAGTAGACTCACAGGCATTTCTGCAACTCGCTTTTCCTAAGGAAAAATGCTTTCTTCAGCAGCAGGGATACTGCACATCCAGTGTTTGCTTCACTACAAGTCTCGTTTTACCCAGAAATGATCGCTGTTTCCTATTGTTCTCAAAAGGAATGAGGCCACCCACTTGCTTTTCCTGGCTAGGCTTTGCTGTCACTGCCGCTGAAAAGAGCCTGAGCCCAGTTTCTGGTGCTTCAAATGAACAACTCGTAGCCTCAGCCCATTGAGAAGAAGAGGCAGCCATCCTGCGAACAAGCAGTTTTGTCCAGAGGGGATGGGGGAGGGGGTAATTTTTGCAGCCACAGTTGAAGGAAATTTTAAAAATAAACAGAACATTAGTCCTAAATAAGGCTTTTTATTGGGGGAAAAAAAAGGAGGTGGCAGATCTATTCAATAGGGAAGGAGAAAACAGACCGCGTGAACACGCTGTTCTGCACATAAACAAGGTGGGATTGCAGACAGGAAAAATCTGCAGCCTGGGCAACGGACACCTGTGTACAAGCATGCAGAACAGCACTGAAGAGATCACAGGGTCACAGAGAAGCAGACCTGTTGGGAACACTTAGTGTACACCTTGATCTGAATTACAGCAGAGTGGAGTAAAATGCCAAAATGGTTACTCTAGCGCTACGCATTAGAAAAGACTGCTTTCACATGCCTTCAAACAATTAAAAGCATGGATGTTAGGGACTTTTTTGAAAGATGTCATGTCACACAGTTCTTCATATTTTAAAAGGAAGTTCTCAGCCAGAAATCTACATCAACATGGAGTTATAGTGGAGAAAGCAGCACTCATCCGAGGCAGAAGATTTCAGTGTTAATATAAATCACTCCAAAGAGCTGTCACTACAAACCTAGAAAATTAATGTTTAAAAAGGATATTATGATGTAACATAAAAATAATAAGACATCTTTATGGTTAGGACACCTAGTAACTGTAACTCTGAAGTGACACTATGGGAAGGAAAACCTATTAGCTTCCCGATCTGTCAGTTTTCTTTCCACTTTTCTAGATGTCTACTAGTATATATCTACTAATAATAGCATCCTTGGTTTCGTTTAATTTGGGACCTGTTGTTAGCATCTTTGCAATGTTAGGGGACTAAACTCTGGCTGGGATAGCTCAGACCCTTCTCTTTCAAAAAACATACAGAATCACAGAATCACAGAATAGTAGGGGTTGGAAGGGACCTCTGTGGGTCATCTATACATTTAAACCTAAAATCTTGGCTGCATGTCCTATCTCTTACAGGCAGACTTTAGCCACCTCAAACTACTTTCTGAAAAGCTGGTACAGGCAAAGGCCTCAGCAGTTTCCCCACCTGCCCCCCGTTCGCGATGGCCCTGCTGTCACCTCCTCAGAGCTGGGTGCCTTTCAGCACTGCCGTGGCCCAGCAGAGGAGAGGTGGTTTGGCATGCACTTGAAGGGTGCTCGTGGGCTAAGAAAAACCTATGGAAAGGCAGAGGGACCCTTGTCAGATGTCATCCCAGTTTCTCCTTAGTGCCATCACACTGTTGTTTAATGAATATCCCTAACACTGCTGCTCTCTGTCGGGGTAAGCGTCAGAAGCTGCTAACCTTGGTTAAACTGGAAAACCAGTAGGAAATGCCACTCAAATCCAGGTCACATGCAGAGAGAGCTGGGACCTAAGTGCACAGACGCATTTCACTGGGACAAATGTAAAAGCATCCTTGAGATACTGCTTTGGTGCAGCTTCATTTATGGAGGGGTAGAAGAAGTGTTTAGACAAGACGGTAATGAAATGATGGAGAGCCAGCAAAGCACTTGCTACACTGATCTCAAGGAAAAAACAAACAACCCAAACTTAAAAGGAAATAGCAGTTCTCCCAGCTGAACACTGGAAGGAGGGAAAAGACTATGCGGAACTTTGAGCAAGGGAATATTTATGGTTTGATTTTTATCACATTCAGCAAAATTGGGCTCCATGTATATTCTCCGCAGGTACCCACAACTGCACAGCATCATCAGTGCCTCCATGTGGTGGAAACCAGTCTCCACTGACAAGCTGCTCTGGTGAGGAGTAACAGTATTTTGCCAAGTGCCCCTGGCTGGAGGTGAGCGTACAGAACAGAAGCTTCTCCGGAGCTGCTCAGAGCCGCTGGTGGAGTCAGGAAACCTGTGCCCCCTCTTCTCTGCTGAACCCATGGCTGCTGACACCAGCAAAGCTGCACCCACGGGGAATTAGAGCCCTTTTTGCTCTTCCCACACAGGGTATCCCATCAAGTGCACTTAGGACAACCTGTGGTAGATCTGGATATTCAGATTTCAGGGTTTCCCCCCATTTGCTCCAGCATGACTAGTGTCAAAACTATTGAAGATAACTTCAGTATTCCAACAGCAAACTCACCACACAGAATGTAATGAGTTCTGGCCAGTTTTATTCATGAATTCAATTAATGCTAGGTTCCCAGCAGGCACATTAACCTCCTCCTTATAAAAATGCAGACGGTATTACTGCCAGAGAGATCTTCTTCCCCTCATGCACTTCCTCCAGCATGCAGAATGCCTCTAGGAGCAGTCACTGACACTTGAAGTACCTCTCTGGGGATGCTGTGTGGGTTTCAGCAAGCCCCAGAGAAGCCCTAGCTGTGGGTCTGCAAATTCACACCTCAGCCCAGGTTACTCTGAAAGTGCAAGACTGTACAGCTATTTCTTTAAAAACACGTGACGTTGTGAACTATGTGAACAGTGGGCACTTAATGATCACGCCACAAAGATAACAGCTGACTCCACTTCTCTTGGCCTCTAAGAAGCAAGTATATAACCACTTCAGAGACCCAGTGAAAATTTTTTTTTACAGGGATCACAGTCCTGCAGTACTTCAGGATCCCTTTGCTCTGCCTAAGTTTCAGTCTGTAATGCATAAGAACATCTACTCCACTTGCTGCAAGGTAACAGAGACCAGTTCATGAAGTTCAGCAAAACGACTTGTGCATAGGCTGGTGGCTTTTACTCCCCCTGAAGAGATGGGAAGCTACACTAACCCTGAATTTTTTTAAATGTTTATTTTAAGAAGGTCCTGTAAAGTTGAAACAGCAGCTCAGTACTTAGAAGATCTACTGCTGATCTAAGTTGGTCCTGCCTTGAGCAGGCCATCGGAGCATCTGACCAGAGCCCCCTTCCAAGCTCTATTACTGTACGAAGATCAAATTGCAGACATCTCCATTATCAGGAGACACAGGAAGACATACAAAACCATCTTGCTCCCCATGACCTCTTTGTTTGGAGGGAAAAGGGTGCAGGGAGAAAGGCAAAGGAGAAAGAAGTCAGGAAGACTCGCACCAGCCTTTTCATATGGGCTGAGGGAAAGGACAAATTTGAACTGTGCCAAAAGCCTGAGAACTCGGGTACTCGCAGGTAAGAAGGGATACAGACTATAAATGCCGAAACTAGCCTGGAAAACCCACACATGAGGCACTTCAACAACTCAGTTTGCTGGTGCTTCCTATCCTGCATCTCAGTCTGGGTCAAGGGATATACACAGAGGGACGTTTTCTGAACTTTCTGAATTACTTCCATTTTGGTCAGATCCATTTTTTTAAAGGTACCAAACAACTGAATAACAGCATTTCCTCAGAGGTAATTAGGAACAACAGCTGGTTCTGTGCAATCCTTCCAAAGCCCCAAGAACCAGCGGTTTATGGTTTGTGTCTGAGAAAGCACCAATTTTGCTTGAGGTTTGCTGTGACCCATGGTAATATGTCACCCTGAGCCCCCAGAAAAATAACAACAGAGGAAGAGGCTTGCATACATCCCTGCAGGTCAAAGCCAAGGAGTTTCATGAAGTATTCGAAACAACAGGGCTGGACAACGGTGAAGTGTACATTTTTCTTGTGCCAGCGGCTGGCTTAGGAGAACATCTCCCGGCATCAGGAGCTTGTCTTGACTGACTGACTGACTGGGCAAAGGGCAAGAGGATATTACCATTACCATGCCATCTACTACGCTTCATACTCCTTCCTCCCTGTCATCCACTGCCCTGGATAAACAGCCACTTGAAATTAAACCAGCAAGTGCTGCAGTGTACACACTGTCCTCAGCGGGAACATGAAAATGGACTCAGATGTGGTGGTCAGACGACAAAAACAATAGCCAGATCTACAAGAAGAGAGAGCAGTCAGCCCAAGCTGCCCTCCCCGTGCCATACCCACCTACCCAGAGGGTGAGTAGATCTGCTTTGCAAAGCACTCCATCTGTGAGTGATGGCAAAGAGCACCATCTGAAAAACAAAAAGAGCGCTGTCCACAGCGTCCTGGAAGTATGGTTTCTGCGGGTAATCTCCATGACAGGTAATGTCCTAGCACAGGATATGAAGTGCACCTCTGCTTGAGAGCTGCTAACAAACAAAACCAAGATTTTTTGAGGACTATCATCTTCACTTGAACTGCCAGTCAAACTCTACCTAATACTGCTGTTAGAAGCAATTTTCAAGAGTGAAAACAGAAAGATCAGTAAGACTGGTATAGCCTGCACAGGTCCTTTGACACATCCTTCCCCAGCAGAGCTGCAGACATCACCTTTCCACAGAACCATAACCTCCTTGCCTTTCACGGCTGTACAGAATGGCTTAAACCACCCCCGTGTCCAGACCTAACCACAGCAAACAGAAGTTTAGGCAAGAACATTCTGTTCTCTGGTGCTGGGACCATGAGTAGTGCCCATTTAAATCGAGACATCAAGCTTATGTTGATGGCACTAGGAAGAAGAGTTCACCATAGGATTTTTGCTTTCCAAAACTGTGTTTTACCCCAGTTTCACTGTCATCCAGATCACATAAAGATCCAGATCTAAGCAGGAAAATCTCACTCTGATTTTTGAACTTTGCAGTCTTTACTTCAAGATATATGTACCACTACCTATCTGTCCACTGTGCCACTGCTTCTTTACGGCTAATGGCTGGAATTCTTGCAGAAAAATGAGATCCTCTGCTGAACTTTATGAATGTAAATGTCAGAACAGCTGCTATCCATGGGAAGACTCAAATGGAGCAGAAGCGGTGCAACCAGCTTTGACAAGCTCGGTCAGTCTTGCCATCTACCTGTACTTTACACTCCCTCTTCCCTCAGTAAGCAATAACTGAAAATCCCAGGCATCCAGGCCAACGAACCAGTTAATTTCCACACTGCTTTACTCTCGTATGAAATGCCTTCTCGACAACAACCACTTCCAAAATTCATCCCTGAAAGCAGGACTGGTCATAATGTGGGACGGGCCACAGTACGCAGCGATGTCTCATGCTGGTGACTCACCATACGCATAAGGCACTTCAGTGCTTTGCCTCTGCCTCAGGAGGCTGCAAGACTGACCCACATTTTGCAGATAGATGCCAATACATGATGAACCATACATCATGGTTAAACACGGTCCCTTAATGCTGCAGCTATCACACCAGGGCCAGGCCCGCTCCCAGTTCAGTACTAGCTGGTATATGGGTTCTGCTCTGCGGAGCCCGGGGCCGGCAGAGGGAGCGCAAGCCCACGCATCGCTCCTGCGGTCCCACCTCCAGCAGCTCACTCCAGGTTTCTCCAAACACAGTAAAGCTGACACTACTAATGACAGCCACCACAGACAACCGTTTCAAGTGAAGCCCAGAAAGAAAGAAATTAAAAAAAAAAAGGCATCTCTTTCAACATCTGTCAAGTGGGAGAGGACAAAAAACCCCAAATAGAATAAAATGTTACCTTGAGGACAATGCAAAGCACTTTGCAATAATTTGAACATAAAGAAAAAAAATAAAAAATGGAGTGAGACCTGTCAGCATTTGTAAGAGTGGATAAATAGGATCATGTTTATCATCTGTCCTCATTCCAGAAAACAGCCATCCTCCGTACACACAACCTTGTTTTAGTCCCTTTCATCGAATCTGACTCCAAAGGATTCTCATCACAATAAATACTGAAAGAGCACAAGCACACCCTTTACAGCAGGGGTTGTGGCATTTTGGTTTGTTTATCTGTCACACAAAACAACAAGGTGTGTTTGATGGCCTCTCTCTGGAAGACAGAGCCCCAAAAGGGAAGGCAGAAGAGAACTGGACTCACCTCATCCAGTTTGCTTTGGTTTCATCCGTCCCATCGATGGATTTGTAGCGGTTGTTCTTATCAACAATCTGCAGGACAAGAGAGTAGATGCAGCACGTCAACTAGCTGATCCAGACAGGAGAAGGTCTACGATTCTCCAATCACTGCTTCAGTTCCAGCCTTTAGTCAGGACACGAAACTCTACACCACGAATCCCAGCTCTCCTAGAACTACATCCTGCTGCCCTGAACACGAGTGTGGAGGCTACTCTGAACTGACTAGGAGGCATACTCCTATGTACAAATACCCACCACAGAACTACGGATGCAGCTGACAAAATTGTTAACAGTTCTGAGATATAAAAAATTAACTTCCCTTTCAGGACAAGGCTGAGGCACACATTTATTTTACAGACAGAACAGCGTGAGCAGCATTTCATAGCAGCAGCTCTCAATTTTTTTCCTCACCTATAACTGAAGTCCCACATCTCATTTCCCATAATAATTAATATGCATCGATCTAGTGACGTCTGTATCTCATAGGCTAAGGCCTGTAGTACTAGTGTACAAAAATACGGGTTTTGGTACTGGAGTCTGCATGTAAATCAGTTCCTGATAGACTGGACCTCCTCCTTCCTGGTCTCTTGGGCCATCTGCTCTGCTCAGGTGGGCTGAGAGTGCTGCAGGCCTATGAGAGAGCTCTGCAATTTCTAGATGCAATCCTTCCTCTGTCCTCAAAATGACGATGAGAGCAGAGGAGCCCTCGAGGTTGAGTGGGGATGGAACAACATTGCAAGGTGGAGAGGAGCAGCAAGCTCTGCTACCTAGAGCTGTGAAATGAACTCGAGTGCCATGGCACCTGGTCTCCTTTCACACATCTATACCCTTAAGCTGCTAATAAACATGGCAGGTCAATGTCTGCCTAGTGCCCACGGGCGTCAGCAGAAGATCTTCAGAGAAGGGGGAAGATGGCCAAGGTCTGGCTCCACATGCCTGTGAGTGCCCCAGCTCTGAGCTGCATGGCTGGGGCATCACTTTGCTGGGGAGACATGACACTCACCAGCCATGAGAAGAATCCTGCGGACTTGTCCTGGCTAGAGATCTGTCCCTCGTACGGCCCGAAGATGTGACCTTTGGGGATCACCTCATTCATACAGCGCACATCGTTCTCCCCGTTGGGCTCTTTCACCACCTCCATTCCAGGCGGGATGGTCAGTGCTGCCCGATCAGGGATGCCAACGGGCACTGGGGTGTCAGACACAAAGACCGGCGGGCCGTGGTTCGGGCACTCATCCACGAAGTACTCCTGGCAGGACTCACAGACTGCGGGTGCAAGGGGAGCAGGGGTTAGCTGGCACAGATGCGATGACAGTGCAGGCTAACGCAGCTCACAGGACAGCGCGCCCCAGCTCCTCATCCTCCCTCCAGCCTGGCCGAGCCCCTTCCCCAAAGCCTCCGAGCATGCAGCCGCTTCATCGGCCACTCACTTGTTCTGTCACACATCTCTCGGCAAGGGCTCTGTCCCAACCCACACCTGCCTGACCAGCACCTGTGCTTGTGTGAACCCTGGTGCCCTGCACAGATCTGCCACCGATGGCTACACACAGAGGGAGGGGCTCTGTCACCATCTGCAGAGAGAGAGGCTGGGGGCTCCTTGCACATCACCGGTTAGCAGAGATGTCCTCTAGGCAAAAGGTTTGATTCCTCACACAGCAGAAAGGAACTAAAATATCCCTGAAAACAAATACCCTTGTCATGCAGCCTTCATCCTGTGCTTGGGAGAGAGACGGCATCACCAGGCACTTGCTCTGTGGCCGGACAGGGACTTGGGACTACAATTTGATATTCTGTTGGTATGCCAATGTGACTGGCACCAGTGCTCTTTCCCAGAGTACGGGGGAAGGGAAAGAGTTGTCATCTGCCTAACGCTCCCTTCTCAGTTTCAGAATTCAAGTCTTTGACTCTTGGGAGTTTTCCCATGTGCATTTTCATGTTTCCAGCACACTTTCCACCCACCTCCTACCGCTGCATAGCCCCAGGATGGACAAGCTGCTTTTGTGCAACAGCTTCCCTATCAAATGTGCCAGTCTTCTCAGGAGAGCACGTACATTTGTCCCTGGCTTTTTTCTTCCCTGCCTCCTGCCCCAAACTGCCAAGGTGCTGACTAGGAAAGACCAAAGTCTATACAAGTGGCAGCATTGCTCTTCCCTCGCTCACGAGACACTTACACCAGAAATCCACCTGCTGAAAGCTCTTGGTCATGATCAAATCCCGTTTCCCTTTCAGTTTCTTGGGCTCCACCTCCATGGACTGCGGGTCAGGCCTTCCAGAGCTGGGGACGGAACAACAGAAAGACAATGTTAACCTACCAAGATTCTGGGACTGCACACAGAGAGGACCAGAGGCAACAGGGTATGAACAACTCTCCTAGTCCCCACATCTGCAGCAGAGAAATGCTTCAACCTGCCACCCAACCTGCCAAAAGCTGGTACCCTAGATGGCCTAAGGCTAAAGCCTACAGCAGACAGTAGCTTCAGTTAGAGCATGGCACAGTGTTGGTACATCCCGCTCCGGGCAGAGGAGTGGCAGAGGGGACTTCCACCAGCAGCGAGGGAGCCTGGGAGCGGGGCTGCTCAAAGGCATAGCATGACCCTTGCTGCATGCCGGCACCGCATGGCCCGACGTGAACGACTGCATGCAGCAGACATGTGCCTAGTGCAGGAGTGTGCGACCACCCCATCACGTGCCTCAAGGCAGACCTCGCAAGGGGGGGGCTCTAATAACTCTGAGAAGTTCACACGTATCCCTCAAAACCAACTTTAAGGTGTGGGGGGAAGTGGGGAGAAGAGGGTTAGAGTACATTGAACAGAAGCTCAGCCGCGTACCAAGGCTGTCCATACTCCTGGTCCCGGCGCGGAGAGCAGGCCTCTGTTTTTATCGTCACCATCTCCCCTAAGGAAGCCTGGGTCTGGATCAAACAGTCCTTCAAGTTTTCACTCATGTTCTGAAAAATAATGAAGGAATAGGGGGAGAAAAATGAGCGGCCAGTACACCACAACCTTCCTGCCTCAGGAACCACCGCCTTCCTGCCCCAGGTCAGGAGGCAGCCAGCAGAGCAGGCTCCCTCCCGGCACCGAGAGCCGCCATCCCGCACCACAGCACCTACGTGTGCAAGCAGGTGAAAACCCCTTCCCGCGCGGGAAGGGAAGAGTAGTTCAGCCACAGGTCAGGCGAAGAGTCTGAGACACCACGGAGCAACCCGAGGCACGGGGAATCTGAAGTATGCTCCACAGTGCCCATTAAACATGTTGCGCATGGAATTTAAGGCTGATGGGTGGGATGTGTTATGGAAACACAGAGCACCACTACCTCAGTGTAGGTCTTTGGGGACAAAATGACAAGAAAAAGGAATGCAGGTCACGGCATGAACCAGGATCCGTCTACAAACAGAACATACGCCCGTCTCCATCTGGGAACAGAGCATGGTGTACTACCCCCCTGCAGATGGAGCTTTCTGTGCGCTCTGCACACCTCTGCCAAACAGGTAAGTGCCTACAGCGTCCTGCTGGACTCCACCAAAATTGCGCAAGTCACGCTCTCGATCTTCCTGTCCCTTGCGATCACTGGAGCTGAGCTACCACCACCCTTCTGGCACGCAAGCCGCTGTAGTGGAAATGCTTCTCCCTCAGCTCGATGAAAGAGCCAGGAATCACTTACTGATGTCTCAGGACAGCAAGCTCCAAAGCGGTAACACTTCCCTCCTCCCTCCATCATTGAACGCTGCTTGAGAGAAAATATTGGTAAGGCAAGTGGTGATAATTTGGAATTGGTTTACTTAATATTAAGGTTTCTGGAAGGCCACTAAGCTTGAGGCAAGGGAATAAAGCAGAACGCCACTCGTCTCCTCATTGCATTCATCTCAAGACTTCCCCCAAGGCACACAAACCGGCTGCTCTCAGGAACCATACCAGACTGGACAGACTTCACAGCTGCTCCCCCCAAAGTTCCCTGTGACCCCCCTTTCCAAGTCTGCTGCCGATGGCACGCTCTGTTACGCTGCACACTCACAGCACCTGACGGAGGGGCCACAGCAGCTCATCAGACCCCACTGTCAGCGGAGCTGGTGGAAGAGCCCGTCCCCATTGCGACTCAGCTCTGGGCATCCCAAAATTCACGTTCTGAAGTCACAAACCCCTGAAGACAGGAATTTTCTTATTCCACACATGCTTGTAAGGGACTGAGTACCATGGAAGTCTGGTCTGTATTGATGCGCTGTTTGCAGCAAGATGGAAAGCTGTTCCCAGCCTCTGTGGCTCCTCTTTGTGCCAGGGGACAAACGATTAGTTTTTCCAGCCCAGCTTCTCACATGCCAACGTGCAGCCTGAAAGACCCTTATCGAGCCCATATCAAGGGAGCACTAGTTAATTTTCATATAGTGCTCTGAAAGCAAAGCCTCAGCGTAACTACAGCTAGGTATCTGCAAACACACGCGCTTCCAGGCCTTTACAAGGTGCTCAAAAGAAGACACGGTCTTTCAGAATTACCACAGCCGGTCAGAAGGAAAGCGGCACTAAGGGCAGGGAGGGGCTCACCGTTTTGGCAGGCTGAGTTCCTGCTCTGCACCCTCCACAGCGAGGGGGAAGCTCTCCAGCCCCGTGCCCACGCACCAGCCGGTGCTGCAGGCAGGGGCTACCTGCCCTTCCCAGAGAAGGAGAGGTCTTTCTTGAATAGTCTGCAATAAAGCAGCTCAGGAGGGAAAAAGCAGCAGCTGGGGGAGGGGGAAAAATGTTAAAAACCAAGAAGAGATGGGTGCTGCCCCAGAGTTATTTAGCTGTGGGGCCTGTGCTGGCTGCGGGCCAGATGGTCTTGGCCAGAAAACCCACCCATTCTGGAAGCCTGGTACACAGGGCACCTGAAGTTAAAACACCCACAGCCCCCAAGGCCCCAGTAGGCAGAGACACAGACATCTGTCTCTGAAAAGACAATGGCTTTTCCTCTCCCACTCCTCCCTCACAGAGACTCCTCCGTTATGGAGCGAGAGAGACCCTGCGACGCCGCAGCCTGACATCCCGCACAAGGCAGGCCACCGCGCTGCCTTCACCGAACTCCTGGTCAAACTACAGCGTACCTCCAACAAGGACAAAAAAAAAAAAAAAAAAAAAAAAAAAAACAAAAAAAAAAAACAAACAAAGATGAAAAGAAGAAAGAAAAGAGGAAAAAACCTAAGTCCCCCCTATTCTAACTCCCCTCCCT
>Ga0181612_131272_pt1 | contig 13687 bp, 7 predicted proteins | sample HoacroProtozoa21_FD_119630 | JGI IMG/M metagenome (GOLD analysis project Ga0181612, IMG submission 119630) | Hoatzin crop microbial communities from Cojedes, Venezuel. Combined Assembly of Gp0051906, Gp0051904, Gp0051908 | reverse complement strand
TGGTATGTTCCTGCTATTGACAAAGAGTCTATATAAGTCTGGAAAGAATGAATAGCAGCATAGCCTTCATTTCTTTGTCACTTCTTCAGAAGAGAAATAGCTTGCGAAAGATGTGTTGAAATCAACAAGCTTTTAAGTGCTCTTTGAAATCCTAATAAATTTATTTTATGTAATAATTGATTGGGTACTAAGTTAACACTTATGAATCTGCAAGACTTGTTGTCCAGCCATGTAGACTTAGACAATATACTGCTTAATTTAGGGGGATTTGTAAAATAAAGAACTAAGAGTAGAACGGAGGCAATATGGATAGATTGCAATAAGACCAGTAGGCTTTAATGCTTTTTTGGATAGTGGGAATTCCTACAGATATAGTTTAGGCACCGTATCCTTCTTCTTCCCATGTGGAGTGGTGCCAGCATGGATGTAATTACTTGCACCATCCTCACTTACTGCACAAGGGAAATAAGACTCAGAGAAATTTTATCAAAAATAATAAAGTTCTGATGGATATGGATCCCATTAACCCCAAGGTGAGATCTGCTCCTGAAAGTACTGATGTTGTTCATTACTAATATTTTCTTGGACACAAATGATGAAGGAGAAACTCTTTCTGACAAAACTGGGCAAATCTCTTTCCTCCATCCACATTTATCAAGAGAGCTACTGAAATGTAACCCTTAAAATGGAATTTAGGAGGTGCATTTTGTTCCTGGACCTACCACAAATGTCCTGCATGGCTGCGGCAAGTCATTTTATCTTACTTCTCTGTCTTTCTGATCAATAAAACAAAGTTAATGTGAAGGACTACTGGTAGAATGGATCATTAATTTATGTGAGCTACTTTGATTTGTTACTGCTGCTGCTGAGTAGCCTTCCCCTTTAGGATATCATTAACCACTGCTCTGGCACTGGGAAATAACACTGATGAGACTACATCAAACCTAAGAAATTACACTGTACTTGGTGCACGAGACAGGCAGGAAAGAAAAGGGAATGTTTTCCAGATATAGCTCTGATAAGTTGCCAGTTACAGCACATAGTATTGGCTTTCTACTTCTGTCAAAACAGTCATGGAAATTTATTGCAAATGAGATTGGTGTTTTTAAGTTCAGCTTTATATGCATGTTACCCCAGGAGGAACACTTGCTGAGATTCCTAATTCTTTATTTTTCATATTTTCAGACTCTATCTTCTTAAAGGTAGATGTAAGTCCCTGTGGCAGTGTTAGAAACTTTAAAAGCTTTCATTTTGATAGTAAAGGATGTTCCAAAGCACTTTTATGATGTGTATAATAAAAAAGCTCCTAAAATCTCAGGAAAAAGCCACCAAAGACAGATTTCTTGGCATAGCTCATCTAAAACTTACTATGTGAAGTTTGTAGATTCACAACACTTTGAGATAATTGTCTAAATTCATCCTTCTAGTGAACCAACTTTTCTATATTAACAATTTTCACTTGTCCTGCAAAAGATCTTACATTAGCCACTGAGGGTTCAAACTCACAGCTACTATTTAGCAGTTGTATCTTTTTGGATCATCACTTGAAATGTGAGCTTAGAAACCTGAATATGAAACCTACTCCTGCCTACAGAAATGTTCTGAACAGTGGCAAAATGCATGCTGGAGACTGTGAAAAATGCTCGGTGGTATAACTTTATAAACTAGAGCCAGCTAGAATGACCATGATGATCAGCTGCAAAAATCTGGACTCCTAGACTTCTCTGCTTGTGGGCAGTGACAAAGGAGAGTTTAATCAAAAGCAAAATACTTATATCCAGTGCTCAAATTGTTTACAGTTTAAGAGGATAAAGAATATCATACAGCAGAGATCTGCTTCTTTCTTGTCTCCATTTAGAGAGAATATCTGCTAAGAAATTGGAAGCGTTTTCTCTCTAAGAGAGAGATTCATAGCTTTCGAGGTCTATTCTCATAACATGAGAATGCAGAATTGATACTGATGCATATATTTCTAGCTGATTAATAGGCTTCCTCTATTATATTTGGACAAATGTTTCATTTTCTCATGACTTGGAAGGAATGTTTCATTCATTTTAGGCACTCAAAATAGCACAGTGAGTGGTAACTGGTAACTGTCATAATGTTTTCCTCCTCTTTACCCAAATGAAGTTTGGTTATTCGGCGTTGTTTTTCACAGTTTCAAGAGCATACTTCGTAATTTTTATGACATACCAATCTACAGTTTGTATTCTGCAAACTGAACAAATCACATAAAAAAAAAAAAAGGAATCCAATAGAAATCCTTTTTAATGTGTCTTTTTTCAAATCAGGATTCATTGTAATGCACACATCAAGGGAGATCCTCCTGAGTCTTGTGAACAATATCACTGTGTAACACAAGTATACCAAGGTGGTCTGTGCTTGTTATTTCTGCACATAGAGTGCTATTGCCATGGATATAGTATAGGGAATAAATAGAACAGAGTTATTAAATGTTCCTATCTGTGACAGAGACTTTCACTGTTCAGAGGAATTGTTTCCGGACTCTATTTAAACTCTTTGAAGTTCTAAACACCAAAAAACCCCACATAATTCTAGGGGGCTTGTTTTTCTTCTGGACAAGCACACAGTAATACTTAAAGGGTGAAAGAGAGCACTGGACAACTAGAAGAAATCATTTTGAAAGTTAGCATTGTTATTTTCTGTAGACTGACAGCATGCTGTAGACTGTCCTCATGATGCTGCTTAGCAACAACAATGCTGAAGTGGAAAGCCACTGAGAACTGCTTAAAATACTGTGCCTGAGAAACAATAAACATCATTTTAGGCTGGTGCTTATCATCTCTTCACTGTATGAGTAGTAATGTATGGGGCAATATTAGGTTTTGTTTCTGTCTTTCAATGGTACTGTGTGCAGGAAGATACCAAGACAGTTTTGTTCTAACAGTGCTATTTAGGCCTGTTGCTGTGTCTCTGCAGTGTGGTCAGATTCTCAAGATAGACTCTGCCCTGTGTAAGGGGCTGCCTATATCCACATCACCCAGGAATAACCCCTGGCCACACTGAACCCTGGAAAGTTTCAGTTCCATCCTTGTTTCCTCTGAAATAACTTAGACCTTCCTAAGGACCTGGCAAGCTGGCAGGATTGCATAGGTCAGGGAGCATATTTTCCCCACACTTCACCAGTCTTTCACTCCAGTTACATTTTAAAGTTGCAGAGACAGCTATTTTCTCTAGGCTTTTCCCAAAAGAAGGAAGTTAACAGTTTTCAAAGTATTGGCCTTTCCAGGAGGCACTCACACCCTCTTCTTCTTCATGCAACAACCATAATTTCCAAGGGACTTGTGTGATCCCCCCAAGCATGCTCACAGATTAAGATACTGTCCGACTATGCCCACGAAATGTGAGACCATTGACAAGAGTCACAATTTATGCTTATATTTTTTTACAAAAAAGACTTCATGGATTTGACAACTACTTCCGTGATCCCCAAATTTGCTTGTGCTCTCTCTCCTTTCCTTCCCTCTTGAAGTGTGGTTACTGACTATCAAGATGGCAGATCCCTCCATCAGAGTTTCTGCTCATGTCTCTCTACCACTTACCTGGGAATACAACAGCTACCAAGGGCTACCTGATCAGATTAGCAGGCTGCAATGGAGAAAATTTATTCCCAGACACAAGAGAAACGGTGGTTGTTGACTTCACTTTTGTAGAGAAGACAGTTGTTGTTTCCAGCAAATTAAAAGAGATTCACTGAAGTGTTACACCTGTCTCTAAGAACATGGGAATATTCACAGGTGATCACATCATGGTCCATTTCACTTGATATCTTGTCTCCAGTGGTGTCAATGAGATGCTGAGCAAGAGCCAGAAAAGGACAGGCATATATGATTATTCCTCCTGATGTTCCTAATATATCCTTTTTAGGAGACCTTTTGAACTGAATGTGGTTTTGCATATGTAGTAAATCTTAATGTATTTGCCTTCTGTACGGTGTCTAGTTTCCCTGGGAACACATTCAGAAGTTTAGCCCCCTCCTCATTTTCGGCAGCAAGTTGTACAGGTCTGCCAAAGGAGAAAGCAGCTCTGTTTTCATCCTGTCTCCTGGCTGATAATGTCTTTTACTGAAAATGGTGGTGAATAACAGACAAACCCACCTACTCCGTATTGATTTCTATGCGATCATCATCCTCAAGCAACATTACACACTGAAGAAGATCCAACTTCTTTCCTTCATGGAAGCTATTCCACATGTTTTCGTTTCTCTGATTTTTTAAAACATCTTCTGCACTCTTTTTGAGATTATAAGACCAGGTCTGTGTAGAGTATTTAGGAAATGAGTAAATAATGGTATGATCTTGCAGCAAAAGGATTATTTTCCTCTTTGCTCTCTTTCCTAATAAATCCTAAAGTTTTATTTGCTCTGAGCTTTGTGAGCATTGGGCTGATGTGTTCCTGAAGCTATCTGCAGTACTCTGCTGTGTCACTCCTTAGTAGTGGTAGTTATTGCAGCTCATGACCCATGTGTGCAGACAGGTTGTGGTGTTCTGTGTAACTCAGTCAACACTGCGTTTCATTGCCCATCACTCAGGATGAAACTCCTTTGCATAACAGTGGCTGTTTAACTCCACTGTAGTTGTATAGGATACCTGACACACCTGCTTGGGGTTGGCAACTACGTTACTGCGAGTATAGGAGAGTCCAATGCCCTGCAATGGCGGCTGATGTCAGGAAGGCTGCCCAGTGTACAACAAGACTGGGTGCTGTCACTTTAAGTAACTTCATTTTCACAAAATACTTTTCCTATCGTTCATAGTTATTTCTAACTCCTATCACCTTGAATAATTTCATATCACTAATGGAGCTTCTTAACTCATTACTCATGCACTTCTCTGGTCTTTTATGAGTAAGCATTAAAGAATACAGTCTTGCTATTATTTTTTGGTTAGTTGGTAGGGTTTTTTGTTTGTTTTGGCTATTGGGGTTTTTTTCAGACTGCTTTTTGAATCATTTTCACACAAATGTCTAATTCACAAAAAAGAATTAAAATGTGTAGAATTCAGAAATGTAGCTAAAATTAAAATACGTAAAGGCAAAGGGACAGAATAGTCAGGAAATCAGATTTGCCAAAATCCTTTCATTGAAATATTACCCAAAACTTTAGAGTGTACTCTAAAGACCAACGGATATTGCTTCTATCACTCTTTTGCAGATGTAATTGTATTTATTAAAATTTACCCACACATAAATAGAAATAACCTTGACAGTTATTCTAATATATAATTACAAGAACAATCACATTTTATGCTTCAATGCATAACGTGATCTCCTACTGAAAAGTGGAAAAAAGATCTCCTTATGAACAGCTAATTGAAAATCAGGGTGTTTACATCTTCCTTTGAAGGAACCAGCATTGACCATTGTCTGAGAGAATAGGACATGTAACAAATCAAGTAGAATGACTAAAACACTTTAAAAGAAGCTCTGGGAAAAAACTCCAACCAAATAAGAACAAAACCGAAACACATAAACAGAAACAAAAGCTAACAACAAGCCAAGCCTATAAAGAGTACTCATAATATCTGATATGCCCCTGAACTTTTGGAGGATAGAATATACCTACATAATTGCCTTTATTGCATACAGTGGGTTGTGAAACTATTTTTTTTTTCTTAATTAGTACCTGGACAGGAACAGACTCACAGATGTATCTAGAATGAAATTCTGTGCAAGTGGCAATTTTCATTTTCACCTCTATAACAGTACGAAAACAGAAGTTCATGGTTATAGTCTCTACTTTTAAAAATAATAAATTGATACATTTAATTTTTTCTCTCTTCTCTCTGGAACAAGATACAATTACTTCATAATTCTCAGAAAAATAGTGGAAATACTGTAGAATAAGTAGATTGATTTAGTAGCTGGACACAAAGCTAATAGTGGTCATGCATACAGCTGACTTGAATTCAACTTCTACATGTATTGTGCAGCTGTTTTGAAGAAAATTATCTTTTTATTGACAGTGAAGAAGACAAAATATATTGCCTGGATTTTCATGTTGTATTTTCTGATCCTATGAACATTTCCCCAGCTAAATTCCAAGGCAGCATTATTATAATCACTGTATTTTATCAATTTATTTGGAAATAACCGCCCTTGGTCCATTTATTTCATTCTACAATTGCTACTTTTTGTTTTTTGGTAGCTAGGACTCTGATTTACCTCCTTTGATTTTTAGCTCTATGCTTACTAGATTGTATGAAGATTTTAAAGATGAAAACAATGTGTCCATTTGCTAAACTAAAAAATTTTCCCATTCACTTACACTAATATAATTTGCAAAAAAATTATAAAAATTTAAAATCACTTGTAATTTTAAAGATACATCGCAGTTAAAAATAATTGTTTTTCAATATTCTCTGAGGATTTAGGATACATTTCTGTCTATAAGTAATTCATAGAATGATAAAATTATAGAATCATAGAATGGTAAGGGTTGGAAGGGACCTTAAAGATGATCTGGTTCCAACAGTCCTGCCATGAGCAGGGACATCTTCCACTAGAATTTTTACAATATTTGTCCATATAATAAAACACAGATAATTTGCAGAAGTTTCTCATAACTTGTTATAACTTTATCTCAAAGAAACAAAATCTTTCCCCATGTATTCCCAGACCTAATACTTTGAATGAGAAATAAAGCTCAAAGACTATTTGGATCAGCAGTCAGAGCAGAGCCTGGATTGGACCCATAGGTGATTACAGCTCTGCAAATTGGATAACAGAACAGGATTAATGTTTTCTAAGGCCCTTGGAGATAGGGCACTGTCAGCACTTGTTTTTCTGTTTCACAAAACAGTTTAACTTCTCCAAAACTTTCCTTAGCTCTTCGGCCTCCCCAGACAGGTTTCTACGAAACATGTCATAAAGCAGACATTCACAGAAGTATCAAGTCAGGAGAAATTAATTTGCAGTGCTGGTAGTTTGAAGTGAGTCGCTGAGCAGCAGGTAAGGGCAGGTGTTTATCTATATGTTCATGATATAAACTGGTGATTCCTTTTGGCAATGTGTAGCTGGAGTATGAGAACAGCTTTTCTAACCAAAGGCAAACTATTCCTAAAAGTGCAAGAGGAATTCTTTACACTGGATTTATAAAGGAGAGCCCTGTTAAAGAGCCTTGCTCTTTTATTTTCTCCATACTGGGAGAACTTAGTAAGAATACTTTTACCATATCTAAGCTTTCCCAGGACTATCAGTGAAAGCGGCATTACTAGCTCAGACCTTTTCTTACGTGTTGCATATGCCATACACAAAGCCTGCCTCTGCCTGGGTGAACTGAGAGCGTAAAAGCTCTAACCATAATTTGAATTGCAAGAACTAGCTAACCAATTACCCTTATTTGAGTGCAATTATTACTTTTCGCTCATACATCTAAAAGTAGAGAAATCATGCTGCAGCACAGGACATTCTCAGAAATATCAAGTGTTTTTACTATTAAGTCAAGTCTTGCACCAGCAGACTGAAAAAAAAGGTATATTTCACAGTATCTAGTCCTATATTGCCTTTAGTGCAGGACACCTTTGCTGGGCATTTGAATCGTCTAGACATGCTGGAACAGAAGTTCCACGTATGGTTAAGACTGCAGGCATAAGTGTGCTTCTTTTCTCTCCCTCTCTAACTGTAGGAAATGAGCTGAACTTGACAGGGCATTTCAGCACATACTTATCAATAGTCTCTTTGGACTGTATTTTACTTTCCTAGTTACAGTGTTTACATTTTCAATATGGTATATATTAGACAAAGAAAAACATTACTTTGCATCAATTATTTGTAAATTTTATTTGAAAGATCAGGTTTGTTCTGTGCTTTCTGTCAAGGAATATTTGAGGCAATTCACTGCACAGATTTGTTTTCATTCTGTGGTTTATTTTGTTCTCAAACTTCTGAACAGAATATGCTTCCCAAGTAGAATGGTATTGTAGCTCTCACAAGATTCTTAACTGTCACAAGATGTGCCTGAATTACTGTTTAGTGGTAGGATAAACAAAGTTCATAAACAAATAAGTGGCAAATAGACTGTTAATTGTCTAAAAAGTAGAAAGCATTCCTGAGTGTGGAAGTACCACACTCTGTTTATGTCTAAAAGTCAGATCACCTCACATGCCTCACACAGGGACAAAAAATTGAGGAAATGGCGGTACAAAAAAATGCTTTTTTGATCTCTGGAAACTTCCAACTCTCCAGAATAAAAGCAAAGGTTGTGCCACCATGTCACCAATAATCGCAGAATTTGTCCTCAGGAAAAAATAATGGGAGGTTATTGACTTGGTTATGAGGGTGCACGTTCTTCACCAGGCATAGCGGAAAGAAATCCTAGCAGGTTTTCCTCCTTTGTTGGACCACAGAGACAATTTGTTGGTGAACTGGAGAGAGTAAAGATTCTTTTCTCCACCTTTCTATTTTAGTAAATGCTTCTTTGTTTGAGGAAAGATCTTCATATTTCTGTGCTGCATTTTTAGGTATCTGAGTGAAAAATAAAGTTGGGGGTAGGGGAGAGAGAAATAAAGTCAGCTTAGTGTGCATAAAGAATCTTTCAGTAAAATAATCTAAGCCTTGAAATATTTAGAGTGGGATTCTGCTGCAAGTCAAGACTCAGATCAGATGTCATGTACGTGTAGGTGTCCTCAAGATGTGTCAGGTATCTAAATTCCATTCTAAATTCTAAATTCCAATGACAATGTACTATATTGCTCTTTTGCTGCCCAGCCACTTGACACAACTGAATTGCACACATAAAGGCACCTATTGTTGCCTGTGGTGTAGTAGGGTGTCTAAGAAATCCCCAGTGTTTACATGTCTGTAACACAGGATATACAGAAAGTATATGTGCTTCAGGGGTAGCAGCTGGTGACAAGGAAGGATGTCTCTCGCATTTTGAGATGCTTTGTGTATGGGCAACCAAATAAAAATCTAGGTTCTATTTATCATAACGTGATCATTCTTTGAAGTCCAACAATTGTACCAACCACACCACCATCAGTTTTAATGGCAACTTAGACACTTAGCTTGGCTACATATAAACATAAAGGTCTCTCTGTGAGCTGAATGCCATCTGTTTTTATTTTAGAACTCTTTTTGACATAGACAAGTGATTTGCAGTTAGGTGACAGCCTCAGAGTTCTGGAAGATACCAAGTATTTCCCGTAACACTGGTGCAGTATCTCATCTATGAGATGTGACACACACTCCTTTAACCATAGGCTAAGAAATTGCTGCAGGATGATGGTGCATGGTGTCCTCTCCCTAAGACATCTGCTTCTGGGCATGTTCAGTGCCTGCGATCTGCCACTCTCAGTGGCTCTGTTAGCATTTCTCTTTTGCATGCATCTTACTGAGATGAGATTTTGTCTTCATTAGATCCTTCTGTTCTATTCTAAATCTACTCCCTTTGAAATCCTCTTGCTTCTTTCATCTGCTTTCACAAGGTGTCACCTCAGGACCTCAGCCTCTCCTTTTGTTGTCTCGACTCAGACTGGGTCATTTCCATTTTTTACATATGGAACTGCAGTAAAACTATCGCACACCTCGATACCACAGGTATTCAAGACTGATGCATTAAGGAGACACTAATTTAGATTCAAGACATTAGACTCACTTTGAATTGTCTCTGACAGGTAATACTACGGAAAATAATGCCTCCAGCATTACTGTGCAAAGGTTTCACAGCAGAGATGGAAGGTGATAGCTGATACCAGGTCAGCTTCAGAAGAAAACTTAAATGGTCAGAATATTGCCTTCAAAATACTAGAAATTAAGAGACTAAAAATAATTCAGAGCATTTACAGGAGCAGGCCTTCAAATATGGTTTCTTGTTTAGTCTGTGTTTAATTCGAAGTTCATTTTTTTTACAGACTTTAGTGTAATTGAACTAATAATATTCTGTGTGCTTTATCCACCACTGCCATTTTCTACAGACACCTAGTACAAGATTTTTATCTTGATGAAAGTGTTTAGGAATTCGCTGCACAAAGCTTTATATATGTCATCTTTAATTTGATACTACTACAGATCAACTTGAGGATATGTAAAGCATCATTCACATATTTTGTCACAGACTAGAATGTGCCTTGTTTGACAGAAAGTTTTCCGAACTAATTTTTGTACTAAATGTCATTCCATAAAGCTGCATTAAGTTACAAGGTGGTCTGCTAGCACAATAGCCAAATGTCTGTCTTCTAAGACGTAGTTTGTCACAAAGCAGAAATGCCATGGGAAAAGTCGTTCTCATGATTTTGTCACAGCAATAGATATAAAAATATTTTTCTGTATTTTGAGGTTGTCTAGTGTTGTGTGACTAGGCTTCAGAAGAAGATTAGTGTAAGAAAGTATTTAGCTTCTGTTGGGCTTTGAGATGAAGGTTTGGGCCAGGTAAATATGTGGGTTTTTTGAGTAGTAATGGGGTTTGAGTTTCAGGTCTGTTTTGTACTTTCTTCTGTGTTTCCCTTAGCTTCCTTTCCAAAGAGGAAAGCTGAATGGCAGAACTTGCATACAAATCACTGTATCTGAATTGGTCGTGAATAAATTTAGGCTAGATGCAAACAGGGTACCTTATCTGAAAACTGAAAAATAGCCTTTCGGTAGCAGCAACAGAGAAAGTTACTTCGTATATTGAAGGCAGAGGAATTTCTTGAGGTTGTTGCATTTCATAAAAGTCAACTAGACCTAGTGATTCGAGCAATTTCCCTTAAAACTCAGGTTCCTATAAAGTGGGATAAAATAATTTCATCAGGGCTCTCTTTCCAACCATAAATGTTTCTGCTGTTTCCTTGTTCAGTCGGTCACTTGCTAAGCTTATGTACTTCTATTTGCTTATCTCAGAGTGCTGCTAAATGTGAACACAGATTGAATTGAGGTACAGCTAATAAAGCTATTATTGATTTGGTAAATGAATGATTGTGCTGGATTTGCCTAATGTTAAATGAAATTAATCAGTAGTAAATGCCTTTGTCTTAATCGTTCATACTGGCTGGAAAAAAAATAAGGAACAGAATTAATTGATCACATTAGGAGACATTAACAGTATAAGTGACATTAGACCATATTGGTTGCAAATGCTATTGTTCTTACCGCAGAATCTCACCTCAAACCACTTATACTAATCTTCTAGGTATACTTTTCATCTTTTGCTTTCATTGTCTGAGAACAAACTTGACTGTAACACAGAGGAAAGGGAAAAGCTGACCATATTAGAAGCTATGTCTCTTTGAGATACTGAGTGATTAAAGGGTTTGTTGGTATCTTTCTCTTCCATCAAGCATAATGCTTTTTTTCATTTTCCTGTTGACATTTCCTGTGGAGGCTCAAAGTTGTATGGAAGGCTGTTCAAGACGTCAATAAAATCTTTTAATCTTCTTGTCCTCTTCAGCTCACTGTAGCATTCTGTCTAATATAGATAGAAAGTTTTGTAATATCATATGGTAAATACAGTAATCCTGAAACTTATTCCTTCTGAGCAATGAGAGATGAAGGATTCATAGGGGCCATGAGATTTAATTTAATCAGTTTTGGGCTTTTTTAGTTTCTCCTACACCTGACTCTTACTCAAGTATTGCTAAAGAGTTTAAACACAGCTGTGTTTAAATGCTGTAATAGTTCATAGAAATTCTGCGCAAATTGTTTTTCTTGAAGCTCTTTCAGACTTTCATCCTATCTGCACATAACTGAGAGTGTTTCAGAGCAGTTTCCTTCATAAATTACATTTATATTGCTGAATATTAATACTGATTCAAGGGAATAAATTGACATTGACAAGACGTCAAGAGTAGAGATCCCTAACTGATAACAGATATACATCTTTTGTTATCTTCCCTTTTGAATAGCGAACAGTTTTCTGTCAATTTAAAGTCATTCCTGGACCACATCATAGTGTCTAACTTGTCAAAGAAAATGCCAGTTCCTGAAGAAACATCTGAGGTCTTGTAGACATATAATACAATCACTCAGTGATTATTTTGTAGTTACTGCTTAATCTATGTCTTTTTTCACACCTTTGTTTGCCATAGAAGGGGGTTTCTAGAAGTGTTTTGGTTTAAACTTCCAGCTGCGGAACAAGCCTTTCTCAAGTTCTGGGCTTCCATGTCCACTGCCATCTCTGACCTAGGTTAGATCTGACCAGGAAGCTGTCCTGCCTTCTGGTCTCGGAGTCAAAGCTATGACTGTAAATGAGAGCTGGTTGGTCAGGGTTCGAGTGGGTTTTGAGAGAAGAATTTTTCACCTGTCACATTTACTGAGCAGAATCTGTCAGCTCTGGCAAGTTGTATAAAAGAGATTTATCACTGTGCTGCAGCTCCCCCTCCCACCATATGCTTTAGGTAACAACGTGGAGCGTGGTGGAGAATGTGAAAGGAACACATATTCCAGTGCAGCCTGTGAAGATCTCTCCTCATTCAACCTGAGTTACAGCATCATCAAATGCTTTTAGTTCACTCTCTACCCAGCTTTCCTTAGGTCTCATTATAGAAATTCCCTTCTGACATACCTCAGCTATTCAGAGTTTGTGCACCCCATTTCTCGTGCTCAAACTATCCCAATTTATGGGTTTTTGCTTTAGTTCAAGCCATGTTTTAGATTCAACCTGCAGATTTTTCTCCCATCAGAAACACAAGCAGTGAAACCACTGAGCAGAATCTGCACTAGGCACCAGGAAATGCAAATACCATACCTTCTTCCAGCCTTCAAACAATCAGACAGTGACTGGATTATGAAACTGCAGGTCACAATTAATCCACTTCGGGGTCTAAGGTAGAGGTGTCATCAGCTATGCGTAAATCTAAGCTTCAATAAAAGCACTATAATATTTAGCTGCTCAAGCAAGGTTTCAGAGTAGAGTTATACAACGCATTTTAGGTGAGCTGTTGAATTGTACTTCTAAAGGGCATGCTGCAACTTGGAATCAAGCCTAGAGATCTTCAGAAGACAACTTGACTGCCTTTCGATCTGCTGGGCCAAGATATACTCACATGGCACAGGGTCTGTATGCCTTCTGTGGTGGAGAAAGTTGGAGGTGCAAGACTGGGTTTAAACCTCTTGACCTAAAAATGCATACTGCAACTAAAAGTCACATATGAAAGGGAAAAAAAAAGATTTTTGAAAATGTTTGTAATATTTTTAAGATGGTGGATTTCATACCTAAATAACTTTTCTCCTTTCTGTGTCTTTGCTAAGGAGTCCAGGCAGTGAATATTTAGGTTTAATTTGTTTGAGCCTGAACAATACAAACCAAAATTTTGTTTCATTTCATTTATTTAGAGTGAACTTAGGTGAGTGAGTTAAGTTTTTCAGTTTAGTTAGTATTTAATATTTCTCACTGTAGTAAATGCATATGAGGAGTACTACCATTACAAAAAAAAGCTTTGCTTAAAAGCTAGATGTGGATCCTTTTTTGTCTTAGTACTTCTTCGTCCACCCTCAAGAAGATAGGTTCTAAATTTCAGCCTGGCTTTGGAAAGGGAAGATTGCGTAGAAGAGTTGACATATCCCTGTTACAATTATCTGTATGTTCTGCTACAGCAGTTTTCCTTGTCTGTCCATTTCTTCAGGTTGGAGACTTAAACCATCTGAGTAACACCGGAATAATCATTATAACATATGATGTACCTTGTTTTGGTTTTCTGACAGGGAACAAAACAGTCTTAATGCTATTGCAATAGAAGGAGTATCTGTCAAC
>Ga0181612_113717_pt1 | contig 13687 bp, 7 predicted proteins | sample HoacroProtozoa21_FD_119630 | JGI IMG/M metagenome (GOLD analysis project Ga0181612, IMG submission 119630) | Hoatzin crop microbial communities from Cojedes, Venezuel. Combined Assembly of Gp0051906, Gp0051904, Gp0051908 | reverse complement strand
GTGAAATGGAAAATGAGAAAAGTAATTAATATTACCAATGGCATTTGTTTAAATGTTGCTTTTCAAAAGCACTTTAATTACAATATGCTTTTCATGTTGGTTGAGTTCATTTATATAGGGAATACAATCATTAATTATCATAATTAACACACCTGAATTCAGCCTGAGTGGCATTCCTTGCACCCTGAGTTGTATCGTTGTTTTATCTTTGACAGTTAGGTTTTCAATCAGATGTTATCTGCTTTTTCCTAATCATTAAGAAATGCTTTACTAATTAGCACATGAAATTCATCCTACATCAGACTGAATTGAATCAAGGTCTATTATCTTGAACAGTAAGACACTTCAGAATTCACAGTAATAGGGCATGAATATGTGATACAGTTCATACACATTTCATGAACCTCCACGTTACCGTTATTTTTTCAAGACTCTGCAATTAGTTATGCCATTTTCAGGTCACTTAATTCTCTCTCGCTGTTTAACAGTCTGTTACATTACAATGCTCTAAAATCACAAGTTAACTCTTCCTATACCATGCTCTGCTGAAATATTTCTGTTCTCCAATAAAGATGCATTTCTGAAATGTTCCCTGATGTCCTGAGAAACAAGCTGCCATCTACAAAACTCTTTCCTTGAATATTCTTTCTTAGAAAAAGAGGACACATTTTCAACTATTATGCCAGTTCTCATTTTAATTTCTTAAAATGAATAATAAGTAATCACACATAAAACAGAAGTTCTTGCCTTGTCCCCAGGACATACAGTGATCATGCTGGAAATTTAATCATGCTCCCTGATTGATCTTCCACCGAAGATATTGTCATCATAGACTGAATAGGCCTAACCAGCTTGGGACCAATCTAAACCTGATTAAAAGTTTTTAATCCTGTTTCTGGTACTGTCCTACATGCAAGGGAGGACACGCCGTTGCCCTTCTCTGTTCCCCAAGGCACAGTTCTGTAGTTGTGAGCAGTTTTAGTTTGCCGTGATAAGTTAGGGGAAAGGATGTTGGTTTTCATATGTGCTCGCTGCAAAACTGCCAGAACAAATGGAGTTGTATGTTATGAAGTCCAGGCTGTATTACTGCATAGCGAGATGAAAATAATAATAAAATAATATTAAAATACTTCTGTACAGTATCAAGACTTCTAATTTATGTAGTAAACCTTACAGGTTTACAGTCTTTATCTTCATATACTTGGCACAAATTTCAGACAGAATCTCTTGTATGTGGATTTATTTTAAATACATGAATTTTTGTCAGCTTGCAAACATCTACTCTTTAATGATTCTAAAAGGTGCAAATTTCTCGTTTAGGCAAAATAAAAACACAGAAACTTTTTGATCACTAAAACGTAGAATGATGTGATATGAGTACTGGATACTTAGACATTCTCACAAAGCCTTATTTAGGTACACAAACCATAACAGCAAGTGGAAATCCTGCCCTTGTCTGGACTTCCTGTGCAACTACCAAAGCACAATGGATTTAGGAGCCAATTTCCATCACAACAGACCATTATGGGGTTGTTATACTAAGCAATATCTAAATAAATCCTCCACAATCTTGTCATGCTGTGAATGAGACCTGTTTGTGGATGATGACAGCTTTTTGAAGTGGAATTGCTAGAGTGGCTTTTAGCTAGATATATCTTTGATAATCGTATCCAGAACTGTGCATTTTACCATAGAAAGTCTGAGAGCTTCCCACCTGTGCTGAATGAATGGTAGTTAGCATTGGGAAGTAAACATGACTGTGTAGCACCGGAATAGGACCTTCTTACCTCTCCAGTCCCTATTTTAAGAGAGAGGAATAAGAAAAACATCTCTGTATTATTCAGGGTTTCACAGTACGGAGCCATGAATGCCTCTCAATCCATGTACCAAGATGTAAACTGTAGCTTCTAAGATATCAGTGCACTTTTGTGGTGTGTATCTTAAGACTGCTTATCCCTACTTTATATCTTATCAATTATCTTAAAGTAGTGTTCACTTTTTTTAGAGCAATGTATTTCTGACTCATGGGGGCTACTGGAGAAAAACTCTCTCTTTTTCTGTGTAATTGTACTGCAGGTTTATGAATGAAAGGGCTTGAATTTGCAATCTCTGAGTTAAACAGGAAGTATCTGGTAGCAGAGCACTTCCCCAGCGGGACTTACAGGTTTGGAAGCCATTTCCCAGCTTGCTGCCTTAGAGGCTAAATTTCTTGACCTTAAGTATAAGCTGTAATGGGCTTCTGTTTCCCAGGACAGAACCGTGAAGCTTTAGTGCTTCAAGGATATATTATAGCAATGTTCTTATTTAGAAGTTGAATATGTGGCCAGAGTTTTGCAGATGTTGACTCTTTACAACCCCAGTAAAAATTCATCAATGAAATGCTCAGAATATCACAGAGCTTCTGAAATTGCCAAAATACAGTTTGCACCAGCCCTAGTTACATCTTCGAAAATTTTAGTCTTAGAAGTTTGGTTAAATGGCACTTATTAGGTCTTCGTAGCACGTGTAGGATTGGGCACATGAAGATAAGTTTGCAGAATCATTTCCCTAGCTTTGGTCTTAAATTTCAGATAAAGAGTTACTGTGGTTGCTTAGAATTTATTCTTCTGTGATTTTCTTCTGCAATAAATGGTATTTCGTGGCTGTATTTCTATATTAAATATTCTGTTAGAAGCGTGTCAGTTATCCAGATAAGAAATTACCTCTTCCCTGTTTTCCCTTTTTAACAGAGAGTTAGCGTACCAGCTTGTATGAAGCACATTCAGTAAGGAGCAGGAAAAAATACCTCAATCAAAATAGCCGTACTGCTGAAAATGGATGATTACTCTTGGGGGAAGAATGTAGGGTGGGAGACGAGCTGTATCATACAATTCAATAGAAAATAACATTTGTATGGAAGCAGGAGAGTAGCATATGATTTCCTTCCACATCCACCCTGAGCAAGTATATTTTTGTAGTTCATCATTTCTCTTTAGCTGGTGTGTTCAGCTACTACTCATCTCCCTGAGGGATATTTATTAGTAATGAAGGAGACTTCACCTGAAAATGGAGTAGCCTGAAATTTGACAAGTTGGAAAAATACTTACATTTTTATCTGAACGAAAAAATGTAGTATTAAAAAAAGGGCAGGGGAGAAAGTAAACATGTATTTCAGCAGCCTCAAAAGGCTACTGTGCCATTTATGGAAAACAGTGTAATTATGACACGTAATTAATTAGTTAATTATAGAGCTATTTATTATTCTCATATGGGGAATCATACCATAAATAGTCCATGAATATATTTGTACTCATAGAATCTGAAAGCAAGTAAATAATGTTCTTTCAGTTAATGATCATGTATACTATGAGAGAATGCATTGCCAAGGTGATGCACTGCCACTGGAAATGAGGAGATCTGACTTTCCAAGAAGCTAGGTATGTAGCTTTGGGCCTGAAGACTAAGAGTCCTAAAAGTCAAAGATAAAGCTTTAGCTGGATCTAATGTATGTATGAAATTGAGGCACAAAACCATTTTTCAGTCACGTACACTATGACTCACTAGTGCTTTCACACAAAGGCTGTGTAGAATGTTGATTTTAGCAATTTAGTGAGCATAAAGTCATTTCCAGGAGCATCATGGATTCTGGTGTTAATGCAGCAGTGAGAATGTTACTAGACTTTATATTATTTCTAAAAAAAAAAAAAGTTTCTATGGCAGTGTATGCTGCTCCCTTTCCCATCATCTACCTCCGTGTCTTTGTTTCATCTTCCAGTTGTCTATTATTTGTATTTAGCCTTTTGCTTTCTATGACTGGCCTGCCTCCTAGCTCTCACCAAAATTCTCGTCTTGCAGAAGAGGATCTTATAAACTTGTGTGTTTTGCCTTTAAAGCTGAATATTGGAAACTAACACATTCCAACTGACAACCAAACAGAACAACGTCTTCCAAAATGCTACAGGTTCCCACAGTGGAAGGGAGATAGAAGTGTGTCATGAAATACATAGCACAGAATGTGCCTGACAGTGAAGAATGACAGCATCTGGCTTCTGAGCTGCCGTACCATGATCAAAATTGGCATTGTTTCCAAGTCAAAACTTTCTGTGTGAGGAGAAAGTACCCTTCTTTGTGTAATCTTTACTGCATAACAACAGCTCTACCTTGGCAGCACCGAGAGTTAGTAACATGTGACAAATGGTTTCTTAGGGACTTGCTAAGCTAGAACATGAGAAGGAAGGCAGAGTAAGCACACTATCATTTTCCTTTAGCATTCTTTTATTTCACTCCGTCCCAGGGACATATGCAGCCTCCATTTTGATTCAGGGGGATGAACACACCCCATTGCGTCACATCATGTTTCCATATCTCATGGCTGTAGGCAGGGAGAGCTGTGCACTGTCTGGGCCCTGTATCTGCCACACATAGTTGGGAAAGCAGAGGACTTGTAGCACTGGGCTGGTTACATGTGAAATTCTAATCACAGCAAAGAGAGTGGGAATTGAAAGTAAACTGTTGGGCTGACATTCTCTATTGAATCTGCACTGTGACTTCAACCCATCCGCAGAGAGCAACTTGGACAGGAGCTGACCTTGAATAGTAATCACGTCTTGGCCTTACTAGAGGTAGCTTGTCTGTGGTCAATCATGACTTGTACTATTTCCCATTTATAGCAATTCCCTCAAGACAGAGATTTCAGTCTGTCCTCATAACTAATTTCCTCTAGGATAGCTCTATCATGAGTGTCCCCACCGCGATCCTTCCTAGAGAAGATGAAGAATCAAGCAGACTAATGGTGTCTTCTACATTCAGCGGCTGATGTCTTAGAGCTGTGGCACTGCATTAGTGCAACATTTTAGAATGTTGTTCCCCTCCCTGCTGCTCACCATCTCTTGGTAAATGCATGGCTTCTTCTGTCTTACAGACTTCGTGAACCAAAATCCAGTGTAAGGGAAGGAAATGTAGAGAACCAGCAAAAAATGCCATCCAGAATGGTCTTGTCTATGAACACATAAATACTTGATGTAAGACAAGAACTTGGAGAATAGATGACTAAAACTTCAAATATAACAGAGCTTAAATTAAAGTTATTTTGTTCTACAATCACAGGAGATTTGTGTGTAAAAACAGAATTACAAGATTAAGAGATTGCAAAAGTGAATTGCTATGCCCAAATATTTCACTGGTTCCTTTCTCAGCACTCTAGTTTCCACCCTCTTTTTACATGCATAGCAACTTCATTTCCTTACAAGTAGTTGTTTTGGTTTGTTTGTGAAATAAGGAAATAGAAGGTTACTACAACTACATGAGTAATTTTCATGTATTCCCCATCTTGTATTTTTGTGGGATTTCTTTCCCCCAGCAGTGTCTCTCTCTCAAAATCTCTGCTTGTTGTGCTTATAAAGCAGCTCACACATTTTCCAATAGTATTTCCACTCTCAGGATAATGTTTTTTGGACTGATATATTGTAATATTAAAGAGGAAGAAAACATCTTCTAAGAATTCTTCTTATTTTCACCTTTTGATGTTCTCAACTGCCTTTTTTCTGAAATCTGATGGGTTGCAAGACAAGATTTTAAGTATTTACAACCATCTCTAATAAACTGCTTCATGGATATTTATGAGGTGCTGTTTTAGCAGGCTGTATTATAATATTAATCAAAATCAAGACTGCTGCTTGGCAACACTCCAAGAGTTAGATCTTTGCTGAAATATTTCCAGGTATCTTTATTTTCCCCGTTCCTTTTGTTTTTTTTCTGTTGTTAATTTCCGGTTAAGTTATTTATCAGATGATATTTGAATACATCTGAATACAGTTTTGACAGAAAGTCAGAGAATCCTAGAATTAATCTTTGTTTTAATGTTTATTCAACACTTTTGTATTTGTTTTCTGTTTATTTTTAAAGGAAAGGAGTAATATTAGCAGCAAAGGATGCAAGGCACCCTGCTGTGCCACTAAAATTACATTGTACAAGTTTATTGCTTACAACTAGAAATGTCTTAGCATGTTCTGAAGACTTGTGTATGAAGCCTTAATGCAATTTTCATATCCATCCTTTAGAGGTCTAATGAATCCAGGAGGCCAGCAGGTGCATTTTCACGTGCCTGTTTCAGGTTGAGGGTTGTTATTTCTGGATGCTCAATTTGAGACCCTTAACTCTTTATTTTCAGGAGCTTGTAAGTCAAGCTGTCAGTGTGTTGAATGATTCAAACTGCCAAGACAGTGAAGATTTCATGGGTATTTTTCAGATTTAGTCCTTAACAGTTTTCACAAGTTCACGAAGGTAAGGACAGGCCATCCAGCTGCTGGGCACCCAAGAAACTGCATGTACTTGATAATACATGCATATATTTCTATGCTGAACATATTACACCCTTCCTTTTTAGTATGTTAACTTAAAAGCCACTCTGATGTGGTCAAACAGGATCAAGATCAGAAATTATTTCTATTATGACTTGCTTAGGGTTCAGTAAACAGGCAAAACATACCTGCTATTTTATGAATCTCGAAGAATTATTGTAGAATTGCTGGGGACAGGACTGAACCAATTCTTAGTTCTCTGCTTTAATGTTATCATTTGCCACAAAATAATTGTTGTGTACAACCACACATGAAAACTCCATAATAAAACAAAAATCTACAGATACTGTATGAGAAAGACCAATGATGTATGAAATACTTGTACAAAACAGAATCAAAACAAGGCCAATTCAAAGAATAAAAGGTCAGCCATGAAATATATTTCATTTAAAAATATTTTTTCAGTTGTAATGATCTGAGATATTAACAGCAGCACATGCCATTTGAAATCTACAATATCATTTTTACTGCCTTTCCTATTGCCCCTATACTGCAGTCATTGCATTACCTGAACCTATAGTTAGAAATCGAGATTACTGAGGGTTAGTGCTGATCATTTCAAATTAAAAGATTTCTTGTACGTTGTATTGATACATAGTGGGCTTGGCTATAACAAAGGTACTTTGCTACTCAAGTGTGAAACTTCCCAGATTTGTGTGGACGAGTGTAGATTTTTTAAAATACCGAGATTAAACCTCTGTGCATCATGTTAGAACCATCTGCTTGCTCCATCCAATAAGCTGTAACAGCTGATCTATCTGATCGCACAGAGACTTCCTCTATTCTTACCACAATGTTTTTGTAGAATCTAATACTGTAACATTTGGTCAATAGCTTTAGGGAATATCGTAGCAAATGTATCTGAGGGGAGATGACAAAGTCTGAGAAGTAATAAATGTTGATGTTCAAACAGTCCTACAAAAGTGTTAGGAGTTGTCATAGTCACTCTCCATCTCTTACGAAGCTTCACTTAGTTCTTCCATATTGAATTTAACTCGAAGGGCCCAATTCTCGACTCCATTGCATTAGTTTGATGCTGGTATAATTCCGTTGACTTTCACAGAAATACAACAGTTTAAGACTCATGAAATAAAATGGCCATCAGGCCTGAAGTCATAGAAACAGTGCTCAATCCACTATTATGTTATCTGTTAACCATTTTGGACAGCAGCATCATTTGGGAAAGGTTACTATTCTTAGCAGGCTGATAACAGGCCATCAGTCCCTTCTTCAGCACCATCCTAAAGTTAAGAGCTATACCAAAGTTAAAAATCAGATATAAGAAAAGGGGAGGTCTCCGAAATACCAGGTAGAGATTGGTGGAGACCTCAGTAGAAGAAACACGTCTGTCTTCATCAAAACTTCAGAGGTTTTTTACTGTTGTTGAAATCAGGTATTCTCATTAGTGCTGTGAAATCAAGCCTGACTGAAGTCTGGGGTTGAGGAAGAGGTTACGGAAGTTGCCTTTAAGAGACTTTGGAAGTTACCTTTAAGAAAATGTGGAAGCAAGCAGAATATGTTTGAGGGCAGGAAGGAGGAATATGCAGAGACAGATACTTTATATCAATAGCCCGTGTTCCCAGCAGTATGAGCTTTTGACCATTAGACTTACCTGGAGACTTCGGACATAGACGTTGTGGTCAGTGATGCTCCATTTTGTACACTAGATCGTCTGCACTAGAATGGCGTACTGTTTAGTCATTAGAGATGCAGGCAGAACAGTTGTGGTTTCTACTGTGCACAAAGCCTCTGGAACGGGTAGTTTTGTCTGGTCCTATCCACATCTACTCGTAAAGCCTCACTGTTGCGGTGCTGAAGTGGCGCAGGCATTCTTGTGCAGATTCTCTGCACTAAAATGCATTTCATCCTAATGGATCGAGTGAATAAATAAACTTTAATTTGCCTGCGCCTACATTTCCAACACTACAAGTTTGCAGAGAGAGAGAAAACATGGTATTATCAGGAAGGTTATATGCAGAAATCTGCTCTGATTGACTGAGAGTGCATCAGCCTTGATGTATTCTTGCAATATTTTTCAGCAACAGAGGGAAAAAGAAGGATGCATTACATCAAACAAATTAACAGGGCAAAAGGGTAAATACAGGAGAAATGTCAGTTCATTCTGCAGATACAGTTCCTGCCAAAGTTAAAAGGAGGGAGTAAGGTGGGCCATTATACTTATTATCAGTTTGCCGTACAAAATAGGCAATTACTTATACTTCGGTTGTTTGAGACAGTTTTGCTCTTTCGTATGCTGAACTGCTGCATTCAATTCCAGTGGTATACAGTTCTGGGTGGGATGCTGTAGAGAGCAAGTAAAGAAAAGTCTGTATGGCTGAATTAAACAATCAGCCAGTAAAATCTATTGTATTATATATATTTAAATAATTCTGATTTGTAGTTATAGAAGTTCTTTTATCTAGTGTGTCAAAGTGTTTTGAAAACAGCACAGCTTTGACCTCTCTGTGAAGCAACTACACAGCATAGGTATTACTTGCTGTATTATGGTATCAGGTCTTGAAAATTTACCTCAGGTACACTTATGCTGACAGCCTAGCGGTCAGTGCCAAAGAGGTACATCGCCTGTGTTTGCATTTTCCAGATGCCAAGGAGATGAGGCAATGCTGAGTGAACTGAGCCCTGCTGCAATTCTAACACTCTGTGTAAACTGGATAAGAAATCCTGAGCCCAAGCTGCATATTCAAACTGCTTTCTCTATTTCCAAGTACAAATGACAGACAGTATCTGATTCCTTTCCTGGGGTTATCCAGATTGGTACTCACCTCTTTGCAATAGGATGAGTGCTTCTGCAGTTTATGTTCCCTGTGGACCTACCTGCAGGATATAGCCTGGACATCACAAAAAATGGGTGGATTTTTAACCAGAGGCATTGCCATCTCAGACTGCCTCTCAATAATCACAGCATGAAAAACTCTAAAAGCAGAATCCCAGTAAAGTACAGTTCAGGCAACAGGGGGCTGGTTCTTAACCTCCTCCTTGCTCCTCTGACCCAGAAGGACGTTTAATGGGAGAGGGCTTTGGAGTGGATCTCCTGCTGAAGACAAGGTTACTCATGCACTTCTTGAGCTAATTTGCCCTTCATTTTTGGCTGAGGTGTTGGTAGCCTAAAGATTGCACTGTTCTGTTAACGCGCAGAGCCCATTCACCCTACATTCAGAAGCTACCTGCCATGCTCAGTTCTCCCTAAAAGCCATTTGGAAATTCAGCCTTTTTACTTAAATACACTGCAACAATATCAGCTTTTTGCATAGTTCATATATCAGGCTGCTGATGCTAAAGGGGTGCATTTTATCCTTGATGAGCCTGTTAAAAACAGGTGCTCACCCCAGGAGTTTAAGATACCCTACGGGTTTGACTTAAATCCAACAGAATTAAGAAACGTTGAAGGAGGATCTACATCTTTAAAGTAGACCCATCGTGTCTCGGTATTGTAGATAAGCTTCAGTCAGTGTAAGAACAGGAGAAGTTTCACTCCAGTAAGAGCAATGCAATTTGAAATGTTGGCAGCTGATAAGTGCAGGTGAGGATAAAGACATGTCTGCATCATTCACTTGCATTACATTTTGAATGTATTTTTCTTTGTTGGGAAATCCTGCAGATATATGCACCCTTCTGCTTTTCAATCCACATTATCTTACTGCTAGCGTGCTTAATTATATCCTTTCCACAAAATCTCAGTTTTAATATTCCTTGGAAGAATATTATACCACCTCTCCCTGAAATAAAATATCCTGAATGTCTCTCCAGGCCTCCAACTCCAGAGACCTGTGTTTATACTGAAAATGCAAATGAGATTTTTTTTCTTCTCAATAAAGACACCTCTAGACCCCACAGTTATGCAAAGTTTTGTCCTTATATCATGTAACTGTTTTTTCTGCTTCTGAAAAAAATGACCCAAAGGGCCTTTCCATACTTCGGTCAAAACAAACACAGTAGTTGAGTGATAGCTGTACATGAGGATGTACAATTTGGAAGTGTACTATCTATTCATTCTGGTGAATTCTCACACTTTCCCATCTAGATTTTGTTCATGTTTCAGTAATACAGGGAGAAAATAATGCAGCGAGCTTCTTTTACACCACCTGAGGTCCCTTCTAACCCACATTATTCTAGGATTGTGTGACACATGTATCTTTAATTTCACTTGTTTGCATTGAGTTTGATTTAACTCTTTGATAGTGGGATCCTATTAAAATGGTTTTGTCTATTTGGAATCTGGAAGTACAAGTAATGTCAAAATTTCAGCTGAACACATTTGGTTATGCAGTTTCTTAAAGCTGGTGTTGTCCTATAATAAAGTCAAATAATCACATTGATTTTCACTTGGCATCTAGACTAACTCATAAGGAATATATGTAGTAATTGATTTGTATGCTAGAGTTCCTGCAGGGTTTATTTTCAAAATGAGATTTTTGGGTAGGTTCTTTTTTGTTAATTAAATATATTTAAAAGGATTTAAGCTATCTTCTTGTTCATATAAACTGAATTTTCAATGACTTCTACTAAAATGTTAGCGGATCCTCTGCCATAAATAACCCTTCTTGCAAGATTATATAGGAGTCTGATAAATCCTTTTTTTTGCATTACTTATCTCAAACAAAATCAAATAATATGGTTATCAGTTTGGATCCTGTTATTTTAATGACATTTTAAGGACACCAGCTGAAAATGGTTTTCAGTTTCTTACTTTAGGTCCTAAATTTTGGCTCTTTGTTAAGCAATTAATTTCTGCTTTTACTAGAATCTTTTGAATAAAAATGATGCAGATTTCATTGAGGAGTAGCCTTAATATCATCATCCCTTCTTCTTATCATTGCTTGGTTGTTGTCTGTTGCCACTTCTTCTGGCCCCATCTGCAGTCCAGGTGGAGAGCTTATGGCTAACCTCCTTGTTCTTGGAGCTGCATGTGTCTGGTTGGTTTGTGGCTGGCTGCACCTAGCGTGTGGGCTCCAGAGTTCGGAAAGGCTGCAGCTGATGGAATGTCTGTCTTTCCCAGCTACTTCTTGACTTTTGGCATTTGTCCCAGTGAGAGGGAAGGGAGAGAGCCCTCCTGTGTCAGGTAGTAATTGCAGAAGTGTAGCCGAGGAACTGGTCATTCGCCGCAGAGCTGGGCTGGGCATCCTTGGGCTGAATGATAAAATAAAATCTAATCATGAGGGGTGGGATTTTCAGAGAAATTTAAATTCCAATTTCATGATCTACCAGGTGATTTGGATTTATTTTTAAGTGATCATAAAAGCTCACAGTGCAGAAATCAGACTGTTTTTCAGAGGCACGTTTAAGAAGCCAAATCTGTGAATCTTGACAATGTTGCAAAGCAGCTGCGAAACTTGCAGTTCTTAATATTGCTCTGATACTTAGTTCCAATGGATATCAGTTGTATGTAAACATGGCTATTAAAACTACAGTCTCATCCTTCCTGTGATAGCCTTCCTGTATTTATCAAACACTTATGTGGTGGTTTCAGGAGATGTCAGCACAGGAAGGGAATGACATCTAACAATTGCTTGATAAATTGGGCTAATTTTTGAAATACCTGAGTTCCTGCCCCTGGTTTGGCAGACTTCGTAATGACTTTGCACAGTCAGCTTTCTGAGCTTCTGTCAGTCACCTTTAATGGAAGTAACAGCATTCTTCTGTCTTGAAAGGGAAAGGAAGATACATCTGAAAGATAGTAGTAGTAAAGGAATAAACCAGGTAATATAAACACCTGATTAAAATAAAAATTAAAAAAAAGCATTCACCAGGTTTTGAACTGGACTTTCATGGGGTCAACAATCATTGACATATTTGGGTGTCCCTTCAGGGAGTAACTTTAAAGCTTGTCACCTTCAACTGATATACACTAAGTAGGGATATGTCGTGAGGATACTTGACTGTTATTGAGACAATTATTTAGTCATCAAAACATCTACGTACTGGTGCAAGGTAATCAACCCTTATCTTACTCAGGGGGGCTGTAAAGATATGCACATCACTTGCCTCTGGCCTCAAAGAGAATTAGTGACAAATCCAGGTTTACAGTCCACAGGAGGATTCCTGGCCCCCAGTGCTGTGTTTAGACTATTGATGACATCAGTCATAGTGAAGGCACAATGCAGTTGTCAACACCCCTATGTATTGCTGGTTTTTAAAGACAGCCAACATGAAGTCACAAGTACTTGAGCTTTGCAGGAAGAAAGAGGTCTAGCCTGCATTCTGTCACTACTGAAGAAAAACGCAATGCATTTATCGCAGAAAAAAAGTGTAGAGTTAAGATTTAGGCTTCTTACCGTGCATAAAGAGTTGATGTATGCTGTTAGAAACTACTTGCATAGGATATATTTCATTTAAGCTTTTAGAGCCATCTAAATCAACTTCTTTAGCTTTAGGAAGATAAAGGTTGTAAAGCAAATTATCTGAGCATCAGGAGACCTACCATGTTGATTTATACCTGCTACATAGAGTAAGTATGTAATTCACTTGTAAATCACAAATCTGATGCATATTTTCAGAAGTATCTTGGTATTTGGTTAGTGCAAGTTTAAATGAAGTAGCATAAGCATGTGTTTACCTTTTGTACGATAAGAAAGAACCACAGGCAAACAAAAGTGTTAGAAATTATTAAAGGTACCAGGTATGCAAGGCCATTTTTCTTATGTTGTCAATGCTTAGAAAGTAAGCATCTACCTGCTGGAGCATTGTTCATAATAGCAATATTACCTATATAGACCAGGATGTCTTACCAAGAACTGAATGCATTTGTTCTACCTTTATAAGGCTGTATTTGAGAATCAGATGGTTCTCCAGCTGACTGTAACTGGACATCTGGAATGAATTTCCTCATAATCAATTTTAGTTGCATTTGCACACTTGAGAATTATTTCTTCAGAAATACTTTTCTGGATATAAGCAGGAGCTACAGAAAAAAGTAAAAGGACTATGCATCTTGGTCATTTAAACAGAGAAGTTGTCTGAATTGTCGCATTTCTTTGGCTACTATACAGAATCCCTTGCCACGCTAACTCAAGACCAAATATCCATCTTGGTTGTAGCAGTCAGCAGGGCCAGAGATACCAGCCTGTGTAGCCAGCAATATGGCAGAAGATGATGTGGCTAGTATCACAGCCTGGCTGTCTTTGATTTCCCTAACTTGAAGGCAGCCATTTACAGCTGATCTGTACACAAGTCTTGAATGCACTGCTCTTGTTTCAATGCTTTGATGACCATAATGCCGCTGTAAAAAAAAAAAAAAAAAAAAAAAAGGAAAAACTTTTAAAAAAGGGGGTTTAAAAATTTTTTTTTCCTATGTTTTTTTTTTTTTTTTTCAAAAAAAAAATATAGGGGGG
>Ga0181612_109741_pt1 | contig 13688 bp, 5 predicted proteins | sample HoacroProtozoa21_FD_119630 | JGI IMG/M metagenome (GOLD analysis project Ga0181612, IMG submission 119630) | Hoatzin crop microbial communities from Cojedes, Venezuel. Combined Assembly of Gp0051906, Gp0051904, Gp0051908 | reverse complement strand
CAAATTCAGACTATATCCTGAAGGGCTCAGCTAATTTTACTTCTTTATTTATTTTACTCAATAAGCGTACATTCTCCAGCCCCGTCTCTAAACTCTTTCAAGGCTGTGCAATGCCAAACTAAAGGACAATGTTTACGTTTACCGGTATAACCACCCTAGAAATGCCTCAGCTGTTTGAAAAACTACATTTTAGTTCTACTCGACACCTTGTTTTCAGAAACGTCTTTCAGATTGCAATAGTGTAAAACGCAAATCAAATATTGCAGCAACGAGATCTGCAGCATTTGGCTCCAGAGGCACCGCCACGCAGCCTTTCGAGAGCGCAGGCTCCTTGCCCGCAGCCTGCTGCCAGCGCAGAGCCCGGCGCGCTGCTCGCAGGAGCTGCCGGGGTGCCGGCTCCGCAGCGGCCGCCAGCCTCGGCCCCTTCGCTTCTCCACGCCGGGAGCAGTGCTGATCCTCACCAACTGCAGCTAACTTCAGTCGCTTTCTGTCCCCAAAACTGGGGACAGAAGCAACTGGAGGGACCTCTACCTAAGGCCCACCAAAAGGAAAAGAATGACACAAGTAAATGAATATAGAGATAACATACGTTGGTTGTTTTTTTTCAGAATCTGGGCAATGTGTGCTTTGACCATGCATTGGGCTCAAAGTTCTTTCAGCAGAATGAACACCTAAAACAAGGTCTGGACTCGGCAGCAGGTTTCCATGCAAGAGGATGATCTGTGCCATACGGGAGGCTCCTGTGCCAAGGAGAAGTATTGGGAGTTAGCTGTTCTTGGGGTAAGCTCACTGGCTCCAGAGGAGAATGCAGCTACTGTGCTGAATACAGTGTGATATCAACACACCTAAACAAAATTGAAATATGGTGTTTGGAAAAAGCTTAGTCATGTCAGCAAGCTGCTCAGTCTAGGCTGTTCTACCAGTTATTATTTTATGGCCAGACTACGTTGGCAATAAAGTACAGAGACAGTGATGATTTCATGTTCTGACAACGAAAAGAGGTGCTATAGAAATCGTAGAGGATAAGGACAGTTCTTCACGTTTACTCACAGGTCACCTTTATTTATTAAGATTATCAAACAAGCTCTCTCTGATCTACGTCAGAAACAAACAAGCGAACGGAACTCGGACCAAAGACCACCAGAATGCCCCCTCGCTGAATCGCAGTCCCTCTCTGACAGGCTGCCACTATGACACAAAAACTAACCCGTCTGTATCGCCCGTAGCAGTGTTGAAATACAAGTTTTACCTCTTGCAATAAGTTGGAAAGGGTTGGGAACGATGGATTTAAAGAAGCCTGATTTAAGCAGCTGAATAAACTCTTTCATCTAGGATTTATTTGTGTGGTGAGAGCTTGCCTTGGGCAGGGAAGGTCAAAAGCAGACCTTTGATCTGTTTGGACTATATCTCTATCCTGTCACAGGCTTAATTTGATGTAGGGACCATTTCAGTCTCAGGGCCCCTTTACCACCCTGCCATAATAGGAATAAGCCAAATTCCTATAGAGACAGCCCACGCACAGCCAGCCTCCCACACGTGCCTCTCCTAAGCAAGCACGCAGGATATGTATCCATAGCTGAAGCAGTTGGAGTAGGACAGATCAAACAGATAGGAACTACAAAATAAGCAACAAATTTTAAAACGCAGCAAACAATTGTTGGACAAGTACTAGAAACTCTGAGTGCAATGGCTAGATAACCAGAGTTATGAATGGTGTTCTTGTCCAGTAAAGTAAGATTCGATAAGGAGTGTCTAATCCTATTTTGCACTTAGGTAGGATGCTTGTCCTCAAGCGCCCTGCTCAACCAAAAGCGTGTCACTGAAATGCAATATGACTGAAGACCTTTCTGCTGACAAGAACACACAAAGCGTTGCAGGACTCAGGACACAGCTCTTTCATAATACACCAGCATGTGTTTTTGCTTTCTTAGGTCTAATTTTTTTTTTTTTTTATTTTCTGAGTGCCCATTACAGCTTACAGAAATTGGTATGCAGCACTTATTTGCAGGTGAGAGGGATGTCAAACAAATAAAACCCTTCCTGTTACTATCTGTTCCCGAAGTAGCGATAGGATTTAACACCCTAGTAACTAAACCAGCTCCTTACTCATTCAGAACTAGAAATTTCCCCTAATGTCACAGGGCTCTCTGTATCAACATACCCCATACCTTAGAAAGTTCATGAGACTAAAAATCTCTACACGTGCATTTACTCTTTCAGCAGCCTGTAGTACTCAGCACATTTTGGTACGAATCCCTGAGGCAGAGCGATCACCAAAAAAATATGCAACATTTATCTTAATTTTCGTACAACTGCAGAAGTGCGCTCAGAAAGGCACTCGGCAGTTACAGTAAAATATTCTGAAATCTGCTGTGCCAAGTGCAAGAACAGTGTAAGTAGCCACCAGCTCTACCTACAATATGTAAACCTGGCTTTGCTACTATTCCTGCTGTCAGTAAAGGGGATCCGTATCTCCCCTGCCCGACCAGGTGTCAGCTCAGCAACGCAACCACATTGCTTTTGGGCTGTCTGATCTTCAGGCCCTGTTACTGTTTCCCTCTGCAACCAGTCTTAAAGCCAGAAAGCCCAAAACTTTGCCACTGTGGGGCTTCTAAATTCCATACGTAAGTGAGAGCAGCCTGTTTGTGTGCCGAAAAGGCTGGTAAATATGATAATAGTAATTTTTTTGAAGTGAGATGCAAATTCAAAAATAGTAGTTCTTCCAAATATTTGAGTCATACAGAAATAACCTTCCAAAAGTGTATTTTCTCTGAAGAAATGAATTCCTTTATGCAGCCTGTTTTGGATTTGCTGCGCCCCACCCATTCCCTGCTGCTGCTCTGCTTTCATGGTGAAAGGCCTCCTTTCTCACGGAAAAGCAATGTTCATTCTTATTAATTGCTGTTAATGTTTCTCACCTCAGTGTACGCCAGTACGCAGAGGATACACGTACTGCCTCGATCCTCACTCTCTCCAATCTTAAACTAAGTCATCGGATCATCCGGGGGAGAAAAATAAAATCGTGTCTGTGCTGACAAGCTGTTGGCTATAGTTTTAGCCCCAACATAGCTTGGAAAAGCTGAATTATAATAAATCCCTAGGGATGCATGGCAGGGGGGAATCTGACAGACCCTGAACTGCAGCAGCCCTACTGGATGCCACTTATAATAACAATTCAAAGACCCTGAGCTATCAAACAGGTTTACTGATGGAGAACTCTTCTCAAAGTTCCTGCTGCTAGCCCTGACAGATTCACCACACATGGCTGCACATGGTCACACTCGCATTCACTCGAGTATACCAGAAATGTCTATTCCTAAGCCTCCAGGACTTTGCAATAGTAATGTTTTAATTGCAAAGACGCTGAAAAGTGACTAATACTTGACGGCGAAAGTTTTCTCCTGGTATGGAGCCTTCCCTCTGATTTGAAAAGCAAGCCGGTATCTGCCTGTATATTCGAACAGTCTCCCCAACAACCCTGTCCAGGGCAAGGGGCCTGGCAGTGCAGAAATACTTTTTCCCGTTGATGTAGGTCTTTGCGCTTCTGGGATTTGATTTCCACTTGTATGTGTGGTCGGATGGATGCTGAGCCACTAACGAATCCTACCAACCAGCACTTCGGGGGAGAGCTTGCCGTTGCTTGAAGCAGAAGCAACTGCAGCTGGCCAACTGTCTGGGACAACGCGAGTCAACGTGCTTTCTCCAAAGCTCTAACTGTTCAGCAGAAGAGCAGCCACTTCGTGCTACCTCAGCATAATACGCCACCACTCTTATTTCGCAGGACGTTTCATTCACTTTGAGCAACTGTGAAGAACAGAATCACGTCTAACACTGAAATTTAGGTAGCAAACATCGACGGTGCTGTGCACTGCAGCAGCGTGCCAGTGGAGGGGAAGGCTGGGCTCTAGACACCGCACGCAGTCAGCGGAGACACACTGCTTCAGAGAACAACTCCCAGCGTCCCGAAGCGGATTTCTGCTGTGAGCTGCCCGCTGGAAAAGCATCTCTCCACTAGCTACATTGTGATTCAGATTTTTTTATTCACGGCGTGTGAAAATAGTAATTAAAGGCAAAAAAAAATTAATATGAGATCAGTACTGAGAGGGTGACTTACAGACTTCAAACACACAAAACCTGAGAGCTGTCCACACAGCTATTAAGAGGTCTCTCTTTCCACATCATGGGATGCCACTCGCTGAAACAACGAGATATGAAATAAGAATACACACGTATACATCACTTGGAAAGCACAGACATAGCTGTAGTAAGACAAAAAAAAAAAAAGGAAGCAAAAGCTGAGGATTCCCCACTTAGAATCAAGAACTAAATAACATTTTCTGAGGCGTCCTACAAATAATTCAATAACCAAAGTATTGCCTAACGTAGCACAAATTTCTTTCTGGTTTTGACTGGAAATCTACTCATGTAACGATTTTAGGAGTTTTTCCACCTCCTCATTACATATTAGAACAAACATTTACAGTTTCTTTCTGGCTCCTTGAAACTTTAAGGTTTTACATAAACTGAGTATCTGCAGCACGTGACAACGGGCACCGAGGTGGAATACTGTGAACCTCGGTTCACATCCTATTTTCCCTTCAGGCTCTGAGACATGGTCAGCTCAGGCACTCTGACAGCTCAACTCAGGCTCTCCAAGGTGATTAAATCAAAATTTTAATATTCGCCATGGAGTTAGCTGTTTGTATCATCTCCACCTCTTTACGGACACCTTTGGAAAATATCATCTGATCAGGAACAGATAATGAAGACTAATTGTCTGGATAAAACAACATTGTTATCTCCAGATAACAAACCAGGTTAGAATTCTCAAGACAAAGTAAATATTGATTAGCTTTGAACTTCAGAAACATACATTCTCTTCATTCCCTATAAGTAAGCAGAATTTCTTTCTAATACTTCAAAACAAACAACTAGATGTCTAAGTAAAGTATGTATTTTGTTTAAAATCAACTATTGCTCCTTTTAACTGTTTGAAGACCTTCCAGTGAACGTGCATTTCAAACCATTAATTTTAAAAGTGCTAAATCACACAGCATTTAGAAGACCTAAACCAGCTGAAGAATACAAGCGGAGCTGTAATTTCGTTGCGAATCACATTTGCATCAAACAGCAAATGGCTGTAGAGAGGGTAAAACCAAAAATAAATTTGCATCAAGTGATAATGGCGTTGACATTCCCATTGTACGGCTGGTGAACCAAGGAAGAGCGGAGTGCCCGGCGCAGGTTATCCGCAGTCTTTGGTGGGACGGCGCCCTAAGGTCAGATCTCCTGAGTTCCATGCTCTGAAACGCAAGATCTCTCTTCTTTCTGAAGTAGCACATCTTGGCAATTAAAGTCTCATCTCTTAGATATATTCATTTCCCTCTACCTAAGTTATTTTAAGGTGTTTTTCCCCTTATTTTTGCTATTACGAGAAGCAACACTTTAGAGAAAGTAAAGTCTATTCAGTAAGATCCTGATGCCTGTGACAATTTTGACAAGTTGATTTTTTGAATGCTCTGAATGAAGCACTTGTTTTGGCTGGCATTTATTTTTATGTTTTCTATTAATAGACTGTCTTCCATCTAATTTGTCTTTCAAGTTTCTGCGTATTTGTGGCTTTTAAATGTCTTTCACTGTCAAAAACGTTTTGACTGACACACAGGTACTGTCTAACAAACAGCCGAATTCTATCTGAAGGTGTCATGCTTTTCTTCTTACTGAAAATCCACACAAGGATTTGATCAGCGGTTCTTATTTATAGGAGAGATTTTTGGAACTCATTATTAAAACTTGTGTGCATATTTTATGGAGATTTTACTCTTTGTTTCATTTTGTAACTTCAAGCAGAAACAGGCTGAACTGCTTCAGCAATAGAGTGAACATGAAGGAAATCCTTTCAAATCTATTCAGTACATTCAAATCCATTAGGCAGAACAGCTCTCACTCAAAAAAAGATTTTAAAATTAAAAAAGACTACTCAGAGAAATATATTGAAACACTCAGCTTCATGACTTCGCCCTTTGCAAGTGTCTCTTATCAAGCCCTCAGTCCACATTTCTCTTAGTGCGAGATAAATTTTATTACCTGTGATGTTACAGATCAAATATCTTTAGACTAGATTTTTGATTATGACTATTATGAGGACTTTCTCCCTGATCATTAGCAAATAGTTAAAAACCCCACAAACCCCTTCTTCGGAGAAATCTTGTTTTCTCCCCTTGTAAACTGAAATCCCTGAACAAATGGTTTTAGGGCATCCTGATGTAACGGCTATGTAGAACCATATTGGCTTACTTCTGCCTGAGGGTCTCCTGTCATTAGCCTGGGCTCCTCTTTCCCTTTGCTAAGAGCTACTACCTGGCTCGTTGCTGCCTTTTTAATTGTGCAGCCTCTTTCTGCTGTTCCCAGAATCTGCTCAAGGCTAATACCCTCAGATAACCGCAGCAGCAAAATAGTTCCAATGGGCACCCTTAAAAGTTTCCTTTTACTTCTCAGTAAGTCATAACCAGTTACCGGTGTTGCTCATTAAAAGTACAAGGAATATGTCCTCATTATGGCTACAGCTTATCTAACATTGAATAGGTAAAAGGAAACTTTGCAAGAACTCCCACGGGATTTTAATTGAAACAGTAAAATTCAACTTTGTCACTAGAACCATACACAAACTTTCTTACTTGCCCATTCAAATTGGTTCTCATTCCATCACTTAAGGACAAAATATTTACATAAATATTTGAACACAAAACTGTCAATTACGTATGTTAATGACCATATCTATTCCTTGAAGGTATTACAACTCTTCACTGGCTGCCTGCTGAGTCACGGCATGGCTTGTTGCCATTAGTCTGTTTAACCTCTCTTCACTGCACAGGAGTGAAATAGTATCTTCCTTTCATGCTTCTGGTTGATGTAGTGAATAAACATATACAAAATATTTATTTGACATTATGAGTAGTCACAATTATCACCGCTCTGCAGCTCAAAATAATTGTCAGTGACAAATAATAGTCACGATCGATTGGATTTCTGTCCCGAGGGACTGTCAGAAACACGTTCAGCCACATACACTGTTTAATTTGGTAGGTACTCACTATTTAAGAAGGGATAAAAAACGGCGAGTGCATTTAAGACTGCTACAGACTCTTAAAAGCTGAGACTTTTTTGTCGTGTGTTTGCACACCTATCCCATTACGATCCTCCTGTCAAGTCCACAAAGAATCTCTGCAATGCAGACTAGACCTGAACGTCTTCGTTACCTATACGCTGTTTGTAAAACAGAAGATCCCACCGACTGGAAAGCTAATTCCCCTCTTATCCATGCATTAGCTGGGACAAGGCACTGGGAACCATTCTGCACAACAGGGACCATGCATACGCTCCTGCTTAGCAAGACTACTAATGCTGAAGAAGAACCTTAAGCCTGGCTTTTCTAGTGCAGGTTCTGATCCAATTTGTAACCAGCATTTAAAGGAAACCACAGAGCTCCACTCACAGTAGAGGTATCCCTCTCACCCCCAGCATCCTTCAGATTCCCCAAACTTCTGAATTAGATGCTAATAAACTCAGTTTCCAAGCAGATGCAATGTTTTGATGCAGATTGCTTAACGCAGGAGAAAACGCTACCCCTTTAGGTAAGATGTTGGTGGATTTAGGCTGTTTGTTTTTTTATTTTATTCAAAATCAGAAGACAGTGGCCACTGTCTTTGAAGAAGGAATGTGTCTCTCATCCCACATTTCCTGGGAGATGTCACAGCTGTGACAAGGAGGGATTTATAATGCCACAGTTCGATGCCTTCATAATTTATTCTCTCTGATTTTATGCTCTTTTAGTCTCCTGCTCAACCATCCACTAACAAGCAGTGATATTAGCCAATAAATCAAAGACGTCTGCTTGTCACCACCAGATGCTTGGTCACATTGCAGCCGATTATGAGACGTACAAAAGGACAATTTCATGTAGAGAGCTCCGTGGAGGTGTTCCACCAATATTCTGTTTGATAGAAGACCAGCGTGAGGTGAATGTAGTATAACTCAGTAACTTTTATGCCTATTGGCAATAGAAAACTAAGCTGAAATAAAACTAGGAAGTAAATTAGGACCTCACCTTTACGACTACGCCATTTATGATCCTGCATCTATTCCTCCAGTACACTGACACAAGTTAGCATAAAAATAAATCTTTAAATTTTCCCATCTTGCACTCTGCTGGGCACAGGAAAAGCAGCTACTTTAATTTTCATGAAGGGCAGAAGAGGTGCTTAATATCAATTGTTACAAAGTGCATCAATTTTTCATGTGGCAGTCTTGCAAAAAAATAATCCATTAGCCTTATCAGTCAAAGGAACAACTAACATGCCCAGTGAAAACATACTCCTTGATCTGTCTTTTTCTCTCTAATTTATTATAGCAAATGCTATTAATGATGAGAGCCAGGGACAATTCTGCAGAATGGAGAAGGAGAGCTAAATTCTTTTGCAGGAACAGTATTGTAGTTTTACTCTCAAACTTAAATACTATTATCTAATACTATACTGTAATACTGACAAAAGATTGTGGATTATTCTGATATGCTATAAATAAAATTCACAGGAAAAACAGGCTGTTTGCCACTTCCAAACTGAGCATCTCTGGATAGATGGAAACAGAGCCCTGAAATGAAGCAAAACATTTGCCGACTGCTCCCTGAAGAGGACCCCTGCTCTAAAATGTAAGAGGCTGTATGGCTTTATACTCCTGGGTCACCAGCTGAAAGGAGATTCAACCAGGTTTTCTATATGTCATCATGCTTCTTTTTACTAGGTTCAATCTTTATAAAGTTTAATCTTTATAAAGCTACCTGTCTCTTCCACGGGCGTCTTCGACACATACAATGTGGATGTTACCAGGGTGTCACCACACCAGGGCTTTTTACTCACTCATCCTCATATTGCAAAACAGCAGTAGCTTTAAAAAAGGACAAATCTGAGCACTGCTCAGGCAGGTTCAGCTTTACATTCCTCTCTTGTATTCTGGTTTAATTTCCGCCCCCGCAAATCTCAGATTTAAATGTGTGAGAATTTCTGTTACTGAACATGGAATTAGCCCCAGGCCATCCCAATTCCAGCAGCGCAGTCATGAGGACAATGACATCTCGAAATGAATTTGTGTTACAATGTGAACACAACAAGCCCAACCAGCAGTTGGCATTCAGTTGATTGGGACATTAACTACCATACGTGGTTATTCAGTAGCTAGAAAACGTAAGCATATGAAAGAAGTGGTATTAAAATATATATATTCAATATTGTACAGAATCATGTTTCAACCACAGCTCCAGCCAGAAGCATTTCATAGTGAAATGACAGCTTTATCAGTAGCATGGCATGAATTCTCACTATAGCGACACTTGACAAAAAATTTCTATTCGATTCCTTGGTAGTAAATGATTGACATGTAGCTTTTGTTTTAAGAAGCACTTACCCATGGCAGTTATCTTCCTATCTCATTGCTTGCAGTAGATTTACAGGTCAAGTCCAATGACCTACAGGAAGAGAAGAGCAAAATTATGCAGAAGGCACAACATTAGGAAGGAAAAGTAATAGTGTGCTTGACTTTTTACAGAAAGTAAAGCAGATAGTACAGAAAACTGCCAGGCACCAGCTTCAGGTTGAAGTCATCTGGCAGAATCCCCCACACGTTAGATCTGAGCCTATCCTGCACTGCTTTACATGGGTGAATTCTTCTAGAACTTACCCTTAACAACGAGCCTCACACCTTACTTTTTCATCTAGTTTTTCCAGCATGCTTGAGGAACATTAGGGAAGCACCCAGGAATTAGGCCCTATGTCCTATTAGGATCACGGTGTACAAAGCACATGAAAGAAGAGCTTCCTATTAAACCCCTGCTACTTGCTCTATGGAACAAGAGCAGCACACCTGCAGACCTTCCGTCAAGTATTCCACAAGCACAGCTCCTCTGACACATTCCCTTTCAACAGTGAAAAGACTTCCTTCCACTACTGAATGCTAGAGTTACAGCCTCTCAGTGACCTTTTGATTCCCAAATGCACCGATAGGAACATACATCTAGAGATACTTGGATGGAAAACTGCAGTTAGCAGCTGTTGGCTGGATAGTCCAACCTCTGCACTTCGCTGAGAAGTATTCTCTCTCCCTTCAGCCATATTAGCCAAGCACCTAGCTTGTACTGAATTCCTTAATTTAAAACAGGACCACATCCACTCCTCATTTTCTTGACAGCAATTGTCAGAAGAATTTACAGGAAAACATTTAGAATGTAAAGCTCAGTCCATATTACAACGTACGATTCAAAATGATGAGTTAGTTTTGAGATGACTGATCAATTTTGATGCTTTAACATAGTCACAATGCAGAAAACTTTGGAAGTAGATTCGAAAAAGCAGTGCTTCATGTTGCTAAGTAGAAAACTGTAGCTTAAAATGCACAGCATCAGGTGCAATACATGTAATTAAAAATTGTCTTCATAAGAGGGAAAGGATTAGACACCTACAGAACGGGCTTAAGCATCTGTCACCTTTCGAAGAAATATTTCTCAAATACCTTGTTCCTAAAGCCTGAGGCGTACACTACAAACTGATTGCTGGGGGAGTGATGTACTTAGGGACCTGGAACTTTTGGATAGGATGAGGGTGAACGTCGACTCGCCCTTTTACAGCCCATCATAAACTGGGGAAGTGTAGCCCATCACAAAGAACCGCGCGGCGCCCAGCCAAGCAGCCTTACATGTGGCTGTCCTGGATTAACGCCTACTCCTGGTTATACTAACGAGGTGTACTACGCAGAGCAGTGCACTCAGTGGGACAGCCTGGGAGGCAAGTTGGAGATAGTCATGGAAACGTGGTGGGGGTTTTTTATTTAGGACTTTTTAAATTACACTTTTACAATCCACAGGATTTTTCAAGAGAATATTTTGTGAAACTCCTCTTGCCTTTTTTTAAGTCACTCTTTTTTCTGAAGACATGCTTTTCAAAATTAACAACTGATACACATGTTCATCAGAAAATGTTTATAAGAGCAGATAGGTTGGGGTTATTCCTCTCGGTATGCCTGACAGCTCCGTCAGTAATCTGAGCACAGCCTTTCCAAAATAATTAATTTTCACTAATTTTCAATATTTTTTCCAAAGTACTAGTAGTCTCCTTTGAGAAAAGGAAACGAGATTTTTTTTCTAATTCTTGTTTGCCGAAATTAAAAGCCTTTACATAAAGATAAAAAGCCCTTTTGAAAAGTCTAGTTCTCCACATAAAAAGTATAAATATGCTTGCTTATTAAGTACACGAATAGCTTCAATGAACTCCACAGGACAGCAGCTATATTTAGAGTTAATCATATGTACGAGTCATTAAGTACTAAGGGCCAAGATCAAACCAGAACTGTGATAAAGGTCTCTCTTTGTTGTTCCCATGGCCTGGGATTTCCATTGCTGTGTTGGGTTAAAGAAAATCTGTTTTTTGTAGGAGCTACAGTATGCTTCAAAGCATCTCAATTGTAGCTTTTTCAGAAATACTGCTTAAAATTCTGATGTCATTTGTAAGCAAAGCACTTGGAATTAAATATGATTCATTAAGGTAATAGTAAAATTCAGTGTGGGTTACTTGAATAGGTCCTGATACCCTGAACATTAGTCTTTACGTAGGCAACCAGTTGTGCAGATTTCAATTGATCTATTCATGTTTGAACTTCAGCACATGGCCACAGCGATTGCAGTAGCAGGACCTGCAAAGGCTGAAGAATTCACTTCAAAGCAATCTTACAAAGAGTGGATCCATCAGGAACATCTTCTGCTGCATGGTGGGTGCACTGCCAACAATTAGAGGCAAAAGATGGCATTCTGTGACTTTAAAACCGTGACCAAATAAGGTTATTTTAAAATAAATCAGAGGAGTGAGGTGGTTTAATGGCTTTTTAATGATCCTAATGTTTTTAATTGTAATGAGTCCTTTTACATCACCTTTAATCATTTTATGAGACTGAAGAATGGCTGCAGTAGTTTGGTTTTCTGTTCAGTCTCCCACAAGCCATTATGGAGGAGTGGCTAATGGGAGTCAACTTTCACAAGTGGAAGCCTAGACGATGGAATAACTGCTAAATTTATTTGGGAAAATGATACATTAGCTACCAATACAGAAAATGATAATTTTTTTTAAAGGTCGAAGGAAACATATTTTACTGCAGTGCAGGTAAGAAATAGCTGAAAAGAATTAGCTATTCTGTACACATCAATACTGTGAAATTGAATTCAGTCTTTTCAGTATCATGTACATTTCATGTAAGTAAGGATTCAAAACGAAGGAGCTGTTTCATCTTTTAAAATTCACACGTAATATAATTTCATGTCATACAGGAGTCTTTCGTCTTTCAAAACAGATCACCTACAGTAGTTCAGCAGGCTATCTCTCTTCTCTCCAGCTTTAGCAGGGATGCTCAAAGCCTGCTTTCCCCTCCAGGGAAGTGCTTCTATGGTAGACAGCGGAGTGCAACCACCGACATGCAGGGACACACGGACAAAAAGCGGGGAGGAGGAGCCAACATCCTAAACCGCCCAAGCTGTTTCTTTGAGCTGTGTGCTCCCAGGCAGCCCGTTGGGTTTAGCGGTGGAGTGGAAGGCACAGATGCCCTCCCCTGGTTGCCCTACGGCAGCCGAGCACGCTCTCCGTTCTGCTGGCTATTCCGCAAAAGTAGTTCTCTATGGGAGCTTAGCTCTAGACAGTGATGTCTTCAATCCTCATGGCACGAGAGCTCAGAACCCTCCTGCAGCTCTGCTAAATGGACTGATACAAGATTACTCTCCCTATGTCCTCACTCTCCAGTTCTGTCGAACAAGTAATTCCTGGTTCTGCTGAACTTGTTTTTTCTGTATTTGGTCATACAGATTTCAACAAAAAGCAAGACATCCAGGTGGATTATGCATTATTCTTGGAAAGTATTTTAAGATTCTTAATCATATTAACTTTACCATTATTTTCTGAAACCTTTTATCTAAGGTAAGACGAAACTTAAACCACATATAAGGTATTTAAATTCTGCTCTTGGGTAAATAAAAAAAACCACCACAATTATACTGGAATCAAACCAGTAATAAAACTAACTTTCTCCCAAAAGCTGAATTCTGCACCTCTCGTGTATTGAATCCTCACTTGATATCAGAGCTTGTTTCAAGTAAGTGCAGCAGCATCAAACTACTTTTTAGTTTCTATTTATAACATTGTAGAGCTAAATTATCCACTATTATTATTGGTTGATTGGGACCTTCTTCACTAGACATACTGTAGAAACCAGACCCAGACCATGTTCAAGTCATGATGTTGAGGAGCAAGGCTGGGGTGGGGAGGAAAGGATGGGCGAAGGAAGACGTTATCTCACGGCACGCTGTGAGGTATTTCCAAGTCCTAGAATCACTTTCAGAGCATGATACTGCTCTTGTACAGTTGCACGGCTAACAAGCATGCTAAGATCTAGCACATGGCAACAGACAGTACAGATTTAATTTCCTAGTCATTCCTGCCCCATACGTCATCATGTTTCTCAAGTAAACAAAACCAGAAAATCCTATTAAAATGAGATTGCTAAAAAAAAAAAAAAAAAAAAAGGGATTTCTCTAGACCCAGACTCCCCCAGACAGGGGAAACAAAATAATAAGGGGGCTATGCAAGAGCACCACGGTT
>Ga0181612_134813_pt1 | contig 13689 bp, 8 predicted proteins | sample HoacroProtozoa21_FD_119630 | JGI IMG/M metagenome (GOLD analysis project Ga0181612, IMG submission 119630) | Hoatzin crop microbial communities from Cojedes, Venezuel. Combined Assembly of Gp0051906, Gp0051904, Gp0051908 | reverse complement strand
CAGAACAAGCGTGAGTTGCTATTTTGAGGATGTACAAGGGATAATGATTAGAAGAGTGGAATCAGGAAAGACCTTAAGCCCAGATCTATGACAGTGGTAATTGAGCTGATTGATTACGACATCTCGTTTCAGATGACTATTGATTTAATCTAGTCTGCAGTCCCATTGGCCCCAGAGGTTCTCCCGAGTGAGGCTCAGCACTTGAACCTGGGTACTCTTCCCTACTCACTGTCTGGATATAAATTTCCAGAATCTGCAGCCATTTATAATTTTCACTCATCTTTACGCTTTTATTCAAAAGCTTCTAATTTCAGCAGGCTAATGTTTTTAACCATTGAGGGGCCAGACGCAGGGAAAATGAGATGGCACAGACAGAAAAGGGTGGGTTTTTTGAGGGGAAAAAAAAAGAAAAGGCGAGACAGAGAGCTGGGGCTATGTGGCTAGTATTTGCATCTGTTGTTTCTGATTCGCAGAGCTAGCAAAGGCTGCTTTTGGAGGCAGTCCACAAAGCTGGGCGATCGGTAGGCAGTTTGCTGTACGCGCACGTTCAATTATTAAAATAGTAGACTTTTTTTTTCTGTCTGATAGCCATAGCGAGGTCATGACATTAATTTATCCAGGGTATTGTGGGTAACTATACAGAAAAAAAGCATAAAGGGCACAGATGCTGGAGCAGCAAAAAATGGATGTGTCTGAGCAAAAGGAGATTAAGAGTCGATGACCAATCTAATGTACGTATAGCAGTAAGAAGCCGGCATCCGTCACAGACTATTGATGGCAATAAGTATTTTAAGCCATGCTGTGCATGTGTTAATTTTTTTTTTATACCTCAGTAAATGCTAAGCTGAATGCTGTAATCCTGTATTTTTTTGGTTTCCCAAATCTGATTTCGGTCTTGTTTTTGTTGTCTCATGCTTGGCGTTCTCTGCTCGCTCTCTGTCTCTGTCTGTGGGTGTGTCTGTCTCCGTCTCGCCCTTTCTCTGAGATTACAAACTTAACTGTTTCCTAATTGTCTACTTTCCTCGGTCCTTTACCTGAGAAATTAATTACCATCATGATGACCGGCCATGAGCACGTATGAACTGGGCTTAGGGCATGTACCCCGGGGTTTCGCCTTCCTTTCTTTACTTGGGGCTGCGCGGTGTTTTCTTTTGGACCTTCCCTGTGAGCGGATGCCCTTCACGTTTGCTGCCGCCATAGGGTTGCCAAACAGCTACCTGAGCCGGGGCTGCGGCGTAGTGCTGCATTCTGGGACCCGCCTGCCCGGCTGCGCCGAGAGTTTCTACGGCACCAGGCAGCTTTGAGAATTGGCTGGCAAATTGCGTATCACCTGTGTATAGTGTGTCGTGTCCATCCGTCCCCACCCCCCACCCCCCCCAGTAAATAATTTTTATACTGCGAATCACAGTGATGTGGTATTGTCTGGAAAAATAATTCCCAAATACTGTTGGCGTAAAAAGGGAAAAGCCGAAAGATTGTCAACACCGTAAGTCACTAAAGTCCCTTGCCTTAAGAACAAAGGAAAAAGGTAAAAATGCACACAATAATTATGCTCTGTGGATTTTCATAGCCTGTCAGACAACTTGTTCCTGTGTTTCAGTTAACAGCCTTTGTGCTTTGTTTTGTGTTGTGCATTTTATGTACACGTCTTGAGTTTCTCTGTGTGTGTGTGTGTATTGGATGTACGTGTACGTGTGCAGACTGCTCTACCGACACGGAGCAAATACCGTGCAGCTAAATACACCAGCGTAGCTCAAACGTGCATCTGCAGTAGTCGGTGTGGTGGTGTGGGTGTATTGCCATTGTTCTCTTGCAGTGCTTCCTCTGACACAAGCAGCTTCTATTTTTTATTTCATCTTTTTAATTAAGAAGTCTAAAATAATAAAAAGAAAACAAAATACTTAGTCCAGTTAAGTACCGATTGAAGTCCAGAAACTCACGATTTCAGCACAGTGAACGGTGATTCAGACCCTGGCAGTGTTTTGGCTATGAGACAATTCCTACTTATAAAGAGCACAATAAGTAGGGAGGAAAAAAAAAGATAGCATAATTTTGAGGAAGATCAATATTAATCTTTTTAATGTTCATTATTTTCTGGAGAAATGAATCCTTGCAGCTTTTGAGAGCTAGTCTGCCCTTCCCATTGGTATTTATTCGAGCAAAGGAAAAAATGAAGAAGGCGTAGAATAAACTCCTAAGACTGTTCAAGAATTACTGGCATTATTTCTCTCTACATCACGTGTGAGGCTGGGTTGCCTGCTATTCCTGAGGCAGAGGATCGAGGATGAAAGTCTGTGTGTCAGAGGCTGTTTTCACAACTGCATTTGGAGATCTGTCTTATTGATTAGGAAAAAAAGGGGGTGGGAATAGGAGTGTGAGGTGAGGGGAGGACCGACTGACTACTGGCTTATTGCAGCTCAAGACATTTTCTTCCGGAAAGATGTCAAACAACTGAGACACAGCAACAGAGGAAGTAGAAAGGTGGAAAAATAAGAAGAGGGACCCTCTGGAAGAAATGAAGGCATTCCTTATGAGAGCCTTGAGGCTTTTTTTCCTTCTAACATCTGACCCACAAGGGCTAGAGTGACAGCGTCATGCAAATGCTGCAGTCCAGCAGGTCTGAGAGAGGGTGGATGCTAGAGAGTGAGTTAATGTTAATGATGAGTGCAGTGAAAATACCAGCCGATACCACCCCCTCCACACACAACTGCTCTGAGTCAGCATCCGCTGCTTTGCCTTGCCTTTTTGTGCGTGTGTGTGTGCGCGCGCGCATGTGTATGTGTGTGTGTGTGCGCGCGCGTGTGTGCTAGTGACTGTGTGTGTGTGCATGGAAGGTAAAGCCAGTCAGTCAGTGAGAAGCAAAGGTACGTTTGAGAGCAACTAAAATCTGACTGATTTCCGTCTTCAGAGCATCAGATGTATTCCCTAAAGAGGATGGGTCTATGCGATGGGGGTGGTATAATTATGTTAATGTCATATTTATAGAGGGGAGAGATTTTTCATTCTAATTATTGATTTGAAAGCTGTGGTCAAAATTGTTTGTTAAATCATGATCAGCTTTAAAAAAAGGAATTGAATGAAATCTAGGGACTGCTATACATATATATATCTCATATATATATTTTGTTTCGTTTAACTATTTTGTGTCTGAGGCATAACTGATTGAATGGTGCACAGTGACAAAGAAACGGCTCTTATATAATGTTGCATTATATCATCAGCTGAAATAATATTTTAAATAATCCAAAATGTTCTGAAATCTGAAGTATCATTCTGGAGGGGAGGGTGAAGGGCAGGGGTGGGGGCGGGGGGCACAGGCAAATCTTTTCTTCAGCGAAGCGCTCTGCACAGCTTTCTTGTAAATGGATGATTCACCTGTTTGACCAGCAGAGATTCTAATTCTTACCCCCCTCTTCTCTTTTTTTTCCTTTTTAAAGCTGAACGGCTTCCCGAAGAGCACTGAGTTTTCTATGCCAGATTCTGCTCCAGTGGCTAGGACCTTTATGGCTGCTGTTTCTTTTGCTCTGGGCTCTGATGGAGGGGAAAAAAAAAAAAAAGCCACGATGGATCCCATTCCTAAAGTAGTAATTTTCTTTTTCATTCTGCAAACAAGGCTAAGGATCGGAGGAGAATGAATGCGAAAGTAATTCGGGATTGTGGTCATGCCATTGAAAGTGTTCGGCTTCAGAATGAAATTCTTTGGGAAATCCGAGCATTTCTGCTTACTGTATCGACAGTATTTGAAAGTTATCTGTGCTTTCAGTGATCTGGTTCAAGTGACAACAATCTCTGCATGTCAATGTTTACCGCAGCTTGTGGAGCGAAAGCTAGTTTTGTCACTGGAAAGGAAGAAGCTTTTGCTAGCAGTCTGTAGAAGGATTAAATGTTGAACGTGGGGATCAGGCAAAAAGTGAATACACGCCCAAAGGTTATCCTTGCATCGTGAACAGGTTTAAAGTACTCTGTAACCCAGGGCCCACCTGAACTGTAGGACTAAAAGTATAATGGGGAAATATTTCAATTAGAAACCCCTTAACAAGCATTTAATCCTTCTTTCAGGCATTAAGGGAAATCGAATAAAATTGCTACTGTACAAATCTGCTGGAAGCAGATTTTAACCCATTTTTAGACGCTTCCCTCTGATGCATTAGAACATGGCTACTTGTGAGAAGAGGCAGTGAAGATTTTTGTCATGTGTTCTTTTCTTTTCAAAAGTTAAGGACTCTAAGAAAAGTCTGTTCAGTCAGCTGATACATTGTTTGAATGTATGTATGTGTCTTGCCTGCTTATTTGATCTTTTCTGCCCCCTACTTGAAACTGTGGTTTGTTTATTTGGGGGGAAAGAGGGGTTGTTAATTTTGGGGGAAATGTGGTTTTTTGGGGTTATTTTGGTTTTGTGGGGTTTTTTTTAACAATAGCAATGAAAGTTTTACTGACAGCGATTATGACTACTAAGCAGTTCAGTTTATTGGAAGACGAATTCTACTGGATCATGTCGGACTTTTCCTAGTCCCTGAGACCCTAACTTGTGAGGTTTTTTAGCAACAATCACAAGTCAGGCTCTTGGGACCTAGGCGGAGGGGAACCAGCAGCTTTGGACTGTGATTGTTTCTCTGCAGAATTTAGAGAGTTAAAGGAGCTTTCCTTGTCTGGAAGGGAAAAACGGAAAATATACCTATTTCAAATGTTAAGCAGCAGATCTGTTCCTAAAAGGAAAAAAACCTGTTATCCACTGTGCAACATTAGGATGTTACATATTTGTATGTTTAGAAAACTGGACTAGATGCCAAGTAACAATTAGAATTAAAATTTAAACTGAATTACTATTTGTACCTCCAAAAAAAAAAATTCAACTCAAAACAGATACTAAAATATAGGAAAGGTTTTCAACCGTATTATTATTACTATTGTTATTATTATTATAGACATTTCTGATAGATAATTACTACAAATTATATTTTCATCTGTATTGTTACAGCATTAATTAATTTTTAAAACATAAAGCAAAAACACTGATGTTTGAGGCCTAGAAAGCATTCATTCTATTGTTGTTTGAATAAAGATTTCAGTCTGCAGGAAAAGTGTTGCTTGGCTTTTCCTTTAACATGGGACAAAGATTATTTTTGTAGTTACTTTCCATTATTTTTCTTCATCTAAGTGAGAACACGATATGGCATTTTAAGTATTCTCTCATTTAATTTACATTTTAATCTGATAGAGAATATTGGTGTAAAAATCTTACTGCAGCTTTAAAATCACTTTGCACACAGAATCGCATTTCTTATACCTGTTCAGTTTAAACTGAGCCGGCAATACTCTAAGCACCGGACTCAACTTCTAGCTTCACCATCACTTTTTGCAGTTTTTCCACCTCTAACAACAATCAGAGTGAGGTTTAACTTGTCCCTCGTGTTAAACTCTTCACTGACTTTGCATAAGAAGACTCACAGCACGCAAGTTATTCTGCACTGTTCATTAGTCTTGAACTTCTGATCTATAACACATAATTTGATTTGTATTTCTTGATATTTTATGGGTGGGTTAGTTCTGAGTCATTTTTCTCTGTCTCCTGTGTCTAACCCAAGATGCTGCAGGACCTTGTTGATACATCAGACTTCACTGAGACAAAGGCTTCACATAGATCAGGCATCTAAACTATTTGTTCATTTCAGAAGTGGTATTTTGGCTGCAGTATATTTTTTCCACTTGTGTGGGAGGAATTGTGCTTTATTGTAAACATCAACACTATTGTTAAAATAAATTGTTCTTATCTGTTAGCATAATACTTTTTCTTGTTGTCTTATTTTCTTAAGAGGCAGAAACTATGCACTGTACATAGTTTTTAAGTTGCTCAAGATATAATTATTCTTTAAATAGTCATAAAAATATTGCCTTAGCAATTATAATGATGATACATTTCCTGTAAATATGCAATTCTTTTCTTCGCAAATTGTCAATCCCACATGCTAAGAACACTCAAAAGAGCTACTTGCAAACATTCAGGCACAGGGGTAATTTTTTAACAGAGATGTGTTGTCCAACAGTGAGTTCTATTTGGGCAATATTAGAAAAGTAGATCTGAATCTGTATAGAAAAGAGGAAAGTACCCAGCTAGGTGCTACTGCCATGAAGCACTTCGGTAGCAACTGATGTGTATTATGTACAATAGTTTTCAGTACTGAAAACAATCTGTTTAAGATACTGATCAGGTGAACAGATATTCTGTTCATTCAAGCTATATAATGTGATAAAACTGTATTGTGTGCAGGTATATACATATCAATGTACAAGTTAAGTTATGCATAGAATACTATAATATCAAAAGAAAAATCCTCGTAGATTTAATCAGTTATACAATGCACATGTCTGTACACATTAAAGATTTTCATAGCATTTATTTTTGAATCAACAAAATTTATTTGAATGTGGATGGTTCACATTCAGCATACTGAATTCATTTTGCATTTAATACTGTACGTACGATGAAGGTGAAACTGTAGTGTGAAACGTCTCAGTCTGAAGATTTCAAGTATGCTCTGCTCTGCAGTGAGAGTGAGAAGATGAATCATTAGAAAACCCTACCTGGCTTATTTGGTGCTACAGCAGAAGCCATAAATATGCAGTACTGCCTCTGCATTACTGCTTGAATTGGGATAACTCCGGTGGCTCTTCTCTTGCCCGTCGTACTCGCTGCTGCCCCTTGCCTGAGAGATGGCAAAGTTGGTACACTGCCTTCGTTTTTGCCTCCTCCCTCTTCTTCCCCAGTTTCAACACAGCAAAACCAACCTGCGGTACACATTGAACTCCTAGTGGTGGGGCAGAGGTGCATGGAGGGGAGGGAGAATCCCGGTCTTCACCTGGGCAGAATTCCCATCAAGACCAAGGAGATCTTTCCCTGTCCTGGGACTACACGACAATGCCTACAGACACCATGCAGAAAGCAGTCTTGTTTCCACACTGACAGTATAATAAAAGCTGTCTCTATTAGCACAAATAAATAGAAAGCATCATCTTCGGTGTGCTATGATTAGATATATGTACAGAATTTCAATATATTCTCATTTCTATATGACTTTATATTGTTTCAGTCTGAAATGTTTTTAAATTCTATTTAAGATGTGATTTTGGAGTAATCAGCTTGCGCTACAACAAAAACAAAAAAACAAAACACAAGCTCTTGCAAAGGGGGAGGAAGAGAGAGAGAGAGTGAAAATGATGTGTGGTGCATACAAAAAAGGAATGATATTAACAATTCGATGAATTCCTAGTTGGTAGACCAGACTGAGCCAGACGCATATATTAACGGCTGTCTGCTGCTGATGTGAGCCTGCTCAATGCGGTGGAAATGAAGGATCACCTAGTCTCTGACACTAGCTTATTTGTATGTTTTAATTTTAAAAAGGAAAATCACTGTTTTACATAAACATCTTAACCCCTGCATGATTTTCTTTCTTTTTTCCTCCCTCATATTGTTTGCTAATTTACTGTCAACTTAAAGTGCTGTTTAGCTACAGCCCAACAAAACATCAGTCAAAAAGAAGGGGGAAGTATTAGCTTCCCTTTTGTCTGCCATGTACAATTGGGTTATTATTATGATAATTGTCTACTTTAATTTTTAGCCTTCATGGGAGATGCAACAATTTTCCAGAGCTTCATTTTGGAAGCATTTTAAGTTTCAGCAAGATACCCATTCATTTTCAACCTCAACCCCCCAAAATGCTTGTAGCTCAAGCTGGGGTGATTTGATCAATTCTTTTCATGAACCTGAAAGTCTTTAGTGCCTTAATACAATATTAGATATATGGGACAGGGTTTCTTTTCAAATCAGATAAACGTAAGGATCCATTAATACAGTGTGGAAGACTGTTACATGAGTCAGGGGAATTCCAATCCCAGTTAATTACTGTTGGAATTAGAGGAAAAACTATTTTACTCGAAGTTGTATAACAAGAATCTACAATTATCATATTTCAGGGTATTGCTCTATTCATTTGATGAAAAATGTCAATGAATTTTAACAGAAGATGTTATGCATTTCCATGGGTAATGAAAATCGGCACATTCACGATTAGCTAACACAACATTTTTGGTGTGTTAATATGCAGTGCAGCAAAAATTTCTGTAGGCAGTAAATGTAGCCATCATTTTGATTTGCCCAGATGATGATTATGCTCTATTCCTGACTGGGTACTTAATTTCACACTAAAAAGCAGTCGCCTCCTCTTAGGAACCGGCTGCAGCCTACAAAAAAAAAAAAGAAAGACCGAAAGATTGACTGCTGCCTGAGGTCTGTAGCTCGCTAGGTAGTCAGATATAGATAGATGCAACAGAAAAAAAATATCTGGGGTCCTATAAAAATGCCAGCTGAAACTCTAAGGCTCAATTAAATGTAGATTTATTTTGTTATGTTCATTTAAAGTGTTTTTTGTCCAAACAATGTATATGAAACATTCATCACCTTGTTAAATTTTCTCATTGTTTGATGATTACAATAGGCATCTTCAGAGTTTTTTGGATGCTGCATCGTTCCATTCCTTGGCGACACTAGAGTTATTCTTACCTGGTGAGTTATATTCTGACCAGAATCTAGCTATACTAATTTGTGTGCAAACTCATGTTTTACTTGCAGTGCCTGAGTAGCAACAAGTGGATGGACTACGAAAGCCTTAGAAAGTAAGTGAACATAAGATTATTAAAATCAACACTGATAAAATTATTTCATCTTTATAAACACATATAATTTATTGAGTAGGATTTAAAATTAATCACAGAATCATCCAGTTGATTATAGACTAAAGTTTATCTGGTGTGCTTTCGGGGTTGCAATTTTTACTCCTTTTTCTGCTTATTTAGGAGTTAAGGATTAGTCGTAATTGTACAATAAACTTGATACGGTAAAGATAGTTTGAACATGAGTATCCTATAGGGAAAAAGGCAGATAATCTTCTGTACTTTTCTTATACTTGTTAGCTGTTACAATGGGGTGGTGATTCTCTACAAGGAGTATATTCATTTATTTAAATGGCTAAGCAAATCAACAAGGTTGTGCTGAGGGGTATAGGGGTGGTAATTTTGGTTTTGGTTTTGGGTAGTTTTCTTCCACCACCATCACCCCCCCAACTTCTTTTCCTGGATGTGTGCGTGTCATGCATGGGAAGGTATGAAGGAAAAACAGCTATTCAGCAGAGACATGTCCCACCCCTTTAATTAAGCTTTTCCTGGACTATGTGAAAACACTGGGAATGTGTAAATCCCACTTGTGCTTTTTTTTTTCAATTTTAAGAGATTCCTAAGTATTATATTAAGATACCTCAGTGATGAAATACATATGAAAATAGTTGCACTAGTAAGTCACTGGATACTGAAAGGGTTGGATGGCATCGGCACAGAGCCAACTGGGAGATTTTTATTTTTATTTAATTCCTTTCACCTAGCAGGCTCCCTAAGCATTAGGCAGAACCCAGTATGTGGCTAAGTTATTGCTCTAGTGTTCATCACACAAAAAGCACAGTCTTAGCATTTGCAAATTTTCTTCAGGGAGGTTTCTAATCTAGACAGCATTTGCGTTTGGGGATTACACCACAGTCTGTTCCCCACCACCTCCCCCTCTAACATGTAGCCCTTTCAACTTCTTCAAAGAACTGGGGAAAAGTAGGTTCTTTTATTAATAGCAGAAAACAAACCGACTGCTGGACTTCCGTGGCAGAGCTCACATAATGCTGCAGGGTGGGAACTGTAACAAAGAATGCTTGAATGCACTAAACGTATAGCGAAACCCCATTTACATTCACTGATGGAGCTCAAAGTACAATAAGTGAGAAGTTTAAAGTAGAAATAAGCAGGGCCATGAAAAGATTTCAGTGAAGGTAGATACTTCTTGAAAAGTTTAGCACACGGTATAATTTCAAACTCAAGTCTCTCCTAGCAGAATGCATTTCTTCATAGTACATCCCTTTACTCAGAGCATCTCCATCAGATGGAGGTAAATCAGATGAAGGGAGTTTCTTCAACGCATAGAAGAGTAGATTCTGTTTATCCGATTCATACACTGATTTTCATACAAGTGAGACGGTTAGCAGCAGAGAAGTCGTCACGGTTCACTGTCTGTTTCTCTGCACTCTCTCTCCCCTGAAAACTCCCTTTGATGTGAAAGAAACAACTCTGTGTTTAGAAAGAAGTTTGATTGTGGGATCCTCCCTTGATTTCTAGTTCTCTCTTCTAAACTTTATGTGTACCTGTTGGTATAGGTACGCCAGAGAACTGGACGAGTTAGTTGTTTTTTTCTGCTAAGTGTTATTCTGTGAAATAGAATCACAGTATTACTAGTACGTAGCCGACACCTCTCACCTTCTCTTCTCTTCATCATGGTAATCACCTCTCTGCTTCAGCCCCTTCCACAGCTTCACTGTAAGGCTCTACAAGATGCCAGCTTCGTTCTCCTAAGAGTATGAATTAGCCTCGCTCCCGCTTGCTGCATTTGTCTCCATGGTGGTTCTTCATCCGGAGCACAAAGGACATATAAATTGGCCCTACCTGTAACATTTTGCAGAATCTGCATCCCCTCCCTCAGCTCTGTTCAGAAACCACCAGTTGTCAGAGGTTATACATTAGGTTGCTAGTTGCAGTTTTCCAGCTAAAGCTCTTCTTCTTGTTCATTTGCTTCTGAAGAATGTTGTGATAGCCCTGATTGCCGCACAGTTGGAACAGAGCATCATTTGTGGAACATCAGATTTAATAACTGTGATTTGGGGAGGGGAGGGATGTGGAATAATTTTCTACTGCTCTTTTTGGCAGAGGTAGTTTCTGCTAGTGATGTGCATGAAATACTCGCTACCAGCATTTAGTCAGATTCACACATCCAGAAGTTCTGACAGTTGGTCCTTATCCTGGAGGACCCTAGTTCTGCTTCGGGTGTACAGCAGGCAGGCAGGCAGGCAGTTCTGCTCTGTAGACCCTCGCAACATGCTGGTGATGCCTACCCTCATGCAGGCAGCCAGTGCCAGCCTAGTCCGGGCTGTGCACAGCACCTTGCCCGCCATATCTGCACAGGGGCCCAGCGATGCAGGCATCAGTTTTTAGCAAGCCTGGTGTGTGCAAAGGCTGGTGCAGCCATTTTGTGGTGGGGTTTACAGCTCTTCGTTGCAAGCGGAGGGTTCGTCTCTCTGTTGGGAAGATTTCTCACAAGGCTGAGGATACGCAGTGCTTATAGCTCCTGCTCTTGTATATATATACACACACTGGAGTATTCAGGGAGTTAGAATTACCATTAGATTTTAAATAAACCTAGGAGACTGTGCTTTTCTGGTGTTTATTATGTCAGCATATTATTTTGGATATTAATTCTCAAACTTATGCCTCTTTCTGAAATAGAAGAGTACGGTCAAAATGCTGATGTTTTAGGACTCATTGGGGCACCCAGTCCTAAAACAATAGCTGGATGTTTGAAAGTGAGACAGGTTACCAGTGCAATGTTGGAAACCTCTCCCAACTGACTCAGAGGGTTAGGTTTCTTGTGGGTGTTGCCAGTATCTGAGTGTTGAGCTTTGGTAGGGTTTTACGAGTTAATAAATTCCAAAGGCTGCAGTTTGGCTTTCTGAAATTTGGTAATCATTCCCTAAACGCTAATGGGAAATCAAAATTACTACATGTAATAACTAACACTTTTTTAAACCCTTCAAATATTTCCAAACTGCTGCCTACGTGCTCTTCTTCCCTGCGTCGATGGCTAAATATTTAAGGTTACTTTCTGGCACCCAGCATGAATGCAGACAGTTCCCTTGAGCTCCCTTTCAGTGTGCCAACCTTTGCTTTCCTTCCCTGACACTTATCCTGTGTGGTCCAGGCAGACCATGGGCTCTTTCAGATGGGGACCATCACTTGCTGACTGGGAGCATGGTAACTAGCGTGGTGGGACCTTGACTTTTGTTAGAGCTCTGCGGCTTCAGCATAATGCAAATAATGCCAAAGCATTCACTGGTCAGTAGGAGGTCATGATTTACTGTGGTGGTATGAGGCGACATTTTATACATTTCTTTTACAGCTCTCCTTCTGCTGTTTCTTATTCAGGTGTTCACAGTAACTTACTGCTGTGGCTGGGAAGAGAGAGGAGCACACCTGAACAAGCTATGAGATCTCACATCGCAATGCTCATCTAGTCTCCATCGAGACTCTTCAACTTTGTTTTGGAATCCACATTTCCTTTTTTTCATCTTGGTATTTTTAATGGTCCTAATGATCTTCTGCAATAGCTAGTAAGAAAGATACACGTTAAAGGGTAGCTCAAAGAGATGCTGGGGCCAGCATTTTTCCGTAAAGCAGTCTTATGTGTGTCTCAACCCTGTATGATTTTACTACAGCCAAAAAATCCTTCAGTTGAAATCCATCTCAGATTATGAAGTGACAGCAGAACTTAATGCCTGTCTTCTTAGAGGACTTGCAGACTCTCCGGTCCTGTGGTAAAACCTATGTCTGAATGCCATCCTATACCCTCTCTGCTTCTAGGTACCATCTGCAGTTCGCGGAACCAGGAAACATGGTACCACACAAGGCTTGCACCTTACATGCACTAGCCAAGGAAGACAGCCAGACATCTCCTTCTTTCCTTCCCTCCTCTTCCCTCCTGCTTCTCTCCTTCCTTGCTCTCCTCCCTTGTGTGTCCCACACATAGCAGAAATACCACATGTCTGCTGCCAAGCCAAACTTGATCATCTAGTCTGACTTCCTCCATAAAATATGCCAAAGCATTCACCAAGCAACTCCCACATCAACACCAACAGTTTCTGTTTGGTTAGCATGTATATTTAGGATTTGGGATGGCAGAGAATCCATAATAACCCCAGGAACGTTGTCCCAGTAGTCTATTACATCACTATTAAGAACATAGGCTTTATTTCTAACTGGAATTTGTTTAGTGACAGCTTCCAGCTACTGAAACTTTTCCTGACAATTTAATTAATGGTCATTTGCTTTCACCTTTTAGCATTTTCATTGAACAACTAATGAGATATTGTCTTCACTGTCTTACTGTAAGTTATGTTTTTGGGAAAATCGGATCGTGTTGTTTGCTCTTGTCTGAACCCTTCCCATTTTGCTAATACCCTCTGCAAATACTAATATCAGAACTAGCGATTCAATGTCAGGAATGGTACTATTAGTTGTGCTAGTGATTCCGCTTTTGTTTTGTTTGACTTACTCATACATCTTTTTTATTCTCTCCTTTGCTCCACTGTACTGAGACCATAAATATACCTGAAGCAATAAACAGCGAATCAAATTTGAAAAAGCCTTGTCTGAGCTACTTGAAGGTGCCTAATTCCAGCTAAAGTTAGTAGGTGTTTAGCACCTAAACTGTTAAGTTTTTCTGTTGCCTTTATTCAAGCAAAACTTTATGTCAATGTGAGAAATAACAGAATCAGCTCATCAGTGTTTAATTAAATTTTAGCCAGGTAATTTTTAACCTCCATTAATCTATTTATTGAATAAATTGTGTCTAATTTTAGAAGGAAATGACAGCAGCTGTATTATTCTTACTATTTGAAAACTTACTTGGTTTCAGCATTTTCTGTGCTTCTAGTATACTCGAGTTACAGAAATAGATCCTACGGATGGATTAAAACATACCCATGTGTTGAAACCAGGCAATCAGTCTCACATTTCACAGGTATTCATCCAAACATCTAGGATATAGCT
>Ga0181612_169651_pt1 | contig 13690 bp, 7 predicted proteins | sample HoacroProtozoa21_FD_119630 | JGI IMG/M metagenome (GOLD analysis project Ga0181612, IMG submission 119630) | Hoatzin crop microbial communities from Cojedes, Venezuel. Combined Assembly of Gp0051906, Gp0051904, Gp0051908 | reverse complement strand
TTGGAGGCATTCAAAAAACGTGTAGATGTGGCACTTGGGGACATGGTTTATTAGGCACGGTGGTATGGGGTTGACAGTTGGACTTGATGAACTTAGAGGTCTTTTCCAATCTTAATGATTCTATGCTTCTATGATAGTTACCTGTTTCTCTGGGTATGGACTGTTGACGGAGCCTAGATGCTCGCTTTAGGCTGGATGCCTGCATTTTGGATGAAATGATCTTGTCCCTAAATACTACTAGCTTTAAATGATCAACCGTATTTCTTTGCATACCAGATAAACTGGTATGGAATATGCATATATAAATGGCATATGTGTATATAAATAAATGTGCAAAATTCAGAAACATTGCACCATAGTTATGCAAGTTATGTATTCTTTGATATATCCCGTTGCAATTAGTGGTGTGTTGATTGATCTGAGCTACTTGGCTATCGGAGCAGCAGAAGGCACAAGAGGACTGAACTGGGAATATGTGTCATTGCTGGACGCAGCCCTGCTTTTCCAGCATGATGTGTGGGTGGGAGGTGACATCCCTTCCCCACCACGGTTACTCACGGCCCATCCTGCACCTCAGCGCTTCCCGAGTCACCTCACAGCCTTGGTGCCAACCCCTGTCCCAAGAGCTCCCTTCCCAGCTTTCACTGTGCTCCTGGGAGTGCAGGGGTTCATCCGCATGCCTTGAACCGATTTTGATGCCTGGCAAAGATGACAGGGAATGATGGGAAAGCAGCTGATACCGCCTAATTCCACATGAAAAGGGGTTAGGGCAGCACAAAGTTTTGAATGGCATTAGTAAAACCATTGATCCAATGTAGAAACAAGTCAGCTTTTTAAGTATCTGCAGACGAGACAGGGCATCAGATACTCATTAGTACCATAAGCTTACAATAAGCTGTGATGAACACTTCCATTTGTGCAGCAGTGCCAAAGGGAGATGTGGTTGGTTTGTTTAGTTGTTTGTTTGTTTGTTTAGCTTCAGGCCCTAGTTCTTACCCTAAATGCAAAAATCCTTCTGTTTATACGTTGTCTTCAGTGGAGCTATTTCTGATTTCTTGTGGTGCAGGTAGGAGGAGGCCAAAACCCAGAAATGTTAATGACAGATCCAACTGAAAACAGATGAATGTGTTTTAACTGCTTTGTGAGGAGAATATTACTTGTTTTTTGTATCAGTATAGGCTGCAGTTGGACATTCTTGATGGAATTGAAGAGGATCTTGCCTGTGCTTGGTGTGGTGACATTGGGTGTTCTGCTGGTAAATGGACTTACTGAAGTATATTACTAACCCTTTTGCTTGAACAGCTAGTAAAAATTTTAGATCTTAATAGATTATTCCCAGCAGAAGGAAGAAAATGAGGAATTTTGAATACCATTTTCTGCCTTACGTGAACTTAGCACACCCTTCTATCTTAAAAGAAAAAAGACAAATAATCTGGGGCAATATCCTTGCCCATATCCTGGGATTGTTTCAGCCATAACCTTAACATGAAATGTTTATGTATTCTGCACATTGATACTATTCAGGTTATTCTGTGATTTTTGTTTTTCTGCAGTGGCTTTTCTGTTCCTGAGTTTTGTCTCTGGTTCTTGTAGTCAGGTCTTTTTTCGTTTTTCTTTGTCCATCATCTCAGCCAAAACAATTTTAACAAAGTCATTCTGCCAAACTTCTTTGAGTCTCTGAAAGCCCTTGCATTTGCCTGTGCTCCAAGCAAAACTGTATGCTTAGCTGTCTCTTAGAGGTGTACCTTGTCTCTTAATTTAGAGATGTCTTCAGAGACATATCTTAAGAGATATCAACCTTCTCTCTTAAGGGAAAAAGCAGTAATAAAAACTTTGATACAAGGATCTTTGATGGAAGGATATTTTCTTTCCTAGTTGTTTTCTTTCTTAGTCCTCAGTATTTGTTACCATATGAAATACTCCGTCCTTGTGTTAGGATTTACAACACATCATGCAGAAGACCTGCGTGAATCAGTGGACTGCTTTTTAAGGCATCTGTGAAAACTAGTTGAAAAAATGCTTACTCTAAGTAGGCTTACATTACTATACAGAATACAAAACAGTTCTACAGGAAGATGTTTTGATGTCAGCAACGTGCTTGAGAGCCACTCTAATCCTGGCTTAAAAGTAAGACCAGATACAAGTTCTGTCCTTACTGCAGTGTCATAGCTCCTGAACTTTCTGATCAAACAGGAGTATGATGAGAAGTGTTGTTGGTTGGTTTCTTTTTTCTTGTCTCTTAGGTGCTTTCTACATTTGTGTGTAGTTTACTGCTTTTGAAGTGAATAGGTTGTTAGAACTGCTAGCAGGTAATTATGGCTATAGGGTTTTTTTCATAGTATTTGTCCCTCAGATTACCTTAATGAATGTGTTGAAGGAACCAAGTGACATAGGCAAAGTGATGGCAAAAATGATCTTTCTCGCAAAACTAGGAGAAGTAGTTATTAGGAAATATTTTCTATCTTGGTTCTCTCCAGGCTGAGGGCAATTTACTCTTCCCAAAGCTGAGTGAAGAGAGTAAGATCAAAGGGCACCCTAAGGCTTAAAGACGGTGGTTCTAGAAAGGAGAAGCATCACTAAGAGCTAGTAAGTACGGAAGAACACAAGTAGGATAAATACTATTTCTAAAATGTTGCTGAGGCTTTTTACAAAAGCAGATGTGGTGTTCAAAAGGACAGAGCACCTCCAATCTGCTCACGCAGGACGGGTGAATACAGAGGCCCTGCAGCTCCAGCATCCCCTTGGACTGCCCCAGGGCTTAAGAGACCGTTTCCTCTGTGAGGGGCACGTGGGCAGATGTGGAATGGGCTAGGCCATGTTGCATCTAGCATGGCTCTCTAAAAACTCCATGTTCACAGTGACAGGAGGCCAGGAGCCAACACCTTCCAGCCAGGAACAGAGAATAGCCTGAAGTGACTTTACAAATGCTTTCAAGTAACACTGAAAACATGGGCAATGGAAAAAAGAAAACTGTTTGTTGCTATAAGCCTTTGTTCTGCCTCCTGACTTTGAGTGAATAAACACATGGCGTTCGTTTAGAAGTGTTTGGGTTTCTCTGCAAACTGAGATTCTGACAGCTTTCCACATAAAAGGCTCACTTGTGCCAAATTCAGATGATCCACTCAGTTGAATAAATGGCGTAAGAAAATGGGCAAGGCATAACTAGTGTGAGGTGCTTGCATGGCATGTTCCCGTGAAGGGCACCAAGAGGAGTGTACGCACAGCAGAGGACTTGCACAACTCTACAAGTTGTACTCCAGCATCACACCCTCTCTAATTTTCATAGTGTCTCTGCATGTGGGTTAGCTATTTGTTCAGTTGTTAGATTCTTCATGAACTTCGCTTATGTAGTATGTATTCAATGGCTGGAATATACACAGCTAAGACAATTAGACGATAACCATACCTTTTACCTGTGGATTTAAGAAATATTCTCAACTCTTGTCTTTCTTTTTGGATCATTAGTTTTTCATAGCACAGGATAAAAAATCCATCCAAATGCAAAGTATAGATTGTTTTATAGATGTTTTACCTAGTAACTGCTGGAGGACATCTGTGAACCTCTCATGTAAACTATGTGCCCATTAAACTTCTAAGTATCTGTTTTGCAAAGAGTGGACAACATGCAATTCTATGTGCATGCTATCATTTTTAAATTACCTTTGCTTCACATCAGATAAATTCAGATGGGTTGCTTATTTTGTGGACAGTTTCTTGGTTGAACATCGTTGCAAGGCTGATTATGCAGTATTGTCATGTGCGCTTTGTATCACTGTGGCTGTTATGTGATTGGAATCAGGAGCATGCCAACACAACTAATTGAAATATCCTGTTATGAAGATAATTATTTACAGGACTGTGTTGTATCACTGAATATCATTGTGAACATTTTAAATACCATTTTTAGGATGTCATATTTTTTAATGGCTTACAATACAAGACTCTTTATCATTCATATGCTAGAGCACATATTTTACTGCTGTATTTTCAGACATTTTACAGTGTTCCTTGAGGACCAAAATCCTGCAAGTTTGTTTGACATGTACCAAAGTCACCTCATCTGCACTGTGGTATAAATAACTGTTTACAAGAGAATACTTCTGTAGATTTGAAGTTGAAGAAATTAAGTACATTCATCTACACAATAGAGGGATACAGAACATATTGAAAGAGTCTCACTTAAATCTATCTAGCTGATTTGGGATTGTTTTACTATACAACCACACACTAGAGAAGCCATTTGCCCACTTTGATTCTTCTTTAATGTATAGAACATCTTCTTCTGTCAAGAAGACACAGATGAATTTTAAGTAATTCAGCAGATTCTAGATTAGAGCTTGAGACTTAAAAGAGTTTTGCTGCTGTGACTCAGGAATAATTATTAGGCCGATAATGCTGATACCATTATAACCTGCAACAAGATAATGACAGTAGCATAAAATGAAGCATTGATGTAATTATGGGATTTTATTACTGATAGTGAAGTAACATGAACGTGCCCAGGGAAGCTGAGAACAAAGCCATCTGGTGCAATGTTTGAGAAGCCTTTCTGTGGGACTGCACAACTTGAGAGGTACATCAATTTGATAAAATTTCCAACTTACATTCATCTCCACCTTGTAGTTCCCAAATGTATAATTTCTTCAAAAACATGAATAAAAATTCATTAGGGTTCTGTATGTTTTCAGGAAGTTCCTCCAAAGCATTTCTCCTTACATTTGCATCAGAAAGGAGAGACATTCCACAAGTCCCACTGAAAAAGGCAATCCTCTGTAGTCAGAGGTCTTCAAGAACTGTAAGAATTTAAGGAAAAACTTTTAAGGACTATTCTGCTCCAAGTCATTTTATGCACTAAATAATTAGTAAATGGTTTGACTTTTAACAAAGGTTATCCTTCATACTGTAATTCCTGAAATATGAAAAGTGAAATATGACCTTCCTTCCTCCCCCAAAGAATTTATGTGACTGTGACCTACCTCACTTGCATTTTAGGTGCCTACATCCATTATTCTCATCCTCAGAACTCCCACTCAGCAGCTGTCTATTTTGGCAGCACTTACGGTCCGTCCATAGCCATCCCAGGTTTTCACATTAAGGATCTGTACAGACATGAAATTGTACTTCTGAGAATACTCGGGAGCTGTGTTGGCGCAACAGAGTCAAGCACCTTACCAGCAAGGTTTATTTCAAAGGCAGGTGAAATAAACACCTGCCTACTGTAACAGGAAGTTAGAGACGGCAAAAAAAAACACCCCAGTGTTCCAGAATGAAATATTTATTTTTCATTGGCAAGATTGTTTCCTGTTTGTTTTCTTTTTTAAAAGCTAGTGTGATTAAATTACTTTTCTTCTTTATCAGGGAGTTAGAAGGTTAATGGGAAAACTCAGAAAAAGCAGTTTTGCTTGTTCTAAAAAAAAGTAGACTAAATGGAGAGCTGTCAACAGAAGTCCCCAAAGTAATACTCCACATGCCTCTGCAGGATTAAAGCATCTGTGCAGGCTCTGCTGGAGTGCCAGGCTCCTCAGGCAGAGCTACCTGGGGAGCCAGTGGTGCCATTAGTGCCATCCTGCACCACAGTCCGAGAAAAAAGCTGAGCATAACGTGGGATGGGGCACAGGGTGGTAGGCTACTGGTATATGGACTCATCTGAGAGGAGACATGATGCTCCTTTCACTAGTATGATTTCTGATTCTTACTTACATTAGTCGGACAAAATGCAGAACGGCTCTTGGAAGGAAAGACTGGAGCACAATTTCCTCTGTCCAAAATGAGTGCTGTAATCTCTAGCCAGCAGAGTTATTTGTTTGTGTTTTCAGTGAGTCCCTTTCTTCTTCATCCTGTTTCCGGCTCACTACTTCCCAAATCTTGAATTATTTTCTACATAGCGGTGTGGCTGCACTGAGAATATCCCCTTCCCAATCCGTTACAGAATCCTTTAGTTCCAGGGGGTGATTGTGTGGGAGGTAGAAGATGTGGATTTAATTAAATTGAAAGGCAGTGGCCCTTTAAACTGAGCTAGTCGATCCCTGTGCTTCATTTCTAGTCTGTTATCCAAGAAACAGGCTATCATTAGAGTGTGTATTTTAAAAAGAAGCATAGGACAGTGAGTGAAGAGTTGCAGATGTGGAGAGCAGTCCCTTGAGGAAGAGGGTGGTGGGTGCCCTGTGTAGAACCAGTGAAGTGGACCCAGGGAATAGACCTCAAACACAAAAGCACCAACTGTTTTGTGTCATAAGAGATATGAGTTTGGCCTTGAGGTAGAAAAAACCCCATATGCCTAGAGCTAATAGTACCACTTGTACATACATGTCAGGTGGCGGCTGTAGTGGGGAAGAAAAAGAAAAATGTCAGGTACTTGCTGAGCTTCTGCTTTCACACAGCTCTCTCAAGACCTTTCTCTTCTTCAGGTATCAGCCTCTTGCTATTCCAGATATGTAGTAGACTGTAACAAATCATTTGGTTTGCATTAATTTTAAAGACATTTGTCTGTGCTGGGACTCAGTGATGACAAGCCTTTCAGTTTGCGTATATGTCCAGGACTAGGAGGTGTTTCTTGGTTTCAGTCAGCTGGTCATTTCTCTCTGTGCCCTAAAATTCATGTCATATTATTGTGATATGACATTAAGAAGCAAAAAATCTGCATCTTGTTTGTAGGAGGAGAGATGCAGATGTCATTGTTTGGCTACTAGTTTGAAGCAATATGGTCCAGTGCTTATGCAAAAGAGTCTGTGTGAGCAGAGCTATAGACTTTCCCTACCTCAAAGCCTCAATAAAGAACTTGGGTTCATTTCTACCAGGGTGGATCTTTACATAGCTAAGCCCTGATCCTTCATAAATGGCCTTGCAATATAATGGAAGATATGCCATATAAACTTCAGATCATTATCCATCTTAATTATTATTCATTATCTAAACTTTCTCCCTTGGTCTCCGGATCTGAAGTTCACATATCAGTATGGTAGTATTCAACATAAGAATGTTCTAGTTCAGTGTTAGAAAACTCCTTAATTGGAATTGGTGTGTTTATCTATCGCTAGATTTTTTTCCGTTGTTTTTTTTTTGTAGGGAGGCATAAGGGGTGGATCTTGAGGTTGCTATTTTAATACTGAGCTAAGAGGCATTTTTCATTGTCCCCAGAGGTAAATCATAGGTGGAAAATTTTCGAGTCATGAATCACATATCTTTGATGTTACTTTGGGAAGAGGTATAGTCTTATAGAGCTGTGTAGCAGAACACAAAAGGTGTGATACACGGAGACTGCAGGTTGAACACAGATGAAGGACAGTCCCTAGGTCCTAGAGACATCCTTTCTTGAGACACTGCCTCCTTCGGCGTGAAGTGCAGCCAGAGCTCTCACTAGAGGTGTTTAGACAGATCTCTCCTTCTTATAACAGAAAGTAAGGGTGTTCAGAACTGTTTTAATAGGAATCTAGAACCTTTTTCTTTCCACATATGGTCCTTCCAGATCTGTTTTTTTGACAAAAGCTGTATATGAGAAGAGTCTTTTGTTAAGAAATGAGGAGGAATATAATGTTGAATCTCATTTGGGATGAAAAGTCTTCTGTTGTCAAAAACTATGGTAAGATTATTATCCTCTCTTTGTTATTTAAGATTACTGTCTGACAGAATTTGCTTCATACATAAGGTTTGTTGTACTAGATGATTGCTTATTTAAGTGTTATCACCAGAATGGGCAGACCTTTAATATGGGCAATGGTTTCAATGGTGATCAAAGGGAAATAAGCCCCAGACTGGTATTTTTATTGCAGTGAGCTGCATTCTTAGTCTTTCAAGTCCTGAGACACTGTTTTACATTTCTTGAACTGAAGATGTATGTGTGTAGGCTGTCATCTGTGCAAGCATAACTTCGTTTCCCTAAGCGACAGCTAGGTAGCAAAAGATAAAACGGTTGCACACACATGTCCATTACCACTCGCCCATTCACCTCTAAGACCTGTTTTAACAGAACTTAGGGACAGTAAAAAGAGGCCCAGATCACTTCTGCCTGAACTCATTAACATATTTACTTAATATTAATGTCCTGTTACCTTTAGCACTTGACTGGTGTGCTGAGTGTGCAACATATTTATTGATATTAAAATCACAGAGTTGGTGACAAACAACTTTTAAACATCAAAGCCCAGAGAAAAATTAAGCAGGAGTTAGTGTCTTATTATAAAATATGTAGCTCAGAAAGCAAACAGTTTATTTTGTTTATTTTGATTTGCAAAGCCATTCTTCCCCACCAGAGGAAACCAGACAATTCAAATCAGTTGCTGAGCCTCAAAAAGTACAAGCTAGATAGAGACTTTATATTTAAAGTTACTTGTGGTCTTATTTGCCACTGTTTTCTTGCAACAGAAGAACAAAAGTATGTCTTAATATTTTTGCGTCTTTACATATTAGAAATTTGCCTTCCCACACTTAAAAAGAAGTGCTGGAAAAGAGGGTTATTTTGATCCCCAGGCCAACTTCTTTGATGCCAAATCGCAGTGTGGAAAGAATGTCTCAGTCCAAGTTATAAATCCTTAAAATGAGCTTTGATGGAAAATCTGGAGCAGTTTCACAGTGGAATCTCCTCAGCTCCGTGTGAGGAGCCCTGTTGCTGCCTTGCTAAGGCATGTGCCCGCTCCATCCAGGAATGGTCTGGTTGATACCAAGAGTGTCTTCTTTCTTCTGAAAGGAAAAGGAATCAACAAAGCAAGGATGTTTTTGTGCTGGAAATTACTTCACCATTTCCAGTCAGGTCTGAGAAATTTTTTCTCTATTCTTCTGTGTTGTCGTGATATTGGTGAGCCACAAAGGAAACCTGTGCAAATTCAGTTCATTTTTCCCTTGACAGAAAACTTACCTTTGCTTACTGTGGGTTTGTTCATTAAAGTGAATGCAGAACTAGTCGTGAAACATCCTGGCAGTGACAAGACCTGTAGGAGACCAAAGATTCATCTAAGCTTAGAGTAGAGGAGGTCTCATTCAGGGGAATGGAATGGGACCTCTGGTGCAGAGGGCCATCATTTCCATCCTGGACAGAAAAGTAGAAATGTGGCTTGCTTTTTGCCCTTCTACCTTAGGACACGCACAGCTGCTCTTTCCTAGATCACCTGTTTCTTCCAAGGGAACTGTCAGAGACAGCCACAGCTTGAGTTTGGGCAGGCTTTGATATTGTTCAAGTGTGCATGCACGCATAGGCAAAGGAGGGAGTTTCATATATTTCAGCTCATTTATTTGTATAGGAGAAGGCTGGCACTGTCCTTTTGGACAAATTAATTTCTTCACACATCGCCGCTTTCAAGACCGAAGCATGTCCTTCCCTTATATTTGTCACTATCGTAGCACCAAGCCAGCTTGGAGAAGCATCTCCGTGTATGTCGCACTACAAAGGACAGCCAGCAGCTTTTTCTATCACATCCTCCCTCCCTCCCCATCACTTCTGGGACACACATATGTCAATACTAGCAGCATGAGTTGCTCTCTAGGGAAAACCAGTTTGGTACTAAGGAACCAGCATCTCTAAAGCATGCATTTTGGGGGTGGAGGGTTGCTTGAGTTCTTGTTTTCTTGCATGGACTGAATACTAGTTAGCAAATGGAGTGCGTTCAGTGTGCTCTTCAAGCTCATCTCTCTCTGTTTCATGTGAAGTGAAGGGATCTCTGAGAGAGCACAAGTGACAGGAAGCACACTCCTTGTCTGAACCGAAATGCTAAGACAGATTCACCTGCTGAGTGGTGTCTCTAGGTGTAACACTTAGGCGCAGCAGGGAATCCTGATCTTCCCCGCTGAGATATTAGTTTGAATCGATGTTTCGTGTAAAGGCTATATTGAATAATAGGTCCTGTATTTTACTGTACTTTCACTAAGTGAATACTGAAATGTACTTTAAAGTGAAAAAATATAGCTAGGAGATAATTCCAAAGTTGTACAGGCAAGTATATGGAGTATTTATAACAGAAAGCCTCAAGGCTGGCTGTTTTGGAGGATTGTGCTGTGTGGCACTTAGTGTTGTCTCCTGTTAATTCAGGAAGCTCAAGGCCAATATTAAAAACTGTGGTGGTGTTGCTTCCTTACCAAGTATCGCTTCACAGAAGCAGCTGTCTAGTTGGGTCCTGCAGCTGGAGGATGAGTATCTGGCTCCTTCCCGTGGTGCTTTATCGCTATTGCACAGCACTGCAGAGTAGCTCCAGTAAGCCAATACACAGAACGGTAGGATTGAACTGTAAAGCAAATCATCGTCACTCTTTTCAAAGGACGAACGAGTTATTTCATTCTGTGAAGAGCTGGATTATTAACTGTGCAATATACACATCACTTAGCAAACCTCACACACAAAGACACGTTCGAAGAGGCTTATGATGTTACCTTTCTTCTGGCACAGGTGCATCAAATGTCTTGCGCCTGTACCACTGGTGAATATTGGTCTCAAACACACATATTAAATGAATTCTGAGTTGGGACTTCGTAAGCAATGGGAAAAAAAGGGAGCACATTAAGTCAGTACAAATGTTACTTGGCTGATTAGATCACAAACTGTAAGTGGAACTTGGAAATATAAAAAAGCCCCCTTAAAGCTGGGTAAGTTATGTAAAGCTTGCCAGTGATTGTTGAAGAGTATTGTTTCTATTAATTTTCTGAGCTGGGATTAGTGGAGTTTAATTGTATTTTTATCTGAAAATTACTGGGTAGTGTTGATGGATACATGCTGCTATTTACAAAATAGAATCATACTATTGGGATTCTGAAGTTTTGGTTAATTGGTATGTATCCCTCTAAATGGTTTCTATTCCTTAACTTGTAATTGTTCTCATTTGCTCAGTGGGATTTAGAAACAGGCTTTGTGGAATGTCATTTAATACTCATTTCGTTTTGTTAAATGAAATGCATTGACTTCCATCTTGCCTGTAAATTAAGTCATTCTAGTTTCATTTTCTGGCCATATATTTTTAATTTTGTAAATATTTTTCCTTCTCATGTAATTTGCTTAATGTTACAAAAAGTGCCACCCCCAGTTTTACTTTATAGCAAATGTGTTGCAGTGTGTTTTCTATAGTCCGTTAAATCCGGACACAAGTCAGATGTTTGATCAGTCTCTTATGGCAGTCTAAATACGACCCGTGGTTTTCAAAGTTAGCTATTTTTCTTGTTAAGTGGAGGACTGAAACTAATAAATTATTCTTTTGCAACCCAGAAAAGTAACCTTCATTACAAAAATATTTAAAAGGTCGGATCCTGCCTTCCAGTTAAATTTTCCTTAGTGTAGAGGCAGTGGGAAGGAGAAAGGCATGTCACTGCAACATGATTTCCTCACCCTATTCTTAACGCTAGTCAATGTGCTGCCCAGCTTCTCTTTATAAATACAAGCGGCTTCAGGGACACTCCAGCACATGTTTTGCTACCCACAATTTATTAGCCAAGAATAGCTACATTGAAGTAGAGTTGCGGTCATGCCCTCTCCTCTGGCAAATCCTCCTCATCAGGGACTCTGGGACTGTTATGTAGGCTCTGCTGGGTATTCAACATCCAGGGTAGGCCACACACTGGAGAACCGCCCGGGAAATAGATATACAGCCTTTACAGCCCATTTTGTAGCATACTGGAGAACAGCAGAAACAAGTCATCCATCTCTTCTTCTATAAGTATGATTTGAACAAGCGTCTATGGGTGAAGAGCTCTAAGTGATATCAACTATCAGTTGTCCACAATGGCAATATTTTAAGCAGAGTAAATACATTAGACTAGAAAGTCAAATAGCACTTTTATTAACAATGCCATATTTCCACTTTGGCTGACTGTTAAAAATCTGATGTTGGGGCTTTTTAATAGTTTCATTTTCCTTTATTCCAAATTTTTTTAAAGAAAAAAAAGGATTATGGAATGTATTGATATAATCCAAACATAGGATATAAGACAGAACCCTGCTGTACTAACAAGTAGTATTGTATATTGCAACTCAGATATACTGCTAGCAACATTTTTTGTAATAGGTAACTTTTCTTTCCATTTCTCCAACTCTTGTTTTCTACAAGATAAAGAGGAAAGAAAAACCTGTGGGAAGCTTGCTGTTGCCTACAGATTCTTTCTGGGAAATGGAGTTCTTATAAAGAAATGGAGGTCTTCAAAAGCCCCGCCACCCCCAAAGGTATTGGGTGGTATTGTGCAGAGAAGAGAGCATGAGAGTGAGCACTGGGGGACAGCACTACAATTGTTTCATGCTAATGAATGAGGATACAGTTGTCTCCTAGAGACTGTTTTAAAAGACAAGGGAATGAGAACTGGATACTATCTGTTTATTCCCACATGTCTAGGAAGGAAACTTTTTCGTATAGTGGACAAATATGTAAATATTTTTTTAAATATAACCTACCCTCCTAAACGGCATGGAAATCTGCCGTGAGGTCTTGGCATAACTCAGTTGGCAGCAACTGTTGTTCATCCTAAGCAGCAGCGTTGGCACATACGGGAGTGACAGAGTCGTGCTCTAAGTATGGAAAGCTGTCTTCTCAATAGCAACAGGAGACCATTTTCAGATCTGAAACTCTATATTCTGTAGCAAGCAAACAAAAACATGCTGAAGGATCCTGATTCTTGGAATATGCATTTTCCCACCAAGCCTATTTATAATACTGCCTGATAAAAAAGCATATAGAAGAAATGATTGCAACTCAGAATATCTGGGTTGTATTCCAGCTATGTTTGCCCTTGAACCAGCCATATAAAAAAAAACCGAAAAAAACCAACAAAAAAAATATCTACCAAGAAAGCCTTTATAGCTCAGTTTCCCCAGATCTACAGAAATAATAAATAAGTAGGGGTGATCTCATTTGTGCCTGAGAAGCATGTTGAGATGATTTTGTGGAAGATACTAACGAAGTGTCATGCATTATTATTGCATTAGGCCGACTGTACTTCTGAAATCCATCTGACATTTCCCACTTGACATTGATTGTTGGTGGTAACATTTCTGTATTAATTTTAAAAAGGATGCATTATAGCACTGCCTGATGTATAATCACACGGACATGATTAAAGCATTTTCTAAGGAACGCAGTAACCTGTGAGATCCCCTCTTTTTCACTTCTTTCAAGTACCGCGTTACAAAGTGCATTGCTTCGTTACAGATCCTGCTAAGCAGCGTTACTCCGCTCCTTATAGCTACGTGTGGAGTATCGAGGTGAAGTTCATAACTATATTTGGGTATCAGAGTTTATTTCCTCTACACTCTGGAAGGTTAGCATGACGAGCGGTTGAGGAATGCTAGGGGAAACTGTCATTAACATGAGCAGGCTGTGCCCGAGCTCGGATTGCCCCACTGAATCCTGTTTCGTGTGGCAAGCAGTTAAATCACCGGGCGCCGTGACGAGTCTCAGACCACACAAACACAGGATCGGGTCTGTTCCATTATCGTGTTGCTGAGACCGGTCCTCTGCGTCACAGATAACAGCGGCTTGCCTGTACGTTGTCAACATTGAAGTCGAGCACTCCGTGGTCAGACGCGCCTGTAAAGCAGGGTGGTAGGAGAGGAAGCCTGGAGAGGAAATGAGTAAGTCTGAGCCCGGCCCAGTGCATAGCTGTGAGGCAGGGTTGGTTACTGGAGCAAGCGATGGAGCAGGGAGGAAGTGTTGCAACAACTACCCCTCGTGTGTGTTCTTCTCTGAAACAGCCTCATTGTCGAAAAATCTAAGATAAGAGGATTTGT
>Ga0181612_163740_pt1 | contig 13690 bp, 3 predicted proteins | sample HoacroProtozoa21_FD_119630 | JGI IMG/M metagenome (GOLD analysis project Ga0181612, IMG submission 119630) | Hoatzin crop microbial communities from Cojedes, Venezuel. Combined Assembly of Gp0051906, Gp0051904, Gp0051908 | reverse complement strand
TCACATTCCTCTAGGTGCTGCCAGGGCCGTCATCACAGCAGTTTCCCATGGCCAAAATGTGTTTTCCCAACCAAACTAGAGGAGCAGCCACAGCACTTCTGGTTCTTAGTATTAATATACCAAGTCAAGCAGACTTGATTATACACAGATGTTTTATTCATTGTTTTCACAGACCCTGAACCTGTTGCTTTGAACTCAACAGCAATTTTACTATCAACTTGAGAAGAAATGAGTACAGAATAAAGAAGAAACAGGCCAGTATGATCATCTGCTGGTCTCATCACTTGTTAGAAAAAGAAGAAACTTCTTTAAAAGAAAGGAAAAGAAAAAAAAAAAGAGTTTGTGGACAAGGAAGTGTAAACAAATGCAATATTATCGGCTCATTGATACTGCATTATGTGTTTAGAGTTAGCTACCATGGCTAGCTGACTCTGTTTATTATCAACAATTAGTTTTTTAGAACTTACCAAAAAACAACCAGACATCATGCTTTGTCTAATGATAGGAAGCCAGGTGGAAAAGAGTTATGATAACAAGCATCTTATGATTTCATTACAAAGAACAAACCCCCAGTTGAAAGTTTGTGCTCCTTAGTCAAATGGATTCTCATGAGTCAAACAGGCTCAGGAACAGCAATTGAATGTCATCAAAGCTTTCCTTTTTAATTGTCATAGACAGATCATTTTTCAGCGTCTCTTAAAATAAGGCTTCTCAACATTCTTATGAAAGTTCTTGGCAGTAATTTGGGCTGATGATAAACAAGCCTCTGCTAACTACATTTACAAGACAGAAGAAAAGTCTTCACACACTAAATTAGATATGCTTAAATAGGATGAAGGAATGTAGCAATAAAACACAACCACTACACTATTTCTTTCTTACAAATGGGTTTCCAGCAGAGTTTCTTGGTATACAGAATCTTGTTGACCTTCTATATAGAAACTAGTGAGTCATTTTTTAATTATTTATGAAAGCTTCGTCGACAGTTTTGTTTCATTACATAATAAGCTATGCTTGAACTGAATACATTCAACTTGAGAAGAAACACTACAAACCTAATTTTTCCTTGACGAGTCATTACACTCACATCCAGCATGGCAATAATCAGCACTCTGACTACTCATTCCACCTGGAAAGAATTAATTTATCTGCTGCTGTGTGGAGTTATTACTGGTAAAAGAAACACCAATGACAAAACAGTCTTTAAGAGACCTTAAATGCACAAGAGCCTCCTGTAGCAGAAGGAAGAAAGTAATGGAACATATGAAGAAATTCTGTTTACCTATGGGCTTGTTTGAAATCTCACCAGTGTGAAGTATTCATAGTCATAAAAATAGATTTTACTGAGATGTTTGACTTTCTATGATCTTACTGAATATCTAAAAAGAAGGGAAGCTGACCCTACCTATGGCAAATGAAACTATTAATGCAGTATAGCCTTGTTTTCATAGCTAAAGAAAAAAGCTAATTTTTTTCACCTGAACAAACCACCTGAACAAACAAGACAGGCAAGTTTTATGATGAGGTAAACTAACAAATGGTAGCCCCAAGTAAAATAAAAGTTGTGAGTCCTATTTGCTTCCTGTGCATAGGAATTTGGAAAAGGTGAAGAAACAGTCAGATGAGACTCAGTGAATGCACTATCGCCCCCTTCAGATCAACAGCATATAAATTTACACCACATTTTATTTTAGTCTTACTTGTCATGATCCATAAGCTAACAAAGTTTGGTCAACTTTGGCCTCTAGGCTTTAAAGCCTATGACAGGTAAAGTCTGGTTGAGATCTTGTAGTCCAGTTTCAAACACTGCATTCCACAAGGCAACACATTATCCAGCCCCTGGAGACGCAGCCATGATGACCACGTATTGACAGAGTTGATCGGTCTTAACCTTATGTGTAACACACTCCAGTATTGTTCTAGGAACCACAATGATACAGCTTAGCTTACAGCCCCTCTACAGCTGTTGGCAAAATTTTAACAGAAGAGAAAAAATTAATTGGCACTAGATTCCACCTCACAATTATACAAAGTCCATCTGTATCTTGTAACATGACTGCTCAAAACACTGCAGGAGCCTCATTCCCAATTTAATGGAGTACAGGCAAGCAAGGCCTTTGTTTATTCAGCAAATGCCCAAGCTAAGCAGAAAGATGAAACTTTTTCTGCAGGATTCAGAGGATGATATCCAGAGGATAAATAGGTAGGGACATCTTCTTCTTGTCACCACAGCTGTCAATTTTAACATAGACTGAACGCAAAAAATGACCAAGACCCTCAGAGAAGCCACAGGGGGTAAAAGAAGTCATGCTCATCTCTTTGTCAGCATACCACTTTTTCACATTTACTGCTGGCCTTTTCTGCAGCAACTACCTTGCACTTGCACCAGTGCTCTGGCATCTAAGTTGACACAGCAAAGTAAAAAGTTCACAGATTTCTGACACTTCTTTTTTGCCTGCTCTTTGAATACTGTAGCTGAAATTCTGTATGCCTGAAACCAAGATTCAAACAGCTTGTGTGATTTATAGGTGTGCACAATCCAAGTCACAACCTGGCCCTCAAACAGTATTAAGTAGTCTCTGAAGCAGTGCTCCTTTGTATGAGACATTTAAAGCTGAATGAGACATGTCACTGGAGAGCATATTGTAGAACAAACTTGTGTCCTGACTGGGTTGGGGAGGAAGGAAGAAAAATGAATGTCCCAGTTAGAAAGAATGTACAATGTGTTGCTGTTACAAATAAATTTGGAAAAATGAAATGAACAAAAGTAAGAAATTCCCCAGGGGAATGGAGGGGAGGCACAGATTCGAACAGTGCCCCAGTAGAGAGAAGGCAGTGGCTGTCACACAGCATGCATGATGGACACACAATACTCCAGTGAATTACCGCGTAACATGTTTTGTTTCTGCTCAGCATTTTTCACATGCCCTTCATGAAAACAAAAAAAGCACTGCTCAGTCCACCACTGGAAGCCAATGAAAACAGGCAAAAGTTGAATCCTGTCATCCGTGTGGAGATGCATTACAACATGACAAGAATCCACAAGCAATAAATTTGTAATGCAAAAGGGAATAATAATTCAAGGCCAGCCCCAGTGTATTTCAGGTTAGAGCTTGAAACTGTCAGAAAGCCAATGGTTCAAAATTTTTCAGCACAGAAAAAAACAATTTTGAAATGGGGTCATAGGTATAGACAGGGCTGAGATGATGTGTTGCTCAGCTGTGAGCAGCACCTTTCACCTTAGTTTCAGAGATTTAATTGGCGTGGAAGATGAAGAGCAAATGCAAGAAGAGTGATCTGTGAATGAAAAGAGAAAGATTGAATAAAGGTTAGTTGTGACATTCTTCTCAGGTTAAGGCCTTATACAAAGACAAGCTAGTGTGGTGTTGAACGACATGTTCTGGGCTGAAAGACAGGCAAAATATTGCCTGTGGTTTGCTGTGCAAGCATCATGCACAAACCTGCAGTTGCTTTTGTCAATGCAGAGCTCATCTCAAGTGAAATGCCTTTCAAAAGAAAATCACAAAACATACAGAACACTTCCATAACTGCGCTTCTTATCCACAAGAAAACATGAACTATCATCAGGAAGGGCATAAAGCACAAAATAAAAAGTTCTTCAGCTGTTTGCAAAACCATTAACATTTTTTCCGATCATAAATTAGTACAAGCAAAACTAAAAATTGGAATGGCAACTTACAGAAAAAGAAGGATAGATACAAACCCTTCCAATCTCCAGTTAAACATTGCCCTGACAGCAAGGTCACTGAGGCGTCTCCAGTTGAATTGAGATTGGAGACTCATAAAAAGTGTATTCTCTAGAGTGATTACTAGTTTTAGAAAGTTTCCCATTTTTAATTCAGCTAATATTATATAAGCATTTTTAATTCAGCTTATATTATATAAGCATTATATTATCTGTTATTATTATTATACATACTATTTTACATACTATATATTAATATATATTCATAACATAATGATTCTGCAAAGAGTTCTTGAAGTGAACCCAATGATCTGATGACTTCTACTCTGCATGATTAGAAACTATTCATTGCTTACAGATCTTTCGAGCAACAGAAAAACAAGATAAATACATAGGACTACGGTGAAGCTATGATCCCTAAAGTATGATTTCTGTGAAGAAAAGATTCTAAGAACATCTTTGTGGGTTTCTGTCACAAATCCTGAATGAGGATCCTCTGACTATGCCAATTTGCCGTGAAAGGGCAATTTAGACCACTTAAAGAACCACTGTCAAAGGTATCGGCAAAAGGGGTTTTATTGAAATATGTTATAAAAGTGCAGCTTACCAATGTTCAGTGTCAAGGTTCACTCTATTACTGGACTGCACAAAGGATATAACAATGATTCAAAACTACAAAGACTGAACCAAAGTTACCAAGACAAAATCTAAGTGCACTATAATATGAGGTTATGCGTAATATCAGCCACTTACCAAAGATCTGCGGTTGGTAAGAGGTGTCTCTGTCTCAAGGAGCAACCTTGAGAGGTGTCCCAGTTCAAGGGGAGATCACCACCATGCAGCCAAGCTGCTTATCATGGAGAGCTCAAAGAAGCCTCACTTAGGCTGTCATATTTATGGAATAAAGTGGTTGGCTTGTAGTCAAATTACACACAATTGGAAAGGTATGCATGAGGCTCCTTGTATTCACAACTTTCTTTGTTCCTTGATAAATAAGTCTCGGAAAAGCCACCCACTATTCACGTGTTAATCACATGATTGGTGTTCCAAGTATATATGCATCGATGCTCACTGTGTCACTCTGTTCCTTTATGGGTTTTCAGGGAACAGACTGGAACTAGAGAAGTTCTTGGCCCGATTACATCTTAGGCCTTTACCTCCTTTGGAGCCTGAACCAAACTACCAGTAGTTTGGTTAAGGGGTTGAGTACATCCATCACAGCTTCTAGGCTTATTCTTCCAACACATTCCAGATGGCGTACAAACCTCTCCCTACTAAAGTCATTAGCAGTTTCATTATTAAGTACAGTCATGCAAGATTTTTAATGAAATTATATAGGAAGGAACATTTCCTAATTTTTATATTTGATTTCTTGATTATTCAGCCTGCCATCTGAAGTAAGTTATTCCTAACATTTAATAAAAAGGAAGGTCCTATAAGAAGTACTTCATGGCCATTCTGCTGACAATGGAAGAAGCCAAAAAAAAAAAAAAAACAACCCAGTTAACTCTCAAAGACTGGAGTGCTGCAAAGTGCAAAGTGTTAAACACCTGGGAGTGTGGGTGTGTGTGGGCAGGCAAGAGTAGGTTATGCTAAGGAGGTTCAATTTTGAATGCCCATAAAAGTGCTTTGTTGGGTAAAAAAAGCAGCTGAGTTTTCACAAATACTTTTTCTAGTAGATTCTGATAACACTTTCCCCCCCCCACCAAGAACTCTTGTAAAGTATATCTGTATTTGAGCATGGGGAAGTATACTATATCTGTTAAAAACAATCCTCATAGCTACATTCAGAAATAATGCTCCTGTCCACTGCTATAAGAGGGTGGCCTGATATTAGCTCCAGATCAATTGGTGTACATGTAATTATTGAAACAGTGTATATTTTAATACACATATTAACTCCCTACTACAAACCCTTTTATCCACAGCTAGCAAAGTGTTTTGTCTGTACTAGGTAAGACCACCTTACCTTCCCTCTGCCTCAAGCCACTGTTTCTTTACATGTGGAGAGTGGTGACAGCGGGTCAGACCTGCTCTACTGCACAAGAATCCTCTCCTTTCTTTTCTGATTTTGCTTTCACCATCCTCCTTTCTTCCTAACGCCTCTCTCCATTGTTTTGTTTTCTAAGGGTTCATAGATCTTAAGGAAGATCTAAGAGTGTAATTGGTGATATACAAGTGTGAAACAACCCTCTGTCCCCTTCCCTGATCCCAGAGCGCTCTTAAGACGGTAGGGTATGAAGGACTCACCTCAGGAGGGCCAGCCATTACAACAAGTGAGCCTTCTGCCCCCTGCCTAGAGGAGAAGATTGAGATCAAGCAGGAAACCCCCTGGCAAAACCACAAACCTGAGGGGGATGAGGAACTGTGAAGATGATCCTACATCAGGTGCCTGGCTAAGGGAGCTCCAGGCCTCTTAACGGCCCTTGTAAATCTGTACCCACATGGGTTATGGGAATAGCAGCATATGCAGTTGTTCAGTAAATGGCACTGAGAAACCAAAATAGCAATGCAAGGCAGCTGGGAAGGTTATCTCCCTCAAAAAATTATTCCTTTTGAAGGATATTCTTGGGTGGTGAAGAATGTTTTCCTCAACAGATTTCTGGCAGCCTTCAGAGCAAGACTATATAAGTAGGGCATAGGCTGAAGCACTCTTGTGTCCCAGTAACTCTCAACTGCTAGAAAAGGCCCCTGGGCAATGGGCAGTTGCTCGCTTACAACAAATTGAGCCTTCACTCTTCCCTTGTACTCAGAAGAACCTGACTAAATGACTATTCTCTTTTCATCCATTAGTCTATTATTATCCCCATAAGGGCAGATTCTTTTTTTCCTTTGGAATTATTCCTGCTTGTGACGCCCTTTGCCCATGCTTCTTCAACAATAAGCCAGAGGAGTAAATTTTATTAAATTAGTGCTATCTCAGAAAAATATTGACAAAACTTCCCTGGAAAAGGCCCATTTAAGCAATAACAACAGTATGAATGTACATGCTTTATGAGCTGTTAATGCACACTGTGAATGGACTGAAGCCTCCAAGCTAAAATATGCATGTGCTTATCTGCTGGAGGTAGGTATCAATTGATTATAAAAGATGTCAAAACATCTCATATAAATTTTATTATCTTGTTTTAAACTTTAATTTGTTAAAGCCTTTTGAAAAACATCATTTCTACTTCACTGAATCTTTCTATTTCTTTAAGTTGTTACAGAAGAAAATAGCAGGAAAACTGCCATCCTCTGCTCCTCCTCCAGAGACTTTCCCCCACAGGAATGGGAAACTCAGCACGGTGGCATTACAGGCCTTCATGCAGTACCTCAGGTCAGCCAGCTGAATGAAACCAGTTTCTCCTCTGCTTTTGAATACTGGCTTACGCTATGCTTACGCAAATGAAAAGGGTTCAAGAACACTAAAAGACAATGAGGTTGCTATTAATTTTACACAAATAAATTTAAATTTTGCTGCTCTAGTACAGTATAAAGTAAGAATCATTACATTACATTAGACAAAAAATAAATTGTAAACAGACAAGTAATACAGTCGGAAGAGAAAGAAAACCCTTCCACAACAATTAAGCCACACAGAAGAATAAATGTCCTTGCATCCTGGATAAGGTCTTTAACCTTTGAGAGCTTGACCCAGGACTTATGATCTAGTCTAGGACAAACAGGAGGATCTAGGAGGATCCAGAATTAGAGCCTCTGTTCCATGTTATCATTGCTGCATATCAGGGCATAATACCAACATGGGAAAGGATGATCCTGTGGCTGAAGTAAAAGACTAGGAGTGAAAAACATTGAAACTTCACAGCTCTGATGCAAACTTAGTAACGGGGCTTTGGGCAGAGAAGATAGTCTCCATGTTCCCACTTTCCACCTTTATGAAAAAGTGATAACTCCCTTCCTTTCCCTTCAAAGTCGTATCCACATACAGCTTTATGCACCTGAGGGCTCCATCTGCTCTGTAACATGCTAGTGTTCACATCTAAGTCACTCTAAAATGCAGGGTGTCTTTTAAATCAATGAACATCATTTACTACAGGTTGATCTTTGTAAACAGTTTATAGTTTTGCTGCAAAAACTGAGATGAAATTTCTTCCCGTTGACATATCCCTGGCTGAATGGATAGAGTGTGACTCTTACAGAGCATGGGAGTGATAGACCCTGTCTCTGACCCATTGAATGTTTACTCACATACTTCACACAAAATGCAATGAAGCAAACTCTAGGGAGTGAGGGAGATCCAAGTCAATATATCTTCTATTATGATGATTACGGAGAGGAAAAGCACTCTTTTCTACATCAGTTTTGACAAAAACAGCACATTAAAACTAGATCTAAGAATCAGGGAAGGGAAGAGAAGGGGGAAAGGGAAAGGAAACGAGCAGCATAGGAGAGGGTGTGTGAGTAGTTGAATTCTGGAGGAAGAGAGGAGAAAGAGTAAAACAAAGAATCCAATGCAATCTGAATTTCTGTTATGATACTGCAACTGAAGCTTGGAACACCAAAGAGTTAAGAAGTTGGTGAACCACTGTTAAAAAACCTGTCTGGTTTCCAAAAGTGTTTAGACTCAAGAAGCTTTTCCATACCCATTTTTTCCCTTCTCCAGTTATCAACAGCAAAGTCACACTGTGAAGGACAACAAAGCTCCTGCTATAGTACTGTTCAAACCAGCTTTTTTGTAAGAATAAAAATAACACAGTTACCTAAAGGAACTCATAAACACTGTAATGACCCTAAGCTGGGACTGCTTCACCCTTCCACTGACAATCTTGTACTTAGCTAAAATTGGAAGAGGAGAAAGAAATACATTCACATGCACATCTTTATTTCTAGCATGTATTTTCACTACCTGCTTGCAATAGCCACTTCCTGTCTTGATCTTGGACTTTGATTATAAGTTCACCATGGCAAGAACTGTTTTCATTCCCTGCTACAGTATATGTAAATAGCAAACAGGTATTTAGGATTGGTCAATATGATCATATTCATGCTTAGAACTGTCATTATCTCTTTGTAGATGCTATTTTCTCCATGCTACTTGGAGACTTCATTGTGGAGGGTCATGCAAGCTCTGGCATTGCACAGCAAGGTACCACTTCTGAGAAAGACATATAAGGAAGAAGAAGAAGCAAAGAGGTGATTAACTTTCAAGCAGGTAGATGTTAATCCACAGGGCATGTACTCCCACTTATACGACTGCACATGGCAGCCTGGAAATGTTAAAGAGCTTCAAGTCTCAGCCCAGTCTTAGGCTGAAACTTGGAAGCTCCAGAGGGAAGTCAGGACATGGCCAGATGGGAAGAGAAGTGAGACAGAGCCAAGAGTCCAGAGAGAGGGGAGCTGGCAGCCAGGAAACAAAACCTTGGTTTAACTACATAAAAAGAATCCTGTAATATTTCCATCTGTCTTTGTCACTGTTTTGCAATTTTTCCATGTTAATCATACCACCCAGAAGAGGGCAACACTGTACCTCAGAGATGAAGTCTGGTGTTCAGCAGTCCTGCAGAGAACCAAATGAAAAGAACCAGAAGGTTTGGTGACTTGGGCATGGCTTAGCAATGGTAGAAAGCTCAGAGCTTAATTCAGTTATTGCTTCCTTGAAAAAAGGAAAAAAAAAAAACCACTTCAGGTGTTTACCTCTGCACCCTAGTGTTCCGTTCCTTCTTATTTCATGTATTTCAGTTTGCTCTCAGGCTTGTTCAGGACTGAGCTTACTAGTCTCCTCCAAGTTGCAGTCCAGTGTTGGTTCACTCTAGCTAGGGACCACTCTGTCTGGACAGTATGCACAATATTTTGTAACAATTTGGTTCACCACCAGTCATAAAACACTGCATGCCCATGGAAGCACCAGTATGGGAGTCAGTCACAGCCAATAGGAGGCAATTTGGACTGAAGGAAAAAAATTCTCATGTCTTAAGACCATCCAGCGCTTGTATCCTGGCCAGAAGACAATCCAGCCGTGGTCAATGCTGTGAGAAGAGGCCTAGTTGGTCCTAGAAAAAATTTGCCACAAGCAATCTATTCTACCTCTCCCTTTTTATTGGTATAGCTACAGACACATTTGTTAAGCTCCTGCTATCAGTTGTCATCTGGAGGAACTTCCCATTCCACTGACGGATTATAGAGGAAGTTTAAGGAGACGAGTCTCCTAACTTAATCATCTGAATGAATTGCCTGAAGAACAAGGTTGTGAATACTTCCTCTGTGTGACTAAATTCAAGGCATTTATTCCAACTGAAACGAACACGAGAAATCCAGACAGGATTTTGCCCTGGAACGCAACCAGGACATTACCTGAAAGAACAGCTGAAAAACACACGATGTAGAATTACAGTATCTTTTTTTTTTTTGTATTGGACATCATTAACCATACACTTCATGGAGGACTTTCACAGCAGAATCTACAAGTATTTAGGAACCAAACCTTTGAACATTTGATAGCTGAAGACAGTATTACTGTTTTACCTAGCACATGGCAAGCCAAAGAGCGCTAAGCACATTTCAGGCTACACAGAGAACGAGCTCTAATTCTCCTGACTTCCAAACACTCTGTTTGGGTATGAAGCCCTAGTTTCTCTCTGATAAATAAAACCAATGTAAAATGTGGAACAGATAACATATGCTCTTCTCTCTGTCAAAAGATTCATGGGTAAATGAAAAGCCTTTAACACACAGCTTTTACCAGGAAAAGTAAAATTCCTGGTAAATTACAAATTTTTAAGCATCATATCTTGGCTTAGTCATGGATATATTAGGAGAGCATGTCTAGCAAATTTCATCAGTCACATAGGCAGTTCTGAAAATATTTCTGAATAACAGATTTTTTTTTTTTTCCCAAAAAGAGTCTGCATCCTGTGGAATGACACTAATTCTTTCAGTAGTGATTAGACAAAGATGTATTTATATTAAGATAGCAGACCTGGAAAAAAGAATCAAAACAACACTGTAGTTCACTGAATATAACAGCATATATAGTTTATACTTCACCCTGGGAATATCTGTCAGCATACAGACTTTGCAAGTGTCACAGTTAGACCAAAACATTATGATCACTTGTCTCAAGAACAGTGTTGAAGAGAGCTTCTGAGAGCACAGAGAGAAAGGCTAAGAAGACACAAGGCACTGAAAGAGGATTAAGGCACAGCAGAACCACAAGAACCTGACATTTTGGAAAGATCCAACTTTGGTAGACAGTCGTCAGAACCACAATAACATGTAGCTTTACAGAGTTTGATGCAAAGACAGGAATAAAACTCTGAAAGAAAAACTAAAAGGAAAAGGGCCATTTCAGAAGAGTGCAAGTATTCTGAAACAGATGGTCCTTGGAAAGAGAGACAAGACTAGGAAAAAAGAGGATGAGCAGATGTTATCAATGCTTCATCTGAATGATTGGTAGTACTAAATTCTACACCAAAACTAGGACTGATAGGAAAAATTACATCACCCCCAAGGGAAGGTATGCGTCATTACCAGAGCACGCTCACATGTCTAGACATGCACTTGGATAGCCAGAGCCAAAGACAAATTTGGAAGTCAGATGGAATGCAGAGGAGTCAAAATAAATGAAGCGGAGCCAGCCATATGAAAGCAGATGGTTTAGGATGCTGCTGGACAGACCTGACTCCTGCCTCAATGTCATTGCAAGAGTAGTGCTGTGGGGATGCAGAAAGTGACTAAATGGAACACTTCTCTGCAAGCAGACTTTCTGACCTTCCCTGATGCTTCATTTCCAGTGGGAACAGTAAGTCTTAAGCACATGGTTGGGATTCACTGTAAGGAGTTTTCAAGGAAAGGCGCCGTTTTAGTCCATTTTGTTTCAAATTTACACAAACACACTAAAATCTTCATTCTGCCAGGGACAAGACACTAAGAATTCCCTCCTCCTTTTTGTTTTTCAGGGTCCTTCTCTCCTCAGCTTCCTCTTTTCCAAAGAACAAATTGCTCTGAAAGCTTCAGTGACTTGTTCCGCACTGAATTAGGTACTATTGAAAGCTCAAGTGCGAACACATCCAGTGGTCTTGAAGTAACAAACACAAGCAGGACTGTTAGAAACTGTCATGCTTGGAACTCCCCTACTCTCTTTAAGCTTAATGAGCCTCACTATTCCAAAGCAATTACTGACTGAACAACCTGACCTCCATCCATTACCCTGCTTCTGGCCACGAAGAACAGCATGTGAAGCGTACGCAGACTTTCAGTCCAGTAAGATTCCATAAGAAGAAAACCCGTATTAGCAGTATCCACCTCCTTTGTCTGGTTTGAGTTCAGGTCACAACCGTGAGCATGGAAACACGCATGCTCTGTAATTCCAGTTCTCTTTGACAAGCGTGTTGTCCCTCCACCAAGGCTTCAATTGGTTAAAGCAGAAAATATCTTTTATTCTTCCAGAAAATCTTTCGATTAGTTAGTCCCTGAAATCAACACACTTCTCTCATTAATCTTTTGTTAATTCAGGAAAAATGTCAATATGACTCCAAAAGGTACACAACAATAGTTTCCACCCACACTAGAATATTTTCACAACCTGTGTTCATTCTTTTTTAATTTGAATCGTGCTTACAGAGGGCTAGAATTCTAGGACCCTTGGGAAATAACAGCTACAGGCACTGGCTGGATTTTTTAGGCAGAATAGTATTCACAGTAAGGTAGAGACTAGCAAAATCCCTATTTTAAAGACAATTTCTGCTTTTTTCACTTTTTTTTTCTGAGAGCCTGATCTGAAGGATCTGACACCTACAGCAGTTCTCCTTACTTGCCAAGAATCTTTGCTGCAGGACCAGGACATCACCTTATGACTATCCACTATTCAGACCTTCCCTCCAAGTTCCTATCGCTCTTTAGCAAAAGGATGTGTGAGAAACAATAAAGTAGTAGCCCTGTTATGAAAGACCACTATACCAAATCTTATCACATCAGATGACTGGTCCTAACGTCGTCATCGTGGGCCTGAAGAAAGCAGATATAAATGACTGGTGGTTAGAGTAGGTGAGTCTAGCACAGGACCACATACACATCTGTTTGGGTTGTTAGCAGTCATATCACTGTCTCAACTGAACTAACATTATTTAAGAGACAAATTACTATTTCACTAGCTAATACCGACAACAGGCTGCAAGGTAGGCAGACGCTCAGCATTCGCTATGTATAACTGTGGGTTGAAAAGCCCTCTCAGACTCTGCTTGCCTCTCCGGGATTGAATTGGTCCCAGATAATTTCCTAGTCTTGTGGGATATTTTTAATGACTGTGATGTGCTCTTGCTTGAAAACAACGGAACGAAGAGTAAACAATCAAAAATTCTTAGAGAGATATCTCAGCCCATCTAAAGGCAATGGGAGCTTTGCAGTGGCCTTTAAATAAGGGCAAGATTTCACCTCGAAAATCCTTTCATTATTTATTTATTTCCACTGGGGGAAGAGGAAAATAACAGTCAGCTAAGAAACCCGAATTATCCAAATGTATGAAGTTACCTGTTTCTGTCATAGGGAATCTTGGCTCTTGAAGTCTGCTTATAGGGACACTTCTACTTCTTGAAATGAAAGCCAGGGAACAGAAAAAAGAACACAGCCTCTCAATCAAATGTGGAGGCTTCCAGGGTTAGTTTCCTCAGGTGTGATATCTAAGCTGCAAGAGAGTAGAAATTATGTGAAACTTCTGCATATTTCTTCAGGACCTTTACTTCAGACCAAAAAGATTGGTGTGAAATTTACTTTGGATGATAAACACACCGTAAGAAAGAGCAGCCCAAGCAAACACTTTATAGAAAGAGAAATGGAGCAACTGTGAGAAAACAAGTTATGCATCCTCCCAGATGATCTCCCTTCCTTTCCACACATTCACAGAGAGAGAACATAACTCATAAAAATGTAACACTTTCATGACAGTACAAATCACAGTCTCATCAAAAAAGTAGGTGGAAGACAATAATTATTTGGACTTTCTGAATCCAGCAATGAGAAGGGAAGGGAAGGGAAGGGAAGGGAAGG
>Ga0181612_156781_pt1 | contig 13690 bp, 14 predicted proteins | sample HoacroProtozoa21_FD_119630 | JGI IMG/M metagenome (GOLD analysis project Ga0181612, IMG submission 119630) | Hoatzin crop microbial communities from Cojedes, Venezuel. Combined Assembly of Gp0051906, Gp0051904, Gp0051908 | reverse complement strand
TTTTTTTTTTAAAAAAAACCCCTATTTGTGCCCTCTTGATTTGCTACAAATCTTAAATATGCTCTTAGATCAACATGATAGGTTCTCTTCAGTGCTGTGAGAATGAATGTAAAATATTTTGGAAAATTTCTATCATAAAAATCATTAGATGTAATTAGCAAAATAATATCTCTCATGAGAAATGATGAGATGAAATATATCAGCTGGCAAGAAGCAGCTAACTCCAGTGTTAAAGTTTTTCAATATAGCCTCCTTTTCCCATAGATCACTTGAAAGATAGCTCACCACTTGGAAGGAGCCACAGTATGGAGTCTATGTTCTTATTCTGCACTCTGGAATCGGGCCCTGCTCTTCTGTTCTGGCTATCTGGTAAGTCTCCCCACCCCAAGCAAGAAAATGGAAGATGCGGCAGAGAGAAAAGCACCTTGAAGATAATTCCCTTTCTTCCCACAATGAGTTGCCTAAATATTACTGCTGTGATGTTTGGCCATTTTAAAGTTTGCAGAGCTAAAAAACATTTGATCATCCCTGGGATGGCAGAGGAGCTGAAGGACATCTCTTACTTTTGATAAAGCACTGAGGAGAAAGAACAGTGTAACAGAAAGACTATTTATAGAGGCTGCTTCCTAGATCAAAGCCCAAGCTTTAATTACATCTGTGCACACTGTAGCCGTGTTTAATAAAGATCTAAATGCAGTATCATCTCCCTATTTGACTTTTTAGCATTTTGCCTTTTTTTCTGCAAAAGCTGGCACCTGTTGATGTGATTGACTGTGAGTAAGAGTGTGTATTGAGGCTGAAAACCAGTCAATTACAAGAGCTCATTTAACATAATCTTTTTAAAACTGTCGTAGTTCTGCCTGCTTGTGAAGCATTCACTGATGGTTACAGATTGTTTTGTGTTCTAAGACCGCCATGGTCAGATAGGAAGACTCGGTATCCGAAGGGACATGGGAGCGGGCAGAAGCTCTTTGGGGGTGTAAGGGGTTTGAAGGGTTGCTCTTGGTGTATTCTGTCATGTTCAGGGTTTGATTTCCATAGAGGTTGTCCATTTAGGCAGAGTGATCAACACTAGCACTTTACAAAATCAGTCGAACCTCCTAAGTAGCCTTGTCACTGCAACAGAGACTTCCAAGGAAGTCCAGCTGGGCTTGAATTCCTGTTTCTTTTAGATCGTCTTTATCTGGTCAGGGTTGAAGCTGTTGCTTAGAGCACTGCACGATGCTTGTGCTTCCCTGTCATTACTGTTGGATTGACAAAGACAGATTTTCCAGTTTCTAGCCACCAAATGCTGCCAAACAGTGGTGCCCTTTAGGATCTCTGTAAGGTCTGGCAGCAGCCTCTGGTCCTGCTTTCAGTCTGTGTGCAGGAAGTTTAGTAGAGAATTCCTTGCTACAGACTTAGGCCTTTCAATTTTTCACTCTTTTCTGGCGATATTACATAGCCTCAAGTGGGGGCCTCTTTGACCTCACATCTCACCTCCTTCCCCACTATTCATTTCGATCAGGACTGAAATTTAGTGCCAATTATCGATGCATTGCTATACTGAAAATGACTTGTGGCTCCCTGGATGGCAGCACTCACGTCTGTGCTTATGGCACGAATAGCTGGGTGCAGGTGTTCAGGTGAGAAGGATGGGGTGAGCACCGTGCGTTTTTGTCCTCTCTTGGCCACTGGTGGCTAAATGGGGACCACGGGGAGTCATAGACCCCTGAACTAAGTTCCCATCAAAGACTCCAGTCAATGTCCAAAGTTAAATGGTCTGCAGATTCCCTTTCTTTTCTATGTTGGGTGATAGCAGTCTGCTCTTGTAGAGAAAAAGCATGCACTTTCTGTCCCATGGCTGTTTGCTTTTCAGTCACTGTCAGCTGAAAAAATTGACAGGGCATTAGCAAGGGTGCTGGCTTTCCTAAAGCTCACCAAGGTGTGTATCCTGATTTTTGTGAGCAAATTGTCAGTGCGGTTTTCAAACTTAATTAGGATTTAAAACCTTTATTCTGGAATAAGTGCCAAATGAATGCTGTTCAAAATTGAAGCTGGTTTGTCTTGCTTTCCTCAGAGAAATGCATCTGTTCTGGGTTGATTTTTTTTTTGCCTCTGTTGGCACATTTATTTGTTTGTGTTGCATAGAGAACTGAGTATGTTACGAAGCTAAATCTTTCCTACCAAACAGCAGCCCTGGATCAGCTTTGGTGGTTATTTAAAATCTCAGAAGAGAATCATCAGCTGCTCCACTTGTACATTCAAACACACAAGGTGATATGCTAATTGGGCTTTCATTAGTGCCTGACTGACGTCACCAACAGAGTAGAAAGAAAGGGGGCAAAGCAGATGAAGTACTTTTCCACTGTTGAGCTGGTACTGACGCAGCTATGTACTATAGGGTTTTTATTTTTATTTGGAGCAGTTCTAATTTTCTGTGTGACTGCATCTGTGCACTGTAGCATTCAAATATTGCCCTGGTGTATTACACTCAGAGCTGAGCTTTTTATGAAAAAGGGAAAGGGAACAGAGGCTGTGAAATTCCATTTTTTTCTTTAGTGTTATTGCTGTCTGGGATAGATTCAATTAGGTTAGACAAGTAAAATTTCACGACGTGACTCATCAGTGCTGCTCACATATGAGTACATGTCTGCATATTTAGGCAGTCTGTCTCCTCTGAGAAACATAGATACCTTGGATAATAAATAGCTGCATGTCATTTAATGAGCAAGTAAGAGGCACAGACCCTTTTTTCCAGGAGGGTGTCCACTGTGTGAGCTCAACCAGAAATTGTAGCAGAATTCAAACAGAATCTGTTCTTTTTTTCAGAGCTGCCAGTAGAAATCTGTGCAAATTGAGCAGCTTTTACACGGGTATAGCAAGCAGCTTTAGCAATATAGTACGTGAAGGATCTGCCTCACATCAAGGGGTATAGTCCTGTGTCAGAAGTTCACAGAGCTGTGCTTGATTCCTATTTTCACCTCCAGAGGTGAAATACTTCATCTCTTTGTGCTTTAGCTACCCCATCACTTGTACAATGGGGGTAATATCTTCCTTTATGAAATGTTTTGCTATGACAAGTCTAAGATGAGCTAAGTTTGCATCTTCAAGAATTAAAAAAATCAAAATGCATTTTGGTCATGGTAGGCTAATAAGGAGCAGATTTTCTTGGTGGGAAACCATTTTTACCCAGCACTAAATGAAATAAGTTGATCCTGGAATAAATTAAATACAATTGCTATTGCAAATGGGTGGTTGTTAGTTGGAGAAATATTTTTGTCTTGTAATAAATGAGCTCAAGTGTAATAAAAGGGATAAAGACAGAAGGGAACTCTGGTGTTGAAAAGGCCATAGCAATACTATTAGGATTGTTTCTTTTCAAATCAGAAATTGAGTGCAGAACCGTTTATTGCTTTAACTTCAGCAGAAAAATAGTGACAGTAGGGACCTTGTTAAACTGGGACACATATTTCAGTGACTAGAAACCTATTGTAATCACAATTACAGAGATACAATCTTGGGCTTTAGTCCATATGTCTGTCTTAAAGAGAGCTATTAATGCCATTGGTTTGCATCCAGCTTGCAGACAAAGATACTTAACTAAACATTTTCTTTTTGCTTCTGTCATTAGCTGGGGTGCGTAGACAAAATGTCTGGGACTATCTTGTTCCTTAGTTCAATTAATAGACCTCTATTGTTTCTCAAATACAAAAATCTGACAGCACAGGATGAAAAATTATTCCAAAGCCAGTCAGTGGGATGAACAAATGAAATCCATCATGAATTTAAATGGGGCCATGTATTATAAGCTTCTGCCTTTCATTGGACCATGGATCTTTTTCCTGTGTAATGTTTATATTTTTTTGAAATGTGAGGACAAGGACAAATTCAATGAGTTGCTGAAATCTTTGTCGTGAGCTCATATTATAGTTCATTTACTTCTCGTCCATCTTGCTGGGGAAGAGCTAGGTGAGGTCTCTGTTGAAGAAAAGTGCACAGCAGGAGTGCAGTTTGTAACTCCTTCCACTCTTCCAAGCAGAATCAAATCCCTGGGTAATGACTGAAGAAACTGAGCCCAGGGACTCCACAGTGGTTATGCACAGTAGTAACAGCAGACAGTCGACTTTTAGGAATTGTGTGCTTGCTCCATTTCTGCCTAGGAGTTGTTCATGAATTGCTTGATGATTGCTGTCACCAGGGTACTTTGAGTCCCAGGAGTGGTGACTGTAGATATATGCTGTTTTTTAGGACTGTAGTTTCAGTTGTCTGGGACCTGTGAAGGTGAACACTGCTCTATAACTGAAATATGTGGAAATAGAAGGAGATGTGCAGGAAATAATCCCAGCCAGCAGTGATATATTTTACACTTTATGAGTTGAGTTATTCACAGGAGAAGCAAAAATTGCGGTTAATGTAGACAGTCTCACTGAATAAGCACTTTTTCTCATACAAGTAGTTAACTTGTCAAAAGGGAATGGGTGGTCATGGCCAAGAGGCAACTTGTTTGCCCACCACATGGAGCTAAAAAAAATCTGTCCAGGCTCACCAGGCACTCCTGAGTGGTCCGGGACCTCCTCACCTAGGGTCCTGAAGTGCAGTTAGTGCAAGTATTTACTGCCATGTGGCGCCGACTGCAGCTCCCTGGTCAGGGGCAGGGACCACCAGGCTGTGCTCTCGCAGGAGGTGCTGCAGGGACACAGAGGCTCTAGGTTCAGTGCCTGTGTTTGCCCTGCTATGCTTTAGTCTGTCAGCATTTCCATTTCAGTTGATGCTTTTTCTTTCCTGATAACACTGTTATTAGCAGTAAAATTTGTTGAGGGAAGAGGCATGGGAGGTCCACTTAGTACAGCAGAGGAGAGGTGCTGTGTCAAGGATGTTGGTGGCACCGAGACTTGTGGGAGGGCATTGGAAAAGTACCTTCGAAACTACCTTTGAAAAAGTCATTTACAGAGACCTTGGTCCTTTGAGGTGTGCTGTGTCTCCTCTGAGGTGACAGCAAACCTCACTGATTGTCCTGTTGATGGGACACCATGGGAGCTAAAGGCCATCCCCCCCAAGACAGGCACCACCTTTTTCTTTTAAAATGAACCTGCTACTAATGCTTTATACCCAAGGGTTTGTAACTGTGGCAGTCCTCGTGTACTCTTCTGGGTAAGTGCTCCTAAAGGCTAACGCCCAGGTGTGAACTTATGTAAGGAGGAGTTAATTTAAAATAAGCTTAAATTGTTGTGGGAAAAGAGAACAAAGGTAGTTACACCAAGCACCCAGGTACTTCACTTCTTTAGCTCCTTTTTTCCTTTAAAATTTAACAGCTGTTTACCTAGTTTGTCTCAAGATCTCTTTTTTTTGATCTGTGGTGTCATGATTGTTGGTTACATCAGATGGCTGTTACAACAAGGCTTTTAAAGCCTTTGGTTCTTATGTTTCTCAGGGTTAAAAAGAAGTGGAGAGAAAGGTTTAATTGGAAAAAAATATTTCTGTAATTCTAATTAAAATTACTTGTAAAAATAATTTTGACAAATCTGCTCATTAGTGAAGAAAAGAATGTGAAGGGCTTAAACACTACAGATAAAGAAACATAACAAGGAAGAAAGCAGCTTATGTACTGTTTCATAGGAGATTTCATTATGTATAATCAGGAGTGGAGTAATAGGTGGCCTTAATTCACCTTGAGGTGAATTAAAGTAGGTGAATTAGATTCTGGCTCCTCAAAACCCTACTTGGGGACTCCTAGAGCAGATGGCTTGTTTAGAGGTTTTGTTCTAGAAGTGATTTTTTTTTTTTTCTCTCAAAAATGATAGTTGCCACTAAGCAGGAGGACCTGAGCATTTTTATGTGCAATCAAAAAGATGGCTTAATTAGCCATAACAGAGACTGAGTGAGATAAATCACATGGCTGAAGGATGCTATGAAAGGAAGCAGCATGCAGGTGGAGGAGGTGAGGAAGGAGGAGGTGGGTTAGGGAGCTGGTAGGGTGGTTCACAGAGCTACAGTGTGGTGGGAGCTGGGCCAGCAGACAGTTTCAGGGTAAAGAAGAAAGGTGATGTTGTATTGTCTAGAGATGGCTGGCAAATCAGAGTAAACCTTCTATCTGAACAACAAGCTGATGTCAGAGAAAATCGTTTAATGGTGTGTTGTTTCTTTTTTTTTCTTTGTAGGCTTCATTTAAAAAAAAAATCTTCACAATAATCAGGCAGGTGCTACAGCTAGCCTCAGTGAGAACAGAGAACAGCTCAGGATGAAATAGGGAAATAACAAGTTGGAGGACTTAGAGAGGAAAGGGGAATGGCTGACTCAGTTAAGAGCCAGCAGGAATTGCTTCTCAGAGCTGGTGAAGGATGGATGAGGTTCCAGAGAGGGCCAACATTTGAAATAGCTTTGAAAATGGAGGCAGTGGGGTGGGGAGAAGCAGAAATCTTCAATTTTTAGAAGAACAGTGGGACAAAAAGTTTAAAAAAACCCATCTTGAATATGATGAGGTGTTAGTAAACAGCTAGTGGCATTAAATCATGACAACAATCTTAATTTCCTTCCACATTAGGATAGCAAACTGTGACAAGAAGGAAGAGGCAACTTGTATCTTCACTGCAGCAGAGCTACTAGATACTGTTGTGAATGATGTTCTCATAAAAAAGACACACAGAGTGACACGAAGTGAGAGTAGTGTAGTGGGGAGAGCCTTGAAGAGTACCTATTTGTGAGGTTCTGTCAAGTGGGGAGAAAGCAATGTGTGAGATTGCTTGTGATGATGTGGTGGATCCAGTGCATGTCGGTACTTAAAGCAGTGATTAGTGTGAGGAACTAGAAAATACGTGTATTTCATTTCTAGGCCATGCTCAGCTGGAAAGGCTGTAAGCAGTTGGATGAAAGGATTAACATTCAAAAGAATCTTGACAATTAGAACAACTCATTTGAATTGAGTGGGATTCAGTTCAAGGACAGGTACAGAGTCCTATGATGAGGTATACATTATTTGTGAGATTAAAAGATGCGTGAATGGCTAGCTGACAGCTTGCTCTCAAGCAAGAATGTGGGCTTGTAGTGGATAACAAACTGAACACTAGTTGAGGCTATCATAGTGATTCAAGGAAACGTAAACAAGACTATACCCTACAAAACACCAGAAACAACCTTTGTACTGTGTTTGGCACTGCTATGGCCACAGCTGGAGCATTTTGTCTCATTCCAGACCCCACACGGAGACTTGGAGTGAATGCAGATCAGAGATCTGGAGAACATGGACCGTGAGGAAAGGTTGGAAGAATGAATTTATTTAATCTAGAGACAAGATAACGGCAGGGCTGTGAGCGTTTGGAAAATAAAATAAAATGGCTGCCTCAGAGAAGGATGTGTGGTCTGTGTGGTACAGATAGCACAGGAAGGAGTAGTCTTAAACTTCACTGGAGGAAATCTGTATTAGGCAGCGGGAAGGGGTTTCTGACAGCAGGGATAAGTAAACTACTGACATATTCTTAAGAATAGGGTAAACAAATTTCTGAGAAAAAATTAATGAGTACTATTGCTATTGGAATGGGACAGAGAATAAGTAAGACTGCCTTTTATGCTCTTTCTAAGTTTGTTTTCTGTAGGTGTCCTATAGAAAAGCCATAGAGACCTGTCTGGGCACCACAGGCACAGAAGACACCTAGTTCTCTTGTTTTGGTCAAAAAAGCAGTGGTGGCCAGAAAAGGGGAAGCACATGCTTGTCCCTAAGCTGGCAGGAGATGTTCAACCTTTCTGCAAAACTTGGTGTGGTGAAGAAAAGGAGAGCATGCGACTTTCTCCCATGGGTAGCTGGCCTGTGCAAGAGCCAAAGTTCTGCCAGTCTCTTCAGTGATGTGGTCATCATTGATTTTTTTTTTTTTTTTTTGAAAGAGGATCTTAAATCCAGATGCTGCTTTGCAGGGTCAGCTCCAAAGTTCTCCAGGGCACTGTGTATGGCGTGTGACAAAGCAAACCAAAAGCGAATGCTTGTCAATGTATTATGTGAACCTTCAGGTCAAAACAAGCATCCGTGCTGGACTTAGAGATCCTGGAAGGGTAGGATCTTCTGCTTGAAATCACAGAAAATCCCACATAGACCTAAGTTCAATATAGTTTTGGAAAATACAAAGTGTTTTATAGTTATGCAATAGATATTACCTTGATTGTAATTACAGGAATCAAAATTAGGTTCTAATCAAATAGATCCTTGTAAGCAAGACACTAACAACTGCAAAGCACTGAGAAATGTAAATAGTAATCTAACTGATTATAATGACATATTCCAGTGTGACTATACCTTTTTTACAGCTGATATGTTATACTCTGTTTCTGTCTAGAGACAATTGTATCTACTATGAGAGAAAATAGTTGGGAGTGCCAGCCCTATTTATTGCTGGACCCTACCAGTAGCTGGTTATTATGTGTTCTTTAGAAAGTAATTTGTGTTTTTTGAGAAAATGGGGTACAAAAAGTAGAAGCGATATAGTTGTCACTAATTGGAAGTTGAGCATATTTAATACTTGGAATAGTCTAAGAACCTTGGATTAAAGATTTCATAGAAAAACAACACATTTTGAAGCTATAGAAGCCGGTTTTCTTTCTCTTGGGTTGTGGTGTAGCATCTTGCTGCCTCGCTTTTTCTATATCCTGTGTCACATGCCCCAGGGGGAAGAAAAATGACAGTGGGTGTTGCAAGTAGATGCGCTGGTAAACGGAGAATGACTTCCACTTAAAAAAATGACTCTCACCGTGTTTCTTCAGTTGGTGCCATCATCCTGGATTAGTCTTTTGTATTTCACACTGACATGTTAGCAGAAAACAACCCGTTTGTGGCGTAAAGGAAAGAAATTCAGGTTTTTTGGTGGTGTTTTTTTTTTTTTTGAACTATCATATTAGTTTATGAGAAAACATTACCTTAGTGCTAAAAGTATCGCCAAAAAGCCGTTTTACATGCAATCAAATCACTCTTGTTTTGATACTTGTCTATCAGTCTAAAGAATTACATTGTTTTTGATGACGATGAGAAACAGTGTGGAAACAGAGGACTCTGTTTTGAAGGGTGACTCTAGAAGAGTGAAGAGTAAGTCTATGAAAATCGGGAAGACAAGGATAAATTTTGTATTTGGTTCCCACTGCAACAGATTTCGTAACTTGTTAGTATTTCTCTGGTCAAGGAGGATATACTGTAAAGGAAGCTTTTCTTACAGTATTTCAGGAAATTGGCTTCTGGCATGGTAAGGTGATGGAAGTTGTACCACTGACTTTATCAGAGTGCTACTTACGGCCAGGATACAAAAGGTATAGAAGTAATGGCGAAAAGGACAGCATGGAGATAGGAAAAAAATCCATCACATTTTATGACCCCCCTAACTGTCATTTATAGTTTCCTCTCAGTTATGCCTGCATGCACCCATGATTTTTTGTGCTATTTTGTACGTCCGTATGACACGAATGGCACAATGTCAGGAAACACAGAGCTGTCTTCATTACATACTGTGTGCAGGAACTACTGTGTCTCAAGTGAGAAACAAAACTGCCTGTCTTTCTGTATGTTTTCATGGGTCTTTCTTTCTATTAATATGCAATCTATGCTATCACAGAGAGATAAAAGAGCTGCTAATTGCGTACGTGTTCAAGTGCAGCTTGGAAATGCTAAATAAACTGGACTATTTCAGAGGAAATGCAGCAAAGAATTTTAAATTTAAATTGGGAGGTGGAAGCAATGTGGTGGGGTCAGTTCCAAAATGGATGGCTTAAATGAGGAAGTGGTTAGAAGCTAGGACTGGAGCTCTGGAGAGCTGGGCTTGGGTCTTGGCTCTGCTGCACGCTGGCTGTGTGGCAAATCCCTTCCTAACTTGCTCATGCGTTTCATCCTTCCTTTTGACTTGAAGCTCCTCAGTGTAGGGACTAAGTCCCAGAGTGAGGATTTAGGTGTGGAGCACACTGGGAGCTCTGCTTATCTGAGGCCTCTGAGTGTGAAGATAGTTTGGTGGATAAATGATGACAATAATCAGAGTGTCTGAAATTCATTCAAGAGCTTGTCCAGCTGAGTGAGTGTGTGGGGCTATTTGGAAAGATGATGTGGAAAAGAATTTTCAGTGAATGAGACTTGTGTTTATCCTGTGCCATCCAACTAAGCAGCAAGAAGTTAGTGCTATCTGCAAGAAAGGGGGCAAAAGTGAACTTGGAGTGATTTACCGTAATGGTTGGAGAGAAAAAGGCATTGCTCATCCCTGTCTGCCCTCAGCAGCTTCCTGCACTGCAGCTAAAAATGATTCTCAGTCTATTATCCTTAAGTTATCACATAAACCTGGTTGAATAAACTACAAACAGGCATAGTGTTTTCTACCTTTGAAGCTGGTTGGGGAAGGAAGGGTGGGACTATCTACTTTGATAGGGTACAACCAGAAAGTGAATAATGGAGAGGGAGAGCTAAGAGGATGTCCTTAGCCAAAACCTTGCTGTGTGCTAAGGCAATACAAATACAGTCCAAAAAGACAACAAAGTAGTTTGCTTGGAATCTGTAATCATTTAAATGTTATTGCTTCAATAGGCCTGAAAGAGAACACAAGATTGTTCCCGCTCCAGAACACTGAGAAAGTTTGGAGGACACTATTAAACTTGCATCCAAATTCAGATTCTTAGATTTTCTGTTTCTTGGCCCTATGCAAGATCCTGAATGTGAATGTCCATCAGATGCAGTTATTTTAATGTAAGTATTCTGGCTTGACTGCATATATAATCTCAGTCTGCATTTGCACAACAGCATGGATGATGAAGGATCTAACTAGACCTCTGTGGAACATTTCATGGTTGTAAGTGATTTTTGGAAGTCTCATCTGATAATAGTTTTCTCATTACCTGTGGAATACAAGTTGATGGGAGGATAAACAGAACTGATGTCCTGGAGGTCATCTGCAAACTGAAACAGGGATGGTGCAAATGTCTCCTATTCTGACATGTAGAAGGATGGAAATACTTCTTTCCTGACTCTCGTGTCTAGAAAACATTTTTGAGATACATATTGCACACTTAGATTGGTGTGTAGTACACTGACTTTCCACAATACTGGCACATGCAGAACACTTCCTCTCTGTACTGCTACTTCTCAGGCATATCTGATTTGCAGAGACCTAGTTCTCTCTCACTCCTCATGGAAGATGGCCTGTTTGCAGTATCATAGCTCATGCTGGATTAAGTAATCAGGCCAAGACCAAGCTCTTTCAGCAACCAGACACTAAAGATAGTGGGGAAGAGAGTGGTGCTGAAAACATCAGTTTTAACTACAGGAGCTAGGGACATGCTTGTGTTCTGTGCCCAGCAAGATACTTTCTTGATTAGATGCATTAGGTAGTCTAAGAGAGAAGATTTGTAATTACAAGGTTGATAGTAGTTTAGTCACTGTCCATAAATCATCTAGTCTCACTCAGATATTTCTAGTCTTTTTCAAATAAGGAATTAATATTAGTCTGGAAATGGTACATCTTTCTTTATAGATTATTAAGTTCTTTATATATTGCTTTAGTTTGAGACTCTAGCTTGGTTAGCTTGAAGTTGTCGTGCAAGATTTATCAAGGAGAGGCATTGGATAAATCAGATTATATTGTCTAGATACGTGCTTGATCCACTCCGACACGGGTAGGTAATAATTGATAACATATATAATTTTTTAGTGTCTTGTGTTTGTTTGGAGGCAATGTTATGACTTGGTATTACCCAGCCTCATTTCTAGATAAAGTTAATGAAGTTATTTAAATGAGAGCCTGGAGGATTAGCTAACGTAGAGGGACTCTGCTCACTCTTCTCCTGTTTAAAGAAAAAAGCTCGTGATAAAATATGTTAACATATTTTTAACAGTCTCAGCCTCTGACACTGTTTGAAATGGTGATGACCCTGTTGATCCTACGTTAATGAAGAATTACAGTATCCTACTCTTGGATGGATAATTGAAATTAAAAAAGGGGCTAAAGCGGTACTTCTGAGTCCTTGGGATGTAATGGATTGCTATTTCACAGAGAGATTAGTGAAGGCATCAATCCAAGCTGTAACTAAAATGTCCAGAAAAGACTGAGGCTTTGTAGCGAACCTGTGGCTTGTGAGGTTTCCTGCCTCCCCAATTTCTGTTATTCTGGGACCAAACAATAAAGGATGCTTTGATCACAATCTCTTCCTTTTGCTGCTGCTTAGGCCAGTGTGTTGTAGTCCTCCAAATGTGCAGGAATTTACAGCATGTTGATACTTGTGTCTTCCAGGTTGATATGTGATGTTTGTATAGATTTATGATTAGAAACAGAGCTACTTAAAATTCCGCATCATCGATATGTGGTTACGTTTAGTTGACTTATTCTGCAATTAAATGGATTTACATGGATTACAGACAAATTACTTTAAGAAGTGACAAGGAGATGGCTAGTTAAAGCTGAATTATGTCACAAGCTTAGTGGTATTTTATGAGCTCCTACATGAAATCTAGCTACAGGTGAAGATTTAAAAAGTGGTGCTGACAGCAGTTGGGTTCTTCTAGCAGTTGTAACAGCTGAATGGTTTGCCCTTTAAAAATCTGTCCTTGTTTAGGCATTTAGCTAGGAATTTGAGAGTCTACAGTTGGGCACACATTTATGAAAATAAACATTCAAAACTTAAGAAAATTAAGAAAGGTTAATTTTAAAAAGAAAAGGAATGGAGCTTGAGATTAAAGAAGGCTCAAGAAAGTCACTGTGTAAAAGAAGGACAGAAACGGTCAAGTAAGCCAAGAGTGACTAGTGCTTTTAAGAGGGCTCTAGATTTTAACTCTAGATCTCTTAAAACTGAACTATAATGAACAGCAATGCATGCAGGTTTTAAGTATATTTTCTAATTTTTTTAGTGATAAAATGTGTGTACTATTGATTAAATGGAACTAACTCCAGCTAGGCTTGAAATGATGAGTCCAGTGAAATCCTGGTTTATTTTTATCATCTATGTGGCATGTTCGTTCAGAGCATATTTCTCCTCCCTGTCCCTAGAGAGCTGTCTAAGTACACGTGTTCTTTCTCCCAAGTGTGCTCTGAAATACGGGTTTTTTTTCAGCATGGGTAGCTTTTCACAGTGTTATTTTGATCTCTTTATAAGATCAGCTTCTTTGGTAAATGAGATTGACAAAAATCATGATGTAGAGAAACTTAGCAATAGAAAACAGATCTGCAGTAAATTTAAGGACTTGCGAAGCACTGCTGTTTAATGATAAACAAAAAAGCTTTTAATTCCCAGATTTAAACAAGATAAGTATGTTACAGCCACACCTGCCTCAGAAGATTATGCTTTTCCAGCATGTGAACTAGAAACACAGTTTTGTAGGGCTGAAAACTGAAGTACTTTTATTATCAACAACTTCTGTTTCATTATTGCATATTTATACTTTGACCCACTGCTTCCAGTGGAGGAAAAGAAGGTTATCAGGAGTAGTCAGCATGGATTCACCAAGGGGAAATCATGCCTGACCAATCTGATAGCTTTCTACAATGGCATGACTGGCTGGGTAGATGAAGGGAGAGCCGTGGATGTTGTCTACCTCGACTTCAGCAAGGCTTTCGACACAGTCTCCCATGATATCCTCCTAGGGAAGCTCAGGAAGTGTGGGCTGGATGAGTGGTCGGTGAAGTGGATAGAGAACTAGCTGAATGGCAGAACTCAGAGGGTTGTCATCAGCAGCGCTGAGTCTAGTTGGAGGCTGGTGACAAGTGGT
>Ga0181612_178715_pt1 | contig 13691 bp, 3 predicted proteins | sample HoacroProtozoa21_FD_119630 | JGI IMG/M metagenome (GOLD analysis project Ga0181612, IMG submission 119630) | Hoatzin crop microbial communities from Cojedes, Venezuel. Combined Assembly of Gp0051906, Gp0051904, Gp0051908 | reverse complement strand
CTTCCCCTCCCCCCCCCCCCGTTCAATGACGATAGCATTGAGCTGCAGGGAAAATACAGGAACCGTATGATAGCAAAAAGGATTGAAGACTGAGGAGCACTGAATTAATACCCTTAGGTTACAAAGCTGTCAAAACTGCTGAAAAATAATATGGAAAGGTGGCACATATTTAATAAAATCCCAAGAATACTAACACAACTTCATAACTTTTCTCATACAAGCAGTTCTAGCAGCTTTTATTTAAGGTATCTGCCTGTGGGTTTTCCTGACCAAACCATGAAAGCACCAGTGTCCCACTTCCCTATTCAAATTTAAATAGACACAAAAAGAAAAGCCGATTTCTTTTTGTTCCCAAGTACTTCATGTGTTTTAACGCTTCAATTAAAAAGGCACAGACTTACATTGGGCCTGTTTCCAAAAGCAGCATAGAAAGGCTGTTTACTGGGAGCAAACAAATTCTTAATATCATTCAAACATTCGATTTTGAACTTTTCAGGCTTCTTTTCTATTACTTCCCTAAAATAAAATTACAACAGTCAAATTCTACATCGTGATTTGATAGAGAGTATCCTCCTTCCCCCATTTATCTGATATTTACATTGTCGTTGCTTCCTGTTGCTAGCATAGGTAGTTATATAGACATTGGTATACCTTGGTTTTCCAAGAGTGATACAAGAGACAACAAAACATTTGCTATTTTCCAACATCCACAGTAAACAACAGGTGAATAACCCTGTGCAGGCTAAGTAAATGGGATGAAATTCCCAGCTGTGAAAGCACTATGAGAACTGCTTTCACTGTAGATGACCATCTGAATCACAAAACCTAACCAAGTACAGATAAGCTTGTTATGACTCCTGTCTCTGACAACAGAGTGCGGAAGGCCTACTAGTGACTTTAGTGGAAGTTACTGCCATTGGTAGCCATGAATCAGTTGTTTTTACTAAAACCCAAGCAAAACCAAAAAACACTTTTCCACTATTAGCTCTTCCCATCAAGAGCAGGGGGACTATGGCTGGTTCGAAAAGATTAGCAGAGTTGAACCTCAGCTGAACTCCATATTGCTTTCTAAGTAGTCATATATGGAGCATTCCCAATATTGCCAGACCATTTCGTATGACAGTCTGTATTCCCCAGCTTTTGTTTCTTTTCCCTCTGTCTTGTGTAGCAGCATTGGACTACAATCCTGGCAGATATACTTGAAAAGACAAAATTGTACTGATATAAGCAAAACCTAATAGTAATCAGTCATGGACTAGAAGAATGAAGAAAAGAGGAATTGAGCTGCTCTATTACTGATAGTTTGTGAGCTGTTCTGTAACTGGTATTTTGTGTTTTGTAGCCACTTCTAACACGCCCACAGAAACAGAAGTGTTCTACAAGTGAAATTCAGAGAAAACAAATAGCTTATAAATGATCATTAGAGGAACATCAAGTCTCAGTAGCAAATCTAGCACAGAGCGGAACGTTTGGTCACAGCTATAATGGTCAGCATGCCAAATCTTTTTAATCTGCTTCTCTCTCCGAGATGGGGAGTGAACCGATGTACGGAATCCCACATGCTTACCTATGAAAGGCAGAAAACAAACTGCTGGGGGACAGCATGAGAGGGCCCCTGGGGAGAATTGTTCCTTTGTCATTCACCCAGTGCAGGTATCCTCTGGTCATATCTGCCATCCCAATGGCACGGGCGGAACAGTACAGAAACTTGTAGCCATTTCTAGAAAAGAATTATCAACTCAGGTCTTGTTCCTGCTGAAGACTTTCTTTGCCAACTTAAGTATGCGGTAACAGCAATGTCCCGAGGCACCAGTTTAGGTATCGACACGTTGCGGTGCTGTGCACACACACAAGGAAAACACTGTTCCACTGCTAAAAATCTGCAAGGCATATAATGGTTTAAATACACGACTCAAAACTGAGGAACAGGAAACGCAAAAAGAACAGGATGGTAATACTCCAGTTACACAATTAGATGGATTCAATTGCGTTTAAATAAGTGCCATTGGTTTTATCCAGCTTCTGCATCAGAGTGTGAAGGACTGATAACAAAAAGCATTCATCAAGCCCCTAAACTTATCCTGTAGACTTTGTATGTTCATCTTTTATACAGATTTGTACACAGTTACTGCCTGCACAAAAGCTTGAGTGTTTACATGTATTTTCAAAAACCTGACTCTATTTGGCAAATAATTCCCAAACTACTCCTCTGTTATGCACCAAATAACCTGAAATTTGTTTTGTATCTCCCATGGACTACAAGGGGCCACAGACGAAACTTAGCTCTATGTAACAGCATGAAGGTCAACAAAAGATTCCAAGGCCCCAAATATTTTTGCGGAAGAAAGACTACTAAACTTAAAAACAAAGATAAAAGCTGATTACTTCAAGTGGACAATGAAGTGTTTAACAGTTGATCACCCTGTGAACCTCAGTAGCAAGTATTATTTCTGGCATCACTATTTTTTGAAAAATAGTTTGCTAAACAAAGGACCAAATCTGAAAGGGGAGGAAAAAAATGTAGGCTTATTCTTCCTTAAGTTACTGGACATAAATATTGTAAGTCTATATACCTCCCAGATGAACAGTACATTTATAAGGGTGTGGTTCACAACACTTTTGAACTAAGCAAACACCTCACCGCCTGTGCAAGGGGGAAGACATCTTTCCTCTCCTTCCTCCTCTCCTGCAGTTGCGTGGGCTCCTCTGCAGGTTCTTGTAGATCACAAGGTGAGCACATTCAGCTGACGAACCCAGAGAGGGGAAGGGGAAATTGCCCTTTTGCCAACTTACTGTTCTACTGAACTGCATCGGCTTACATACCAGGCCACCAACCTTGCCTTTGTAGCAGTGGCAAGTTGTTAACTAGGCTTGTTTCCGAACATGAAATCTCTACTAAGGAGCATTCACTTGAGTTTAGCAGCAAACACATTAGAACACAAAATACTGATGCATCGGAAGGACATTACTTAAGTTTGAACTTGCACTGTATTGTGTTTGTAATAGGCTCTGCAATTCACCTGAGTTGGTGGAAACAGACATATACACGACTGTTTGAGAAATTACTGCTATTACGGTTCTTTTGTAGTCACAACAGTATTACAGTATTACAGACAGTTTTTAAAAACTAAAATGCAAAATCAAACCTTTGACAAGGGAACTAATAAAAATGGTGGCTTCAATTCCTCTAAATGTATACATCTGGGGAAAATACTTTGTTTTGTTTGTGAATGACAGAAGTAGCTCACTTCCCAACATTTAGACCAACAAATTGTACTAGATTGCATAATTATTAACAACAATCCAATTGCCTGCCCAGTAATTCCCAAATTCCAGAAAACCCTAATTGCTTCAGGGCTTACATACTCACTCATTTATGGAATGATAGAGTTTTGCAATGCCCTGATGGGTCCAGTCCTTGCCAAGCTGAGGAAGAATCTGTCCTAAAGCATCAGACCTAAAAGCAAAGTTAGAGATAGCTGATACTAAGTATATGAGTTTTGTTAACGACAATTACTAATGAATATATATTTATAACGAGTATTTACAGAAATATCCTGCAGAAGGCCCCTAACCATTTCAAAAAAAATCAGTAACTTCTCTAGGCAGAGCAATTAGTGAGGCCATACAGCACAAGTCAGTCTCCAAGTTAAGCTACAGCTGCTAAACCTGGAGAAGTCTAACTGTAAGGGCAACAGTCACTGGTAAACATTATCACCATTGCATGATTCTTAAAAAGAGCATTTTTAGTTTGCTGTAAATGCTTTGATTTTAATTTGTACTTGCAACAAGTGTTTTTCATTATGTTAATGAACATCCTGTAGTAGTCTTCTTAAACCACGTCTATCTTATTTTGAAAAGCAGGACAGGATCAATAAGGAAAGATAAAAATATCAAAGAAAAGAAAAAAGGCCAGTGATGCTTACTTGGTTATTGTTCCATCAATGTCTGATATGATGATTTTATCATTCCAGTTCCAGAGATATATTGTTCCCGCACAACGGCAAGTCCCTTGATACTGGGTTGTAATACTAAATACAACATCATTAGGGCCATCTCTGAGCTTCAACTTCGCCTTTGGGATCAACCAAAATAACTGAAAATGTAAGTTGCCCTCACTATAAAATTTTTAGAATCATAAATAAGCTACAAAAAATGACTCATATATTCTTCCTCATCTATTTTGATTAACTCATCAAAAAGCAAACCATGATTTAACACTGGCAGAGTTTTGCTGGTAAAGTCACTTTTGTAGTCTGGGTACATGTATTTGTCCATAGCTCCAACAGCTGCTTACAGGTGCACTGTAGCAGGTGTACTTTAATTCTTGCCATTACAGTGGACTTACAGTAGTATCAAATGGAAATCCCAGTTTGCTGCAGTACACAACAGTATTTTCTACTTAGTGGATGCTTTCCTCAAAATTCTTCCCTGATAAAGACCATATATTTTTGGACTTGATGACCCACAGAGGTCCCTTCCAACCCTGAACATTCTGTGATATTTAGACAGTAGCAGAACTAGCTTGTTAGTCTACAATGAATAAACTGCATGCCAATTTAAATGTGCATTATTGAAGTGGTAAGATCCCAGGATATCCAAACTGCGGAAGTCAATGTCACTTCCTTGGCAACATCTTAATATAGAAGTTTAACTAGAGAACTTTGTAAGAAATTATTATTTTTAAATCCAACCACAGATTCTTAAAAAACACAACAGGAAGAAAACTTTTAAAAAAATCAAAAATTCCCTACAGCTGCCCACACTAGCACTGGAAAATTCTTTAAATACCTTTCTAAGTTATAAATTCTACCATTCTTTTTTTCTGCTGCTAGAAATGTAACCCAACGATCATTTCTTACTTTGTGATATGTATTTATATGCCATTTCTGAAAAGCAGAAAATGTCCAACTTTTAGAACCACACAGAGTGGAATTATGAAGCATCCTGTGTACAAGACAGACATGCCACTTACTATTTGGTCTGAAGACAGTCTAAGTGACTTCTTATAAGATGTAATGTTCCCATGGGTTGGGTGCTCTACTGGGGCAGAATCTATTTTCAGGGATTCCTTCAACTCCTGTGAGGTTTCATCACTAGAAGAATCATCTTCTGGAGGTCTAATATGACATCAACCAGAATAAATGTAAGCTACAGAAAATCCTTCTTTAATGGAGTAAGATTCTTATGCAAGAGTAATTTCTGCTGATGCTGGGGATTTGCTACTAGCCTGATAGCACAGATTAACAAAGACCACGGTCTAGTGAATGCTCAGGTAAAGCCAGTATATGCCAAAAAGCAAATAAGACTTCTAATGCATGCTAGTATTGGTGGAGCTCTAAATGTTACAATTACTAGCTGGCTCCACACATGATGAGTTTAGTAAAGACACATGGTCAAGTGATTACTAACACTGTGTTGATGAAGTAGGGAAACTGCAGGCGAAAAGGGATACTGAATGAGTAACAGTGTTTTGTGTTTTAAAAAAGTTGCTACAGCGACTATGTAACTTAAACTGTAGGTGCAAGTTAGTGGAGTACCTCAGCTTTTAAGGTTATTCACAGACTTATTTCTCTGATGATTAGATTTCAAGATTAAAAGCAGCATTTAATTCCTCTGCAGTATTCAATCACGAATATATTTAGTTTCTTAAGGACACCAACAACACAAGTATCTTTGTAAAATCATGGGAGAATATGAATATGTATAATAAATTATCTAGACTGGGACAGTTTTGTGCTAAATACTACTAGTTTTCAACCACAATCTTAGGCAACTTGTGCACTGTAATTAATGCTATTTTATTGTTTCAATTATTTAATGTTACCAAAAAATGCATATAGTTTAAATTATTCATACAATATTAGGCTTTTACACCAAAAAAACCCCAATTACAAACAATATCTCAGAAACAATGCCACTACATTTACAGAGTGGTGGCCCACTGTTAAAGGTTACCATATATCTTTGTTGTTCTGTCAGGTATGTTATCATTTAAGAAGTAAACACAATAGCATTTAGGAAATAATTGTAGTGTATTTGTAGTTCCTGCAATGTTAGCTGCCACATTATTTTGCTGAATTGTTCACCAAACACGTCAGGTTTCTCTTCAGTAACCTAAAGGAAAATGTTTCTTCCCACAGTAAATTCCTACTGAATTCTTCATTAAAAAAATTAAAATAAAAAAAAATAAAGAAAAAAGACACTATTCAGTCCACAAAATAGTCTTCAGACAGGAACACACCTACTATTAACTTGCTCTTTTATAGCTGCTGGCAGTTCACTCGCTCTTTGCGTCTCAGTTTTCCCCTCTTTTGCCTCTGGTATCTAAAGCAACATAACAATAAAAAATGTACTGACATTTTAAGCACTTTAAACTGATCCAAGTGAATTCATAGTTCACACTTAAGCAAACAGCTAACAATACAGTACATAAACTATATTAAGTCTCAAAACTGCTCATTCTGTAAATTATTCAGCAAAAGGATGCTTATGAATAAATGCTCCATCAAAGCTTTTTATTATTTCAGGAAACAAAACTCTGCATGCCTGAAGTTGAGAACTACTAGTTTAACATGATGAATTTAGCATTAAAGGAGCTGTCAACCTCTAAGCTTATAAAATTCACTTTTTTTGCAGGAAAGTAAATTTAAGGCACAAAAGAAAGCTTAATTTAGTCTAAAATGGGGTGTCTCAGCATAACATCTGTTATGCAGCACAGCACTTGTTTATTTCTGTATACATTCTTAAAACATACTGCAGTGACTGAAGAGTAGTTCTGACAACTGCTTATGGCTTACAAGAAAGAATACTGTATTTTGAATAATGATATGATAAATGATATAATATGATGAATAATGAATTTAAGAATACTATGCCACAGATGAATACAATAAATTTTGTTGAAGCAACTAGTAATGGTGAATAAAGATGTAATATTTAAGAGTAAATATACAGAAGCAGCTAGAGCTACTGCAACACTGAGTAACCCTCAGCTGGCAATCAGTGACAGAGCTATGTGAGCAGTGTTCTGAGGCACTTCTGACAAATTACAACTTTTAAATTTTTTTAACAGCTAAGGAAAGGCGGGGGGAAGAGAGAATCAAAATAGGTCTCAGTTACCTGTTTAGTCATGCTTTCTCTCTTGCGCCAGAACCACCACCTTCCAGACTTCTTTGGCATCTTTTCTTTGACCCAAGACTCGACAGTAGCCTGAAAAATTAGACGTGTTTTTAATTGGTATAGAAAAACAAAATAAAGAGATAATAATGTGTTATTATATACAAAATCTTTTTTTAAAAGTATACATGCATCTATTTACCTTGGGCAAGCTCTTCTGAAAGACCTGCAAACTCAGAATCATTGGAGCAGCCAATGCCCAGTTATAATACCTGTTTTAAAACACGTTATTGATAAGATATTACAAAACCTGATTAGAGGTCAATAAATATCAGTCTGCAAACTGCCCTTTTGTTGATGAAAATACATATTTGCTGTAAACAACTAATATTAAAGTTTTCTGCAAGCAGAGTTATTTTAATATATACAATTCAACATCAGTGGTAATTGCTGAAAGAACTCCCTCACTTCAGTTAAAGCTACATTTAATACAAATCTTCAGTTCAAAAATCATTCTCTCTGAGACTGAGAAACAGATCCATCAAAAACACAAATTGCAATGGAAGCTGAGAAATGCACTCGCTTTAAAGGGAAGCTTTTAAATGAGATCTTCTATGATCTAATTACACACTATAGAGAGTTTACCTGTTATAAATCCTTATTACCAAATTAGGATTGTCTATGAGTCCAGGGTTTTCAGCAAATTCATGATAAGTAATAATATGCTCCATGAATTTTTCTGCAATAGAAGCAGATTTTAATTAAAAATAATACAAAATCCCAAGATGTCTGGTTAGTTTGTATCTAGGAAAATGCTTTCTGTCATTTCAGAGTCTTTGCTGATCTTACAATATCACTCAAGATTTGCCAATATGGCCTACCTGTCAAGAGTCTTGTGACTGAATCCTCAGTAACAGGGAAAGCTTCATACCACTTACTTCAACAGTCACAGTAATGAAAATTAAGAAATTAGAAGAGAGGATAAGGAGGAGGTAGGAACTAATTCAGTTTGCAGGCTGGAAAAGAGAGCCATACTTGTCTAAGTTTTCTTTAAAAGTTATTATGGCAGCTAAGGGACCTACATACTACCCTAAAAGTGGAGGGGGAGGCATGTTGTCAGCTTTTCAGGGTTTTTTTTAGTCACCGACTGTTAATCGCACTTTCATGACTAGTGACTATACAGGTTTGCAGAAAATCATGATTCAGTGCAAGACCCCTGCAAGGAAGACGTAGTTTTTTTTGAATCACATCCAATATTACTACCACTTTATCGAAAGAGCTGTTCTGAGCCTTTATTAATAAGCAATTCAATTTCACTTAACGCATTAGAGACTGGATGACCATTTAAAAAAAAAAAAATACTAAAACCGTAGCAGTTCATGAAAATTATGTGCTCCTAGAAGCTCCCTCAAAAATGCATACGACTTCAATATTAAAACTAACCAGAGCATTAAGACAGAAGAATCAACTGGTAATAAAGCTCCGGGTTAAACTTTTAGGATAGGAAAAGCAGAACATGAGAAAAGATAGTCCAACACTATAGTCAAAAACTTTTCTAACCACTTAAAAAAACGTAAAAAAAAGAAAAATTATCAGGCAATTGGAAAAAATACAAATTGTGAAGATTTATATAGGACTAAGCATGCAATTGCAGCCAGAAACAAAAGTGGTTGGTCAGATATGCAATATGTAGTGCAAAAAAGGAGATGGAAAGCTTCAAGACATCAAGTGCCCTTGATTAATTTGAGGTTAAATTCTGCTATCTCTGCTTGGCAAATCGATGAGAATTTTCTTTTCTCAACAGGAGCACAATAATAAGCCAAAGCTTTGTAAAGTGGAAATCAGAGCATCCAAGCCACTTCATGTGTTTAGTTGCCTGAGCTTTATTACTGTTTATATTTTAGTCTTTCACATACCTTTAGAAATCTCTCCATTTTCATTGAGACCTCCACAAAGTGAAAGCGTAACATCAGGCAGGTCCATAGCAGAATCAGACAAGCACTCTGTACCACTATCAGCAGCAGCACTTCCCACTGACTGGGGCGACTGGGAACCAGAAAGAGTGTCTGACTCTGTCCACTGCCTGAAGCCTGGATCAGAATCACTAAAGAAAAGAAGACCACATTTCCTGTAAGTATTTCACTTGCAAGAAATTGGACAGATTTTAGGTTACAGAACACACGATTACTCAAACAAAAATCATGTTGCTGTTGCATTTCTTTTAAGATTATTATTTCATTTTTTCATACATTATTTCGCAACATACATTTAAAACCAACTAAACAAAAAACAGACACAAACACCCGGCCCAACCCTTCATAATACTGGCAGGTTGACAGTTTCCAGTTCTCCCAACATTCACCTAATTGGGAAATAATCACATTTTTCTTGCCTGCAACAAAATTGGATTAAAATGAGGAAAAGATCCTCAACATTCTATTTTTGCAGAACAATACTATGTCCCTCAATCTTTACTAGAAAGCTGTAGAATACAAATAAAATGAAAAATGACATTGTTTAATGTTTTTAGAACACTGTAGGTTTCGGAGAAGTACAAAAAAATATTGCATTGTCATCTAAGATTAGAGTTAGTAGTTGATGCCAAGTAATGTAATCAGTAGGTACTGAAAAGTTTAGAATTTTAGTTCTAACATGAACTAACAAACACTTTTTCCTTATGAAGATGTATTTTTACAGAAGTCTTCCTAGACATTTATTCTTTTGGAGAGTATTTTAGGAGTATAAAATGCTTGATTTCATAAAAAAACAAGCAAAAGTGAATTTTGAGACTGAGCTGCCTTGCATGACTATGTCATGGAATTTTTTTTGTTGGTCTTTTTTGATACTGATTAAAAAAATGTTGGAAGGGAGGTACAGGGCATGCAAAAAATAAACTCAAGGTGTGCTTATCTAGGGCTAGCAATATGGCAAACTAGAGTACTGGTGCAAAAGGAGTGTGCAGTTTAAACTTTCCCCCTGTCTGTATTTGCAGAACGTACACATTCTGCAAAGATGAAAACTCTCAGTAAAGACCTCCACATGATCTTTCAATGTGTTTTTTGTCAAATCAGAACTAGATTTTCACAGTAAGATCAGTAGTGATTACTCCACAAAAGCCTAGAAACCTGAAATCAAATTATTTTTATCAGAACTGGCACATAAACACTAAATCATACAGGTAATAACTCACATAGTGCAATTGCAATATAACCCTAGATCCACAGAACCTTAATTCAAAACTACCTTTTGGGAAAGTAAAGTGCTGCAACTTCAGGTTCCAAAGCCTTTAGGTCCTCCAAGTAAATATCGTCAGGCCCCTGATGATGACTTCGCTTGTGGACCCCTGTTAATTTTCACAATTAAGATTACTAAGATGAAGCTATCCAGACACATTAAAAAAAACATAGTTGTGGAAGATTCAGACTTACTTGTAGCATTTATAAATCCAAGAGTTTAATTATCATTTTAGTCAGATAACACTTCACATAGCAAAAATTGAAAAAAAAATTACATTTATACTTTTTCCACTATGGCCTCAAATTTGGTAGATCACAATGAGGAAAACAATCAATTTTATTACATACCTTTCTTTTTTGAAGGGGAGTCAACTTTTGCTGTTGGCTTTGTTTCTGGTAAAGGGTCCACCAACAGTCTGGAATGATGATCAGCATCTAATGGCAATGGGTCTTGCGGTTCTACGATTGCAGAAGCAAGAGAATCTTTAACATCCATCTGCTTAAGCAGAGGATGAGTTCTTGGCTCAGGTTTCAGTACTGTACAGACAGAATCTTTCACATCATCATCATCTTCAACTTCATCAGAGCTGAGGATGACCCTAAAATGAGTCTTCTCCGATGGAGTAATGGTAGCTGTTCTGGGATGTTCCAGTTTCTCTTTCTTGCTTATCTGAAAAACACTCTGGTTAATCCTTTCACTTCACATGTTTGTTTTGTTCTGTTCTAAACATTAAACTTGTACTCCTGGTACAAGTCCTGGTCACAAGTAAACCAGGTGAGAATGTAAACGTGTTTTAGCAACATAAAACACATCCCACCTTATTAGTAAAATTCCCAGCAACAGAAGCTTCAAACTTATTTACAAGTTCAGTAAATAAACTGGCATAGAGGAAGTGCTGACTTGACCAAACCATGTCAAGAAAAAAGCATAAATGTGGACATACCAGCGCTTCTGTACGTGTTAAATACCAAATTTACACTAGCAAGGCTACAATTCCTCTGGAATGAACTAGAACTTCACCCAAGATAAAGGAAATTAATTTCTAAAGTTGCTTTCGTCAGTTTCTAACTAAAAATCAAAAAAATTCAAATTTTTACTGCCAGTTTTCTGGAATTACTTTGCTGACTAGCTTTTGAACTCAACAAATTCGACTATCTGCCAGACACAAGGGGGTGCTGCTTTCCTATTTCAGCTGAATCATTCTGAGAACAGCAGCAGATTTCCAATCTCTTAGGACACAATTTCAGATATGCCAAAACTCCGTTCACAAAGTTAGACACAATAAATAAATTTACCTTGGTTGATTCTGGGAATCCTCCCCATGTCCATTCCATGTGAGATTCAGATCTGAGCAAGCTCTCAGCAGGTTTAACTTCTAGTTCTGAATCACTTTTCGGGCAGACTGGCTCACAGAAAGGGCTAGCAAATCAACAAGAACAAAAAAAAGCCACAGTGTTTAAAATGCATTTGTTGTGCAGCTACTGTTGGTAGAGTTTTCTACAGCTTAACAGAGCTTCAATTATTCGGCAACATGGCAAGAAGCCCAGCAGGGTTTTCAGACAGTGAGAAATTAGGTTAAAACCAAAATCACATTACAGGAATTACATAGCAATCACCCTAAACAGACTCCTCCACTATATCTGCAGTGTAGGTGTACCTCTCCCCTCAGCCCATGTTCCATTTTTCAAACAGAACACAACAAACCAGAAACATTTATCTAAAAGCAAGACAGAAATTAGCTTCAAGTTCCTTTCCTCTGCTAAAATACAGCATTTACACTTGCTATGCCAAGACCTGAGTAATGAAAGTCCTGCAAACCTAACTCACAAATGTATGAAACATCACCAGTTCCCAATGCAAGGAAAACATCAACAAGACAACTTAGGAGAGGGAAGGGCGACTATTTGAAAACTTCCTTCAGGTCTGTCTGGACTACACAACCTTTTGAAGTTCCATCCTATTTTTCCTACAGTGATTATTATCCATAACTCAGAAACAGACTCCTGAAGTTTGTTTTAGCCAAGACTACTTTTAAGCCAGAAAAACTCAAGTCTACAAAATGCTAGAAAGATGTGATTTCAAAATAATTTTCCTCTTAGGGGAATTCCTCCTTCTTTAGGGAGAAAAGGAAACACAAGAAGTTGTTTTGAAGTAGTGTTTAGGGCTGGGACAGGTCCAAGCCTACCCCTTTCTTAAACAGGACAATTATACTGCATATGGTAGAAATGCTGCTCTTTTTACATTTTGACATACATAGTGTATTTTGTTTTGGTTTAATATATATATAAATCTCAATGTTTTAATTTGAATTGTGGGGACTAGAACTGGACGCAGCACTCCAGCAGCATTCTGAGCAGCGCTGAGTAGAGTGGGATGGTCACATTTCCATCTGTGCTGGCAATGCCCCTGCAGATGCAGCCCAGGATCCGCTTTGCCTTTTTTGCTGCAGCAGTGCTCTGCTGGCTCATGCTCAGCTTGCTGTCCACCAGAGTCCCCAGGTCCCTTTCAGCAAGGCTGCTCCGCAGCCACACAGACCCAAGCCTATCCTGGACTCTGCGGTTACCTCATCCCAGGTACAGGACTTCACAGCTATCTTTATACTTGTTGCACTGGGAAAGGTTTCATCTTTATATGAAAGAATTTTTTTTTTTTTACAGCATAATCCTTCACTGGAACAACCTTCCCAGGGTCACGGGAGGTTTTCAGTTTGTGTCTGGACAGGGTGCTAGATAATCTCATCTAGTCTCCCATTCCCACGAAAGGCTGGACCAGATGATCTTTCGAGGTCACTTCCAACATGGGCTGTTCTATGATTTAATACTTAAAATTTTGCAGTAACCCCTACAGGTATTTAATCTATGGATTTTTTCCACTTACAAAATTTCTGCAAGAATTGGTTACCTAACAGAGTATCACATCTGAAACTTTCTGGAGTTTTGTGGAGCCAGGCTTTTGCAGTGTCATACAAGACTAAACTGATCACGATTCAGACTGTAAAAATAGACAGTACACACATCAGATCACAACCCAGACAGTAAGAATCCCTCATATTACTCTGAGGTACACCACAAAATCCAAGATAGCAGGACATTTAAACAAGTCTAGTGATGATTCATCATCTCACTGTCAACTTCCAGCCTTCATCACCCAAGGACACAAAAAGAAAACCACTTAGATTTCTTCCCCTTAGCTCTCTTTTGACATTTTCATACAGAAATTACATTTTCTGTACTGTTTGAAGGGCTTATTTAAAATAACACATTGATGAAAACACATGTACATATTTGTTTTCAGGAAGAACATGAACTAATTTTTCCCTATGGACAGAATTATTT
>Ga0181612_100853_pt1 | contig 13692 bp, 9 predicted proteins | sample HoacroProtozoa21_FD_119630 | JGI IMG/M metagenome (GOLD analysis project Ga0181612, IMG submission 119630) | Hoatzin crop microbial communities from Cojedes, Venezuel. Combined Assembly of Gp0051906, Gp0051904, Gp0051908 | reverse complement strand
TGGTGAATTGTCTCGTAATCAGCGGTTACCATACATTTTTTCGTAATATTGCTGGTAGTCGCCGCTGGTGACGCTGCGCACCCAGTCCTGGTGGTCCAGGTTCCAGCGCACCGTCTTCTCGATGCCCACGGCAAACGGCGTTTCGGGGTACCACCCGAGTTCGCGTGCAATCTTGCTGGGGTCGATGGCGTAACGCATGTCGTGGCCGGGACGGTCGGTGACATACTCGATGAGGCCCTCGTTCACGTCCTCGACCTTGCATTGCAGCAACGACTGGTACTGCGGCTCCTCGCGCATAATGCGGGCAATGATGGCGATGATGTGCTTCACGATGTTGATGTTGCTCTCCTCGTTGAAGCCGCCGATGTTGTAAACCTCGCCCACGCGGCCGTGGCGCAGCACCATGTCGATGCCCTTGCAGTGGTCCTCGACGTAGAGCCAGTCGCGCACGTTTTCGCCCTTGCCATAAACTGGCAATTTCTTACCCTCGAGGATGTTTTTGATGACCAGCGGTATCAATTTCTCGGGGAAGTGGTAGGGGCCGTAGTTGTTGCTGCAGCGGGTGATGTTGATGGGCAACCCGTAGGTCTCGTGGTAGGCCATCGTAATCATGTCGGCGCTGGTTTTCGAGGCGCTATAGGGCGACCGGGGCGACATCGGCGTCTGCTCGGTGAAGAAGTGGTCGCCGTAGGTCTTCAGGTCGGTGCGGCTGCCGATGACGTCGTGCAGGTCGTCGGCCACGTGCAGCGGCTGCGCCTCGGCGTAGTCCTTGGTGAGTGAGCCATACACCTCGTCGGTCGATATTTGCAGGTATTTTTTACCCTCCTTGTAGCGCGGACGGCCAGCCTCGTCGCGACCATCGGCCCACGCTTGACGGGCACACTCGAGCATGTTTTGCGTCCCGATGATGTTGGTCTCGAGAAACAGCCGCGGGTTGGTGATGCTGCGGTCGACGTGGCTCTCGGCGGCAAAATTCACCACATAGTCCACATCGTTGTCCTGCATAAGCTTGGAAACCAATTCGTTATCACTAATGTCGCCCTTGACAAAGGTCACATTAGGCAACTCAATCTCGTCCTTAATCGACGCCAAATTGCCAGCGTAGGTCAACGCATCGAGAATGATGAGGCGCACATCGTCGCCATACTTCCCAAGCACATACTTCACAAAGTTGCTGCCAATAAACCCTGCAGCGCCCGTAATCAAGTAAGTCTTCATTATGTCGTGTTATTAATTGATAATCAGCATAAAACGAAACGCTCCAGCCCCACGGGCCTTCCACACGTCCCATTCAACCCGCAAATATAACAAAAATCCCCGAATTAAAAAATAGAAGAGTCAATCTCCCTGTTGCAGGAGAACCTCACGCAGACCTACATAGAGAGTGAAGAGTGAAGAGAAGAAACTAGGTTAAAACCTATAGCGCGGAACGCGCATGCTCTTCACTCTTCACTCTCCACTCTGAATGTAGGTCAGCGTGAGGCCCTCCAGTAAAAGGGAAACTCAACTCTCAACTCTCAACTCTCGTAACTCCTTTAGTATTCTTTTACTTTGCACTCACCGCGGAGGGCAGCGAGGGCGTTCAGAGCGAGGGCTTCGAGTTCGTTTTCACCGGGGTAGACGTAGGTGGGAGCGAGGTACGCCACGCGGTCGCGCAGGCGCGGGATAACGTAGTCGCTGCGTGCAATGCCGCCGGTGAAGATGATGGCGTCAACCTTGCCATAGAGCACGGCGCCCTTCGAGGCTACCTCCTTGGCAATGTGGTAAATCATTGCGTTGACGATGAGTTCGGCGTGCTTGTCGCCGTTGGCGATGCGGTCCTCGATTTCCATCATGTCGTGGGTGCCCAGGTGGGCCTTCAATCCAGCGTTGCCAGCGATGCGGGCGCGCAGTTCTTCCTCGGTGTACTTACCGCTGAAGCACAGATGGATGAGGTCGCCAACGGGCAGTGAGCCAGCGCGTTCGGGCGAGAACGGACCCTCGCCATCGAGCGAGTTGTTCACGTCAACGGCGCGGCCGTGGTCGTGTGCTGCCACCGAAATTCCGCCACCTAAGTGGCAGATAATGAGGTTCAAATCCTCGTAGCGCTTGCCGATGCTGCGTGCATGACGGCGAGCAATAGCGCGCTGGTTGAGTGCGTGCCAAATACAGATGCGCTTAAACATGGGCGAGCCACAGATGCGCGCCTCTTCGTTGAGCTCCTCGACGCGGCCCGTGTCGGCAATGTAGCTGGGGCAGCCGGGGATTTGCTCGGCGATGTCGTGGGCCAGCATGCAGCCCAGGTCGCATGCGTGCTGGTGAGGCGTCGAGCGCATGTCTTCAATCATGCGGTCGTTTACGGCATACACGCCGCTCTCGATGGCTTTTGCCAAGCCGCCACGACCAATCACGGCGTCAAATTGCACGGGGATGCCTTGCGTCTTGAGCTCCTTGAGGATGATTTCCTTGCGGTACTCAAACTGGTCAATCACCGTCGCAAATTTCTTTAGTTCATCGGCACTGTGCTTGATGTTGCGCTCCATCAGCGGCTTTTCGTTCTCATATACGGCAATCTTGGTCGACGTCGACCCAGGGTTGATCGCTAAAATTGTCATGCGTTGATAGGTTTAAATGGGTAAAAGGTTAATTCAATTTATAGTTTAAAGGTGATAACGTGACTTGTTGGCACTCAATTACTTGAGCGAACGAGCATAGCAGGCGGCGAGGACGATGCTATTGAACTTCGATGCAGCCGAGTCGCCACGCGAACTTACCACAACGGGAGCCGAGGCACCGGTGAGCATGCCAGCCGTGGTGGCGCCTGCAAACAGGGTGATGGCCTTGTAGAAGGCGTTGCCAGCCTCGATGTCGGGGAAGATGATGGCGTCGCTTGCGCCTTGCAGCGGCGAGTCGATTTTCTTCACTTGCATCGCGTGCAGGTCGCACGAGGTCTTCACATCGAGCGGGCCGTCGACGATGCACGGGCCGAACTCGCCATCCTTGGCTTTCTGGATGATTTCGGCGTAGCCCTCGGTGAAGGGGAAGAACTTGGTGCTGACTTTCTCGGTGCAGTGGTTCAGCGCCACGCGCGGGCACTCGATGCCGATGGCGCGGGCAACACGCGTGATGTAGCGCACTTGCTCGATGCGTTGCTCGTGAGTGGGATAGGGGATTACGGCAGCATCGGTAAACAGCAACAGCTTGTCGTAGGTGGGTATTTGGGCCGCGGCGATGTGCGTGAGCAGCGTCCCGCGGGGCAGGATGCCCGTTTCCTTGTTGAGCACAGCGTGCAGCAGGTTGTCGGTGTTGATAAGGCCTTTCATGATGATTTGGGCCTCGCCATTGCGCACCATGGCAACGGCTTGACGGGCAGCGTCATCGGGGTCGGTTGCGTCGACAATCCTGATGTGCGCCTCTTCGCCTTTCAATAGCTTGCACGCCTCGACTTGCTCGCGTGCACCAATCATCACAGCATCGATGATGCCAGTCGTAACGGCTTGGGAAACAGCCTCCAGGGTGTGATCATCGGCAGGCCATACCACGGCAGCCACTTGACGTGTGGCACCACCGCGCAGACTTGCGCTCATCTCTTCAAATGTCTTCATTTTGTTTGGCTTGAGGTTAATGTATTTGTTAAGCGCAACAAAATTACAATTTTTTACCCACATATCAACCCCTTTAACGTTATTTAGGCTTTAGGCTTTAGGCTTTAGGCATTATGCTTTAGGTGTTAGGTGGTAGTGTCCTCGCGCTGGCGGGTGGCGCGCAAAAAAACAAGGTTGCTACTCGCTGGAGTGGCAACCTTATATAATAATGTGTTAGTCTGCGTGAGGCCCTAAAACCTAACGCCTAACGCCTAACGCCTAATCCCTAACTTCTTAGCAATCTTGTCGGGGACAGCGTCTTTGTGGACCATGATGTTCATGGTTTTGGCGCGGAAGAAGGCTTCGCTCACGTAGAAGTAGCCGTTGTAGAGTTGGTTGGTGTTCCAGCTGTTTTGCACTTTGTAGTAGCGGTTACCTTCTTGGTCAACGGCCTTGCCCATGATGACCATGCCGTGGTCGTCGGTGGTCTCCTTGTTGTCGAACATCACCTGGCGCTCGTCCTGGGTCACCCATTGCTCCTTCATCGGGCCCTTGATGTCCCAGCGCTCTTCCTCGCGCTTCTTGTCGTTGAGTTGCGACCAGCGAGCCATGTCGCTACCGGCCATGTCCTCGTCGGTGCGCTCCACCGGCAGGATTGCGTAGCCCCTGCGCCACTTGAAGCCCGGTTCGCTCACGTCGGCACCCCAGGCGATGGAGTAGCCCTTGTCGATGGCGTTGCTGGCGATTTCCATCAACTCGTCGATGGGAACGTTTTGATAGCTTTCCCACGTCCAGTTGTCGGCAACCTCAAGGATAAACGGCTGATAGAAAGGATGATGCGTAAACGAGCAGATGCTGATGTAGTCGTCCAGGTTGATGGGCAGCGAGGCAGCGTAGCTCTTCGGCGTGTAGCTCTTGCCCTCGTAGGTGAACGACTCGGGCAGCTTGCCCATGTAGGCGTCGAGGATGCCGTTCAGACCGTCCTTCCACGCGGGCGTCAGTTTCTTGCGCTTGTTCTGGTTGATGACGCTCACATAGCCCTCGAGGGCTGCCGTGAGTTCGCTGGTTTCGAACTTCTCGTCGCCGTAGGTCATACCCGTGTAAACCTCGTTGGGCACCATGCCATATTTGCGCCATACGTAGCTCACGTCGCCAGCGGCACCGCCCTCGGCAAAGTTCACCTTGCCATCCATGCGGACATATTTTTCGGCCTTATCGAGGTAGCAGTGGTGAACCACAAAGCCCTCGCTCAGGTGTATTTCTTTTCCTGTTTTGCGCAGGATTTCGCTCTCAAAGAAAGTGTTGGTCGAGTAGCACCAGCAAGTGCCCGACTTGTGCTGGTCCTTCACCGGCGTGGTGGGAACAATGCGCGTGTCGGTAAACTTAAAGCCCGTGCTGTCGGGGATAATCACATCGGGTTCCTCGGCGTGTGCACTCAGCAGCGACACGCAACCCAGCAGTAAACTTAAAATCGTTTTGTTCATAAATCGTTATATATTAGAAGGTTAATAATCATTCTAACGAGCGGCCCAGCCACTCTCGCTTGCAAAGTTACAAATTTCCCCTCAAAAAACCACAAAACTCGCCGCCTAATTAAAATATCCCTCGCGCGGACCAGCGCAGACCAGCGCGGACTTTCTTTTTTTAAGTTCTTGTAAAAAAAATATGGGAATAATATACTTGTTGGCCACTTTGTACTATAAAATTAGGAGCAACCTCTGTATTTTTCAAGGGATTGCTCCTAATGTTTGGTAATGATATACTTGTATTTACTATAATTAAATGGCATTAATTATAATTGGGCATACAAATTTTTTCAGCCCCTCGCCTATTTCCAAATATCTACAAGCATCAGAGTATTCTTCCGAATAGGCATTTAATGTTGCTAAGGCATCATTATAGGCTTCTATCATATATGGGGTCAGCTCATTCAAACCTTCATTATTATATTCATCTAATGTGGCAATAAAACCAATTGCCCATGATACTTTTTGCGGTAGCTGTTGATATTTAAGTATATTAGATTCCTCTTGTATATTTGTTTCACTTGAATTTACATACTTGCGGAAATCTTCATATGATTGAAATTCATCAGTACAAAATTCAGTATTAATTTCATTTAATATCTTACTATCACGAAAGCCAAATACACATTTAGTTGTCGGTGTCTTATGAGGGCCAAGCAATCTAATATAATGATAACCATCGTCTGATAAGGATTTAACACTACGCCCATTAGGAATCATTTCTTTTACGTAGTGGTTCGGTATTGGAAAACCATTGTGTTTCTTAAACCAATGTTCAATCACTCCGCTTACTTCTGCCCAATAAAAACAATTAAAATTTCTTATATCGCGTTTTATTATTTCTTGCACGTCCGCGTTAAAATCACCTTCTGTCTGATGGCTTTTACCTATACCCACCATTTTAAAGTCGTTCTTAGTCGTTGAATTGTATACTGCGGCAGCTGTGATATTGTTTTCTCTAAAATACAATGTATAAAGAGTAGCCTTGTCAGCCATTTTCTCTTTGTCTGTGTAACTTTTAAACCCTCCAAGTTCTTCATATGAATCTTGCATAATTCGCCAAATAGTATCTATATATGGACCAATTTCTTCTTTGCTAAAATCATATAAACCGTTGCGATTTATATTTTCTTGTAAAGATTTATAAAGGGCCTCCCTCAATTCGCTTTCTGTAAGTAGAATAGATCGTTTCATTGTTTTGTGCTTTAAATTAAATAATGATATATCTGTTAGCCACTTAGCGTAGCCCGAAAGATTTATTATCTTGATGATTCGACGGGAAATCAACGTTCTCGCCATCCTCATCCTATATGCCCACTCTCCGATGGGTGTTTTGTCTTTAAGATAATGAACAACTCGAAATTTTTCAAATTTAATGGTTGACAAATAGCGTATATACCACTGCCACCATGCCAATAGGTATATTGCTACTTAAATTAATCTGCATTGCATGCTTCCCATTCATAAAGAGCTGTCTCTTGATTTGTGCCCACGCGACCCGGCATTAGGGTGGGCTCAGCATACCACTTAATAGCTTTTTTAATAACATCATTGAATGTATCACTTCTATTTCTGTTGCCATAATTATTGACACCAAAAAGAGAGGCATCAGAAATAAGCAGTTTAATCTCATAACCCTCTTGCGTATTACTTATATGAATATGGGGCGGCTTGTTTGGAGAATTTTCGCCTTGCACCCATACACGAAATGAGTTACTTGGGAATTCAGATTTTCCACCATCTTTTAGATTCAATTTAGCCATTTCTACGAGAAGATGATTTTGTCGCCCCTTCCCGTTCGTGACTTCGGTCATATTTGTAATAAACTCTCTAAATTGTGCTTCTGTTATTTTAATGATCTTTCTTGCCATATTTTTCTAAATAGATTAAATTTGTTTATAATTATCTTATAATCGCAAAAATCATGCCACATTCTTGTCGGTTGATATATTCATTGTCTTTGTCATGCTTTTGATATATAGCTCCTTCTAAATCAAGAGCAAAGGTAAGTGAAATATTTGAATTACGCAAGTTTTTTGGGAAGTTTTTTTACTGAAGTGTGTTTTTTCGGGGGGGGGTAGATATTTATATCATATAACGAATAATAATCATATAAAAAAACTTGATTTATAAGACAAAAAGTTAGACTTACAGAAAACGAACTCAGACGAGCAATAGCCAACGTCTTGAACAATACAAGAAAACGTACAACACGTGAAGTCGTTAATGAAGTGATTGGTACTTTAAAGGGAAAAAGAATGTTGAGAGAAAATGACGAATATCCTAATTTGAATGTTGGTGATTATGTTTTGGTTAGCCAAAGTGGTGGTATGGATTTTAAGGGTTTTGTTTTTAGAGTAAATCGCGATTTAACGTGCGATATTATTGATGAAGATGATATTTGGAATTTGACAGATAATGAAGGAAACGTTAGTTTTTATGCTTCTATACCTTTTGAAGACATAGAATTTATATCACATAACAATAAAGTAGCAAAAATATTAACATCAACAACATTTTAAAAATAAGTAATGGTGGCCAACAGGTATATCATTACCAAAAATATTTTTTCCGCGGGAGGTCCGCGCTGGTCCGCGCTGGTCCGCGCGAGGATTAACTCAACACTCGATTATCGGGCGGGTGCCGTCGTGGTACTCGAGGCGGACGACGCCCATGTCGCACAGGGCGACGACCGACTCCTGGGCGGCGGCTCGCGAGATGTGAGCCAAGCGGGTGTAGCCCGTCAGCGTGATGCCGCCGTGCGTGCGCAGGTACTCGAGCAACGTTTGCTCGGCGGCGGTGAACGACAGGGTGGGGCGCTCCTCGTCGGCAGCCTCGCCCATGGCGCTGTGACGCATCACCTCGATGTGCACCGCGCTCGCCAGGATGTTTTCGTCGGCCACACGGTAGTAGACCCGCCAACGTCCGTTCTCGTCGGGCGCCTCGACGGGCTTCACCTGTGCCTCGGCGATGTTGACGCGCAGCACGCTTTTGCCATCGATGCGGTACACCTCAAACGTCAGCGGCTGCTCGGGCCGGCAGTACATCTGCGCCGCCTGCTCCACCATGTAGATCTCCTCGTCGGTGCGGATGCCCGCAATGTTGCCATTGTCCTTCACACCCACCAGCAGACGGCCACCGCGATGATTAGCAAACGCCGCAATCGACCGCGCAATTTTGCGCGCATCGCTCACCTGGTGCTTAAAGTCCTGCTGCTCATGCTCCCCTTGAGCGATGAGCCGCAACAACTGCTGCCCTCCATGTCCACGTCCTTGCTCCTTCATAATAAAACAGAGTTGAGAGTTGAAAACCTCACGCAGACTACGCTGACTGCGCAGACCTTCTATCAGAGTGGAGAGTGAAGAGTGAAGAGTGAAGAGAATTTTAAATATTAAGTCCGCGCTGGTCCGCGCGAGGATTAACTCAACTCTCAACTCTCAACTCTCAACACTCCATTTATGGTTTCGGCCAGGGTTTATTCACGGCGTCCTGGAAGGGCACGGGGCGGCCCTCGAGGATGGCACGCAAGTAAGGCTCCAGCTTGTTGGCATACCAGTAGAAACCGATGTCGGTCAGGTGGATGCCGTCCACGCTACCCTCGTTGTCGGGACCCCACAAGCCCTTGCAATCCACATAATAGAGGTTGCGCGGGTTCTCGTTATGCATGATGAGGTAGTTCTTGTGGAACTCATAGTTCTTTTGTGGTAAGTACTTGGCGTAGAATGCGTTATACTTCGCGTAGCTGTACATCGGGCCCTCCACCATCAAGATGGGCACATCGGGACGGGCCTGCCGCAGGATGTTGATGAAACCCTGCGTCAGTGTGTCGCACATCATCTGCGTGCAGTTAGGCACGGGGTCGATGACAAACGCTGCCACATCGGGGATGGTGGCCATGGCGCGAGCCACTGCCGCGTCCATCTTGCCCTCGCCGCTGATGCCCAGGTTCACGCACTCCATGTTGAGCCGGCGTTGCAGGATGCTCGTGCCCACCATGCCCGGACGGCAGGCGCAACCGCCCTGCAAGATGCTGGTGCCATAGAACACAATCTTGCGGCCGTGACGCGCCTTGTCGCTTTGCGGACCCTGCAGCGTGGCAGTGCTGTCGACGCCAATCTCCAGCCACCGCACGCCATCATAGAGCGGCAAATAAAGCATATACTCGTGCATCTTCCCATCCAACCGGTCGACGAGCACCTTACTTTGAATCGAGTCCTCGCGAGGACGCACCGGCGAATCGATGCGGCGCGGACGGTTGCAGTTCACAAACTGCCAGCTATCGGTGTCGTCGTCCCAAATGTAGAGGTCGCAGCCCTTGATACCCGTGTCGGCCATGTGCATCATGTGCATGTTAGTGAGCAAGTTATAGCGAATCGCCACCGCACGCGAGTCGGTCGCAAACCTAATTCCCTTGCCCGACGTGCAATGTTGCCGTTCCCACAGCACATCGCGCACGCTATCCTGCAGATAAGCCGGGAACCGATTTTCCAACGCCTTATCCCATGCATAGTTAATCATCTCCAACTTCAACGCATCGACAAACCGCAGCGTATCCATCTTCGTGAAATCCTGTGCACGACCCTCGCCGCATCCCAGTGCCACCAGCACTGCGACCCAGCCCATCGCACACCACCATGATGCCCTAAAAAAACACTTCATGTCATAATCATTTAAAAGTTAGACCCAAAGGCCCCAGGACCCCAGTCCCAGCCCCAAAAATCACCTCAAAATTACAAATTCCCCCCCACCCCCACAACCCCTCCCACAAAAAAATAGTGTGGGTTGAGAAAAAAGTGTTACCTTTGCGGGTATGAAATTAAGAGGACATGTTTATGGATTGTGGAGACGAGGGGCGCTGGGGCTGCTGGGGGCAGCGTTGGCGGGCTCGATGTCGGCCACTACGATGGCGGTTGAGAGCCCTGTGACTACGATGTCGCAGGAGGCTACTACGATAATGCCGCAGGAGGCTACTACGATAATGCCGCAGGAGAGTGCTACGATAATGCCGCAGGAGAGTGCTACTTTAATGTCGCAGGAGAGTGCTACTTTAATGTCGCAGGAGACGACGATGCCGCAGGAGACGATGCCGGTGGCGTCGGAGGAGACGACGACTGAGGCATCGGCGGTGGCGACGGACACGGTAAAGAAGAAACAGAATCTGATTCAGAAGATTATAGGGTACTTTAGTGAGAGCGATGAGCAGGCTAAGGCTAATGAAAATAAGCCGTTTAGGTTCACTGTGGTGGGTGGGCCTGCCTACTCGAGCGACACGAAGTTGCAGATTGGCTTGGCGGGGCTGGCGCAGTATCGATTGCCGGGCTGCGAGGCGCCGTTGCAGGCATCGTCGATGACGCTGTCGGGCATGGTGTCGACAGCGAAGTTCTGGATGATTAAGTTGGCGGGCACGACGATTATCGATGGTGACCGGCAGCGACTGAATACCGAAATCCGCTTGGGTTACGCGCCGCGTGACTTCTGGGGCATGGGCTACGACATGGGCGACCATGACGAGCATGGCCAGCTCAAGCAGCTCGAGGCGCGCGTCCTGCTGGAATGGCTGTTGCGTCCTATGACCAATTTCTATGTGGGCCCTGCGTTCCACTGGAATTACAACCGTAGCGGTAATATCGACAGCCTAACCAACGCGCTGCTCGAGGGTCAAGACCATGTGGTGCGCAACTATGGCGTGGGCTTCGTGATGCAATACGACAGCCGCGACCTGATTACCAACGCCAGCCGTGGCTTGTATGTCTACGTGCGCCAGATGTTCCGTCCGCGCTTCCTGGGCAACGGCAATTACAGCTACTCGAGCACCGAGGTTGTCACGAGTTTCTACCACAAGGCGTGGAAAGACGCCATCCTCGCTTACCAGCTGGGTGCGCAGTTTAACTATGGCCATCCCTCGTGGGCGATGCTGGCGCTGCTGGGCGGTAGCGAGCGCATGCGTGGCTACTACGAGGGCCGCTATCGCGACAAAAACATGTGGTACAGCCAGATTGAAGTGCGTCAGCACCTCTACAAGCGCATCGGCGTGACCGCGTGGGTGGGCGGTGGCAACGTCTTCCACGACAGCGATTCGTTCAAGCATTTCTTACCCAACTATGGCGTGGGCTTCCGCTTTGAGTTGCGCAAGCGCGCCAATGTGCGTCTCGACTACGGTTTCGGCAAGTCGGGGCAGAGTGGATTCATGTTTAGTCTCAATGAAGCTTTTTAAGGAAATAGGTCGGCGGCTGACCGACCAACGCTCCCTGTTCTGGTACTTCATCGCGGTGATGATAGTGCCCAACGTGGTGATGCTCTACACCGAGTCGACGCCGCTTATTGTGCGCATTGCCTCGTTGCTGCTGCCACTGGGTTTCTACTGGTGGGCGATGACGTGGTCGCGCAAGCCCGGCAAGATGTTCTGGGCGCTATTTCTGTTCACGTTTATCGCCGCCTTCGAGCTGGTGCTCCTCTACATGTTTGGCGAGTCGCCGGTGGCTGTCGACATGTGCATCAACGCGTTTACGACCAATCCCACCGAGGTCGACGAGTTGCTGGGTAACCTGTTGCCCATCATCGTGACGGTGGTGCTGTTTTATGGCGGTGCCATCGTGCTGTCGATTGTGTCGTGGCGCAGTCGACAGAAGTTGAGCGATGCCTTCCGCCGCCGCAATCGTCGCTGGGGCCTAATTGTCCTCGTCGTGGGCGTGCTGGTGACCGTCGCTGCCAAGTGGCTGCATCGCGACTTTAAGTTGCGCAACGACATGCTGCCCGTGAACGTGTGCTACAACATGCTACTCGCCGCCGACCGCATGGACCGCACCGCGCATTACCGCGAGAGCTCGAGCGCGTTTACCTACAACGCCAGCGACACCCGTCCCGATAGCCCGGGCGAAATCTACGTCCTCGTCATCGGCGAGACCCTGCGTGCCGACAACCTGGGCGTCTACGGCTACGAGCGTAACACCACGCCGTGCCTGCAGAGCGCGGGCGAGAGCGCCGTCGTCTTCAAGGACGCCATCACCATGAGCAACACCACGCACAAGAGCGTGCCCCTGCTGCTCACCTCGGTGGCGAGCCTCGACAACTACGACAGCATCTACACCCACCGCAGCCTGTTCACCGCCTTCCGCGAGGCTGGGTATCAAACGGCCTTCTACAGCAACCAGCGCCGCAACCACTCGTTCATCGACGACATGGGCGAGGAGGCCGACGAGGCGGTGTTTGTCAAGGACAACGTGCCCGTGGGCCACAACGTCCCCGATAGCGTCCTCATCGACCTGCTCACGCGCCGCCTTGCACAGCGCGACAGCACCCACAAATTGCTGATTGTGCTCCATTGCTACGGCTCCCACTTCAACTACCGCGACCGCTACGACCGCGGCGTGTTTACCCCCGATTTCATCCCCGACGCCCAGTTGCGCTACCGCCCGCAGATGGTCAATGCCTACGACAACACCGTCTATCACACCGACCGCCTGGTGGGACAGGTTGCCCGCGCCCTCGAGTCCACGGGACGCCCCTGCGCGTTGCTCATGACCAGCGACCACGGCGAGGACATCTACGACGACGCCCGTCACCGCTTCCTGCACTCGTCACCGCTGCCCACCTACTACCAGCTGCGCGTGCCGCTCGTGGTGTGGGGCTCACCGCAATATCGCAGCCGCTATGCCGCCATCTGGCAGCAACTCGTGGCGCATCGCGATGCGCCCGTGTCGACCAACCGCGTCGTCTTCCACACGCTGCTCGACCTGTGTGGCGTCGCCAGCGAGCACGTCGACCCGCGGCAAGCGCTCGGTAACGCAGCGTTCACGCCCATGAAGCGCCGCTACGTCAACGACCACAACGAGTACCGAGCCCTCGACAGCTGCGGCCTCAAGGACCTCGACGTGGAGCAATTCCACCGCCGCGGCCTCCAGTTCCCGTAAGCGATTTCTTAAGCTATTAGAATAATCCCCGCAATCACGGCAATCCCCACTGCCGTTAGCGCTACAGCGGCCGTTATCACGCGCCGTTCGCTCGGCGTGTATTCACAACTGGCTCCCACGCGCGGCGCCACCGTTTTCCACAGCCAGTAGACCAGGCACGCCGCCAGCGCACCCACGATGGCGCCACCCACGATGTCGCCCGGGTAGTGGACGCCCAGATAGATGCGGCTGTAGGTCACAATCATCGCCCACAGCGCCAGCACCAGCGTCAGCCACCGCCCCCGCGTCATCAGCCCCAGCAACGTCACCGCGCCAAAGGCGTTTGCCGCGTGACTCGACACAAACCCATACATCCCCCCGCGGTAGCCGTTGACAAGCTGAATCGTGGCCTCGAGCGCAGGATTGTGCGACGGACGCAGCCGCTCCACAGCCTGCTTGATGACCGACGACGACACCTGGTCGGCAATCGTAATCGTCAGCACCACAGCGAGCACCACGCCCACCGTAGCCCGCCACCCATGCCGCCACGTCACCACCAGCAACGCCACGATGGGCAGCACCCAAGCAAGCTTATTAGTCGCCATCCACAGATACTCATCCAGGAACGGCGTATGTCCACCATTAAGCAGCGTAAACAGCTGCACATCAATCTCTTGCAATTGCTCAATCATAATAAAACCCGGTGCCACACAT